>ENA-UOUL01000832-UOUL01000832.1-bioreactor-metagenome-genome-assembly--contig:-NODE-832-length-49470-cov-7.519851_pt1 | contig 49470 bp, 44 predicted proteins | sample MGYA00249838_ERZ747220 | MGnify/ENA primary metagenome ERZ747220 (study PRJEB28778, sample SAMN05720191) | bioreactor metagenome | isolation source: Anaerobic biogas reactor | place: USA:Washington... | reverse complement strand
GTATGCCCCCGGGGTGACTCGAACACCCGACACGAGGTTTAGGAAACCTCTGCTCTATCCCCTGAGCTACGGGGGCATGTGACGCGCGGTCCGGCGCAGCGACCCGGCGCGGCCGTGCGGCGCGGCGGTATATCAGCGCGCGAGACGGCCGGCAGATTCTAGCACTCCCGCCTGCGCAGGCGTCCGAGCCCTTTTGTATACTGATGAGCATCCACTGACTTCTCCTGAGGAGCGAGGTCCCATGGAGTTCAAAGACCTGGTCAAGAACCGGCGTTCCATCCGCCAATACCAGAGCGTAGCTGTTCGTGAAGGGACCATCCACGAACTGCTTGAGATCATCGGTCTCTCTGTATCGGCCATCAATCTGCAACCCTGGAAGATCAAGGTCGTGTCCGATCAGGCGACTAAGGACCGACTACTCGAGGCCTGCTTCGGCCAGAACCAGGTCGCGACGTGCTCCCACCTTCTGGTGATGTGCGCCGACACCGACTACCCTGCCATCATCGACCGGGCGGAGAAGGCCCAGGCCGCGGCCGGAGTCCCAGAGGAGGCACGGCAACGCCTCCGCGAGATGGCTACCAATATGGCGCACGGCATGACTCCTGAGCAGCAGCTGCACTGGTCGCGGGAACAGGTCTTCATCGCGCTCGGTAACGCCGTCAACGGGGCCTACTCACTCGGGCTCGGAGCCTGCCCCATGACGATGTTCCGGCCGGAGGAAGTCTCCCGCATCTTAGAACTACCCGACCATCTGGTGCCTACTGTGCTCGTGTCTGTGGGGTACTCGGCCGAGGACGGGTCGCCAAAACTGCGTCATCCGGTAAGCGAGATAGTCATCTAGCGGCCGGCCCTGCAATGCGTGGCACCGTCGTCGTTTGGCGGTCTCATAGACTCCGGGTGTCGTGCTAGACTCAGGCCGTGGACGTCATCTTCAACAGTATTTACGCACGGGCTTTCATGGGTGCCGGACTGGCCGTGCTCTCGGGTATCCGTGCCTTCCTGCCTATCGCCTTCGTGGCGCTGTATTCGCACCTCGATTTCCATAGCTCTCCGGACCTCGAAGGCACCGTGTTCGCCTTCTTCGAGAAGACGTGGGTGGTCATCCTACTGTTCGTCCTTGCCGTGATCGAGCTGCTCGCCGAGAAGATCTGGGTGGTCAACAAGACCCGCGACCAAGCGATGCAGCCCATCAGGATCGCGCTCGGGGGTCTGGTCTTCGCGGTGGCCATGGCCCCGGACGGGTGGATAGCCATGGTCGTCGCCGCGGTCTTCGGTGCGCTGATCGCAGGACTGGCGGATCACGCGCGCCGGTCCACCCGGCCAACCTCCACTACCGACAAGACCCCACTGGTACTGATAAGCATCTATGAAGACGTCTTGGTCTTGATAGGCACGCTGTTGTTCGTGCTGGTGCCGCTTATCGGGGCGTTGGTGTTCTGCTTCATGGGATTGCTCGTCTATCGCGTGCGGGTCACGCGCAAACGCAAGCACAAGGGTCTGCGGATCCTCAAAGGATAGTCTCGCGCCACGGTCCGTTTCGGCTGGGTCGGCCGTCCCGCCGCTCCCGGCAGATGCCGGCGGACACGGGGAGGAGTGATGGGGACGCGACTTGACGATGCGGAGTATGCCCGCCTGCGACACTGCATGGTGAACGACCAACTCTGCGCGCGCCACATCGAGAACAAACAAGTCCTCGAGGCCATGGAGAAAATACCCCGCCACATGTTCGTGCCGGCGACTCACCGCCACTCGGCCTACAGCGACGGGCCGGTCCCCATTGGGCTTGGGCAGACCATCTCCCAGCCCTACATCGTGGCGAGGATGACAGAACTCCTCCACCTCTCCTCCACGCATCGCGTGCTTGAGATCGGCACTGGTTCCGGTTACCAGGCCGCGGTGCTGGCCGAGTTAGCGGGGACTGTCTGGACCATCGAACGCCACCTCGAACTGGCCCGCCGGGCGGAGGAACTTCTTCTGGAGCTCGGCTATACCAACGTCACGGTCATGACGGCCGACGGCACTCTGGGGTTCGCCGATGCAGCCCCCTACGACGCCATCATCGTGACGGCAGCCGCGCCACGAGTGCCCGCCTGCCTTCGAGACCAACTCAGGCCCTCTGGACGGATGGTCATACCAGTAGCCGCGGGCTATAACCAAGACCTGCGGCTCATCGAGCGGCTCCCCGACGAGCCGTCGGACAGGTGTTTCCGCGAGACGTCCATCCTGGGATGCGTGTTCGTGCCCTTGATCGGTGAAGATGGGTATTCCAAGTGAACGGCGAGACCAGCGTCCGGGTGCGAGTCTTCGTGGAGGGATGGGTGCAGGGCGTCTCGTTCAGGTATCACACCATCCAGGAGGCGACCCGTTTGGGAATCTGCGGGTGGGTGCGCAACCTGCCTGACGGCCGCGTGGAAGCGGTCTACGAAGGACCTCGGGACGCCGTTGAGGAGATACTGGCTTGGACGCGCCATGGGCCCAGGTGGGCCCATGTGACGGGCATGTCCATACACGACGAGGAGCCGAAAGGCGAGCGGGGCTTCGGCGTCCACTGACGCCGAAGCCCCGGCTCACGCCCTGTTTGCCGCGCCGCGCAGCTGCGCGGCGGCATCCTAGTACAGGTCGAGCGGCCTCTCTTCCAGAGTCACCGAGAACGTCATCTCGCGACCGTCGCGGTCGATGACCACCTCCACCACGTCGCCCGGCTTCCGGTCGCGTATGGCGATCAGCAGATCGCTCGACTCCACCATGTCTTCACCGTCCACCTCGATGATGATGTCGCCCTGCAAAATACCGGCCTTGCCCGCGGGTCCGTTGGCCGTCACTTCAGCCACGAGGATCCCGGACGACCTGGACAGCCCGAACTGCTTCTGCAGTTCGGCGTCGATGGCTCTGGTGCCCACACCTATGTAGGCATGCGTCGCCTTGCCTGTGCTGATGATCTCGTCGGCCACCTGCACCACGACCACCGAGGGGATGGCGAATCCTATGCTCACAGCTCCGGATGCCGGCGATTCGTAGGCTACGTTTATACCGATCACCTGCCCGGCAGCGTTGGCAAGAGCGCCACCTGAGTTGCCGGGGCTGATGGGTGCATCAGTCTGTACGAGGTTGGTGAGCGCTATCCCCTCGTATCCTTGAGCCTGGTCGATGCTGCGATTGAGCCCCGAGACGATGCCCAAGCTCACCGAGTTCTCATACCCCAGCGGGCTGCCGATGGCAACCGCATATTCGCCCACACTGGGCTCCCCGGTGACGAAGGTGGCCACGGGCAGATCAAAGCTTGGATCCACCTTGATGACGGCCAGATCGGTGAGCGGATCGTTGCCCACGACACGTGCCGTCAGCTTCTCGCCCGTGGTGAGGGTGACTTCGATATTGTCGGCCAACTCGCCGTTCTCTTCGGTGATGACGTGGTTGTTGGTGACGATCATGCCGTCAACGGTATAGATGACTCCCGAGCCCTGGTATGCGTACTCATACTCCTGCTGCCAGGGGCCTTGAGAATAGACCGCCACACCGCTCGTCGCGATATTCACCACGCTGGGCACCAGGATGGCGGCCACCGCCTGGGCGGGGCTCCCAACACCATCTCCCTCGGCCACAACAGTGCCGGAGCCGGCGATGGTGGTGGTCGTCCTTGCGGTGGTGGCCGTGGTGATGTCGGGGGCTGCGCCGTCTGTGGTGACCGTTGAGGCCGGCGACAGGGTCGTGTCGGGCCCGCTGCCGAACTCGAACGTGCAGCCGGCCACACCCAGGCCTGCGCCCATGATGAGCGCCGCGATGGCCACCGCTACAAACGCTCCCCGCCGTATCCCATGCGATACGAGGCCCCTCAGAGGTCTACCTCCGCTCGCGCTGATGCGTGCCATATCGTGTTCCTCCCCGCGGATTCTCCACAACGTTTGTATAGTACCCGGGTTCTCTCAGGCACGAACCCGCGGACGTTTATCGTCGGCTTGATGATACCCATCCGGGGATAAACCGCTCGTAAAGACATCCGCCTTACACCGGCCTTACTCACCTCTCCGTAAACTCCCAGCACCCGGTCACTTCTGAACGTGGCGCACAGCGATGACGGGGTATCATCACACAGAGTCCGCCACCGAGACACAACCCGAAGTGGGAGACACCTTGCGGGTTCTATTGGTCGAAGACGAGGAGCGCCTTGCCAACACCATCGCGCGTGGCCTGCGGCGCGAGGGCATGGCCGTCGATGTGGTGTTCGACGGCAAGGCGGCCCTGTCCAAGACGGCCGTCAACAGCTATGACGTCATCGTGCTCGACCGCAACCTGCCCCTCGTCCATGGCGACGATGTCTGCAAGCAACTGGTTGCGCGCCAGTGTATCTCCCGCATCCTCATGCTCACCGCGGCCGGCTCCATCCAAGACCGGGTCACGGGGCTGGACCTCGGGGCCGACGACTACCTCCCCAAGCCTTTTGCGCTCAAAGAACTGGTGGCCCGTATCCGGGCTCTGGGTCGAAGGGCCGTCATGGCCGTGCCACCCGTGCTCACCGCAGGCGACCTGACTCTCGACCCTGCACGGCATGTCGCGGAGCGTGCCGGACGCGACCTCTCCCTCACCAAAAAGGAGTTCAGCGTGCTTGAGGTCCTGCTCGCCGCTGAGGGCCGCGTGGTCAGCGCGGAGGAGTTGCTCGAACGGGTCTGGGACGAGAACACCGATCCATTCACCAACGTGGTGCGGGTCACGATAATGACCCTGCGGCGCAAGATCGGTGACCCCCCGCTGGTCGAAACGGTTGCCGGCGTGGGCTACAGGATGGTGACCCCGACGCAGTGAACGGCTCGCTCGACCACGCACCGTCGGCGTCGCAGAGGCGTCGGGGTCTCACCATCCGCCTCAAGCTGACCCTGTGGTGCGGCATCCTTTTTCTGATCGCGGGCGCGTTGGTGGTCGTTCTCAACTACTTCTTGGTCAAAGACAGCATGACCGTGGCGCCCGGCAAGGCACGCGCGGTGATAGCCGAGCGCTATGGCCTGAGGCCCTCGGATCTCGAACCCGGCGTTCTGCCCGGCATGCCTGGGGGACCCAAACCACCAGAGATCATCATCAACGGGGTCTCCATGACCCGGATGCTCGAGGAAGCCCTGCGCGAGCTGCGCGACGAGGCGCTTCACCAGCTGTGGACCAACTCGCTCATAGCCCTTGCCGTCATGACCGTGCTCATGTTCGCATCGGCGTGGTGGATCGCCGGGCGCATGCTGCGGCCCGTGCACGCCATAACCAGTACTGCACGCAGGTTGTCGGGGTCGAACCTCAGCGAGCGGATATCGCTGAAGGGACCCAGAGATGAATTGAAGGAGCTGGCCGACACCTTCGACGACATGCTTGGCCGGCTCGATACAGCCTTCACCGCCCAGAAGGAATTCGTAGCCAACGCCTCACACGAGCTTCGCACGCCGCTCACCATCATCCGAACGGAGATCGATGTTGCCCTGAGCGACCCGGACGTCTCGCGCGAGGAGCTGGAGGAAATGGGGGTCGCCGTCACCGAAGCCGTCGACCGTAGCGAGAACCTCATCAACGGCCTCTTGACGCTGGCCCAAGCAGAGAGCGCCCCCGCCCAGACGTACCTCGATCTGGCGCAGATCACAGCGAAAGAGGTGGATCTCGTCACGGGTGAGGCCGACGCCCTCGGACTGCGCCTGGAGCTCGACCTGCAACCCGCGCCGGTGAAGGGGGAGCGTTCGCTGCTGCAACGCATGGCCGGCAATCTACTCGAGAACGCGGTGCACCACAACACACCCGGTGGCTGGTTCACTGTGATGACCAGAGTCGTGGGCGATTGGGCCTACTTGGAGGTGGCCAACAGCGGTCCGGTTGTTTCACCGGAGGACGCCGGCCGTCTCTTCGAGCGCTTCTACAGAACCGACAGATCACGGAGTCGCAAGACCGGCGGTTTTGGACTCGGTCTGGCCATCGTCAAATCTGTGGCCGCCGCGCACGGAGGCTGGGTGGAGATAGATGCTCCGCCGGCCGGAGGTCTTCGCGCCAGAGTCAGTCTGCCTCTGGCTCCGCCGCCACCTGTGCCGCCGGCGCCGTCTGCGCAGCCATTGCCGCCGGAAGATCAACGTACCGCGTCATAGCCACCGCCACGTGCGCCCTCTGGGCGCCGGCCCAGGGCGAGAACTTCTGACTCGAGTATCCCGACATCAGACCCAGACCGGTCACCAGCGCAACGTCGGCGAGGGCGTACTCGGGTATGTCGGTGAAGGTCACCGTGGGTGCCGCTTGCTCCTCTGCCTCGCCGCCCGATCCGGCCGTGCCGTACCCCTTCAGGTGCCGCGCCATCCGCGCCAGGATCTGAGCCAACTGCACCCGCGATATCGGCTCGTTGGGTCTGAAGACCGAGACACCATCGTCGCGGAGCGCCCCCACGACCAAACCTGCCGCCGCAGCCTCCTCCACGTAGTCGAACGGGTAGGCGATCGGCACACCCTGTGAGTCGTGGCGCGGCGCCACATCGGCGAAACTGGGTGCTCCCGCGTTCTCAACCGCCGTGGTATGCAGGCCGCCCACCAACGTTGCCACCTTGGCCACCTGCGCCCTCGTGATGGTGTCCTCAGGTCCGAAGTAGTTGCCATCGTAACCACTCAGGAACCCCTGCTGGACCATCCGGGCGATCGCCTGGCCTGAAGTGGTACCCGTGTCGACGTCGAGAAACAGCCTATCGCCCTTGAGCATGGTGGACACGGTCACCAGTTCGTACCCCGCTGCCCGGAGCTTCGAGGCCATGGTGGGGATGGCTTCAGCGGTGTGAGCGCCCGAGAGGTGCATCACTACTATGGCTCCGTTGTGAGCCCTACTGACAACATGGTCGGCTATGGAGGCGGCCGACTTGCCGGCCCAGTCCCGGGGGTCGATGTCCCACAGCACCAAGTACCTGAAGCCTTCACTGCCCGCCACTGCCGCTACGGTCGAATTGGTGGCGCCGTACGGAGGTCGGAACAGCGGCACGGTCCGCGCTCCCGTCGCTTTGCGAAACGCATCGGTGCCCCCGCCGATCTGGTAGGCCATGGCCGACGTGGACAGACCGGGCAAGGAAGGATGAGACCAGCTGTGGTCGCCAACCTCGAACAGCCCCTTGGTCATGCCCTTGATTATCTCGGCGTTGATCGAGGGAGTCGATGCAACCGGGGCGCCCTCGAGAAACAGCGTCGCCGGAACCTGGTTCTTCTGCAGAGCCCTCAGAACTGCAAGCGCCCGGTCGACCCTGACGTTGTCGTCGAACGTGAAGGCGATCTGTTTGCGCGCGCTCGAGCCGCTGTGAATCGTGGTGGCCGAGGTGGCGTAGACAGTTTCCGCAGTCAAGAGGAGCACCAGCGCGCCCATCACAGCGCCCACGACGAACCACCGCGACCTTCGCCGCCAAATCGACCCCCGAGGTCTGCAGGCGCGTGCCTTCTCTCTCCGCATGCTCCTCCTATACCACGGAAAGCACGATCACGATCACACCCAGAACAGCCGTGTAGATCCCGAAGACTGTCAAGCGGTGCTCTCTCACGTAACGCATGAGAAAGTAGACGGCCAGAAAGCCAGATATGGCTGCAGCGATGGCCCCCACCGAATACGCCCACCCGTTCGCCCCGGTGAACGCGCCCCCTATGTCCTTCAGCTTGAACAGAAAGGCGCCCAAGATCACCGGGATGCTGAGCAAGAACGAGAACCGTGCCGCGGAGGGGCGGTCGAAACCCAGGAAGACACCGGCGGCGATGGTGGACCCTGATCTGCTGAGACCCGGCGCTATGGCAAGAGCTTGGAAGCAACCGACGATGAGCGCGTCCGGCGCCCGCATCTTCTTGAGTCCGGCAGGGTCGCGTGTCACCCGTCCCAGAGCGAAATCCGAACCCCACAGCAGCAGGCTGGTGACGATGAGGAAGACGCCGACAGACAGCGTGCTGGCGAAAAGACCTTCGAAGAAGTCGCCGAAGAGGAAGCCCACCAGCCCTGCGGGTATGGTACCGATGATCAACCACAGAAGCATGCGACGCCAGTACTTGACCTCGCGACGGTCCAGACGGGCAGGCGCCACCACCGACAGTACGATCTTGACCACATCGCGCAGGAAGTACCCAAGCACGGCCACCAGAGTCGCCACGTGCACCAGAACATCGAACGCAAGGGTGGGGGCGGGGATGTTGAAGAATTCGGGAACGAGTACCAGATGACCTGAGCTGGAGATCGGCAGGAACTCGGTCAAGCCCTGTACGACTCCAAGTATGAGAGCATCGAGAACGCTCAAGCCGCTATCCGTCCCCTTCTTGGTCCACCTGCACTGGCAGGCAGGATATCACCTAGAAGGGCAGCCGCCCCCAGCGGTCGAGCGCCCGCGCGCCCGATGCAACGGCTCCGATAGCTACCGCCATCTTCAGAAGATCACCGAGGAGATAGGGAGTCACTCCAAGTGCGATCGCCCGGCCGACGCTTCCCCCCGTGAAGGTCACGGCAAGCCAGGGCACGCCCGTGGCGTAGATAGCTATCTCGGCAAGGAGCGCACCGACAGCGAGGAGCGCGATCCTCCGGACAGGCGCGCTCCGAGAGGATCCGAGCGATGTCGCCCAACGCGCCACGACACCCATGAGCAAGGCCGCGGGCAGAAAGCCGATCAGATAGCCCCCGGTGGGCCCAAGCAAGACCGCCGGACCACCGATACCCCCGTGGAACACCGGCGCCCCACACAGGCCCAGAGCGAGGTACGAAGTGACCGCGGCGACGCCCAGCTTGGGGCCGAGCAGGCCTCCAACCACGAGCACCGCCAGAGTCTGCATGGTGAGCGGTACGGGGTAGAAGGGCACCGTGAGCCAAGCTCCCGCGACCAAAGCCGCCACGCCCGCCGCGACGAGCACAGCCCCAAGGGCGGCCGGTCGCACGACCTCGCTCCGTAGGTCGCCGGCCAGGTGGCGTGTTCGGACGACCGTAGCCTCTCCGCCCTGCCAAGAACCGCTGTCCATACCGTGATTCCTTTCGCGTGGCACGACGCAGCCCAGGCCTCGCCGGCCTGTCCGCATACTCATCCCGCAGCAGTCTATCCGGGCCGGCCGGCGGATGTCAACCACGTCGATACTCATGGTTTACGTAGCGACCCCCGCCTGAACTGGCCGCTACGTGGGACTCCGGAGAGTCACGTCGCCGGCGAAGACCGGGACTACTTCCCCCAAGGCGACCCGCACGAGCAACTGGCCTTCCGCACCGATACCCGCCGCCTCCCCCGACACGAGCGGCTCGTTGTGCGGCGGCCCGGACCAGATCTCCACGCGGCGCCCGGCCAGAACATCGCGGCTCCGCAACTCCTCAAGTGCGTCCTCAGTCCCGGCCTCCGCCCAACGACGGCTCAGCGCCGCCAGGAGCCGGGCCATCAGCGGAGCGCGCGCGACAGGGGTACCCACCTCTTCGTACAAAGACGTCGGAACCGGTCTTCCCTCCCATTCCTGAACCAGTTGCCCGCTGAGACCGCCCAGCAGGGATGCGCCATCGCTGTTCACGTTCAGACCGATCCCCGCGATAGCCCATTGCAGACGGTCGGCGTCCATCGAGCCTTCAAGCAGGATGCCGCACACCTTCTTGCCGCCCACCAATACATCGTTGGGCCATTTGATGCCCACCCGGCCTTGCAGCCCGTCCAGACTGTCCAAGACGTCCGCGACGGCCAGAGCCGCGGTCAACGAGAGCATGTGAGCCTGAGCGGGTCCCAGCATGGGGCGCAGGAGCACTGAGAAGGTCAGGTCCTTGCCCTGCACGCTGGACCATGTGCGGCCAAGCCTGCCGCGCCCGCCGGTCTGTTCGTCGGTCACCAGCACCGTTCCCGCAGCAGCGGTCTCGGCAGAAGCCTTGAGTTCAGCGTTCGTCGACGCACAGCGGGCGATGTATCGGTACGGCAGGCCGACCACCGGTGGGCCCGCCTCCGGGCTGAGGTCGAACAAGAACGGCAGCACTGCCTCCGCCGCGACCAGATCATCAAAGGGCCGCTCGAGCCGGTATCCAGAGCCGGCCACCGGAGCGATGCCAAAGCCGAGAGAACGCAGACGCTCCATGTGCTTGTGCACCGCGGCTCGTGAGAGCCCCAAAGCCTTGCCCAATGCCTCACCCGACACCGACGGCTGCAGAAGGAGGGCATCCGCCGAGGCAAGGGTCCGGGCCAACTCGATCACAAGCGCGGTACGATGAGCCGGTCCGGCCGCAAGCAGACCATGGTCCACCGCGGTCCGCAGCCCGACGGGCGCGCGGTCGAAAAAACCGCTGCAGATGGACGAGAAACCTTTTTCGAGTCCGTCACATCTGGTATCTTGTCTTGCCCGATACCTCAGGAGTTGGACCTTCCTTGACTACTAAACGCGTGAGTGAGAAGCGGCGACGCGCACGTAGGCGGCTCTACATCCTTATAGCAGTCGCAGCCATCGTGCTCGTCGGCGCATTCGGCATCCTGATCGATTCCGCCCTTCACTATAACAAGGTGCACTCCGGTGTCAGCATCGCCGGCGAGCCGGGCGTGAGTCTTGGCGGACTGACGCGTGACCAGGCCGTGACTGCGCTCGAGCTCTACGTGAAGAACGCTCAGGGCAATCCCATAGTCCTCACCCACGGCAACAGCAAGTGGTCCATCATGCCGAGTGACGTCGGGACGAAGATCGACGTGGAAAGCGCAGTCGCGACCGCCATGGACGTGACCCGCAAGAGCAACTTCGTCGTAGACCTGTTCAAGCGTCTCAAGCTCTACTTCTCCGATGAAGAGATTCTCCTCGAAGGCTCTATCGACAACGTCGCACTGAACAGGCTCATCAGCGATGTGGCCGACGATATCGACGAGCCTCCGGTCGACGCCGCGCTCCTCATCGAAGGAAACGCCGTCAAAGTCGTGGAGAGCAAGGACGGCAACGTCGTCGACCAGGATGCCTTGCGGACCCAGCTCAAGGAGCTCCTGTTTAGCCTGCACGCCACAGAGCTTCCCGTCCCCACCGTAGTGAAAGCACCCGATGTGCAAGCCGAGGACAATGCGGCCGCTCAGAAGCAGGCCCAGACCATGCTGAGCGCCGCCGTGAAGCTCACGAGTGGTGACAACACATGGACACTCGAACCAGAGCGGATGGCCACCTTCATCGACTTCACAGCCGAACAGAAGGGCGGCGTGTCGACCCTCGTGCCTTATGTATCAGCCGAGAAGATGGGCGCGTTCTTCGACAAGATCACCGACAAGGTGGCTACCAAGCCCGTCAACGCCACTTTCAAGAGCGACGGCAACAAAGCCTGGGTGGTCCCCGGAGCAGACGGCAAATCCCTCGATCGCGAGAAGACGGCCGAGGCCATCACTGGAGCGTCGCTGAAGACCAGCCAGAGAACGGCTCAAGTCGTGGTGAAGACCGCGGAGCCCGAGCTTACCACCGCAGAAGCCGAAGCTATGGGCATCGAGGACAAGCTGGCGAGCTATACCACCGAGTACGGTGGCAGCGCCGACCGCCACCACAACGTGCGCATCACGACTGAATATGCCACCAACGTGAAAATCGCGCCCGGTGACATCTACGACTTCGAAAGGATCGTCGGGCCCCGCACCGAGGCGCGCGGTTACAGAAAGGCCCCCGGTATCGTCGGTCCGGGCAAGCTGGAAGACGTGTACGGCGGCGGCATCTGCCAGGTTTCCACCACCATCTTCAACGCAGCGTTCTTCGCAGGGCTCGAGATAGTCGAGAGATGGAACCACTCGATATACATCGATCATTATCCGAAGGGACGCGACGCCACGGTCACAGTCGAGGGTAAGAACCTCAGGTTCCGCAACGACACCGGGCACTGGATCTGGGTCCGGGGCACCTCCAACGGCTACACCACGACCATCAACATCTATGGCACCGACGACGGACGGGAGGTCGGCTACACCACCAGCGACTTCTACAACATAGTCGAACGCACCGAGACTTCCGTCACCAACACCTCGCTGGGTGTCGGGACCACTGCGATCCAGATCAACGGACAGTCAGGCAAGCAGTGCACGGTGACCCGCACGATCACATGGCCCGACGGCCGGTCGGTCAAACAGAAGTTCGTGAGCACCTTCCCTATGTATCAGAAGGTGATAGAGGTGGGCACCAACCCGCCCACCAGCACTACCACGACCACTACCACTTCTGCCACGACCACAACCGAGCCTCACCCGACGACCACGAAGCCGACATCAGGTTCCACCAGCACGGTGGTCACGGAGTTTTAGACTGAATAGCTCAGACCTGGTAGTAGGCCCCAAAGGCACACGCCCGGCAGAGGGTCTCGCCGTCTACGACCACATCCCGGGCGTCTTGCACTTCCTCGCCGCACTTCGCGCAGACCGCCCTGCGGACCGGCCGGCCCGGCTGGTCCTCCTGCGGCACGACGAGTTTGACGTCGGTGCAGGTGAAGAGCTGCTCGTCGGTCCAATCGTTCCAGAACTCCAGCGGATCAGTATCCGACCCGGCATGAGGCACTTCGGGCCGGGGAGCGATGCGGATTGCGCGGCCCGTCGCCAGATCGACGAAAGTTGCGGCCAGCTTGCCGTAGTCGACCCATTTCAGGCGACGCTTACCCAGCGTCACCCCGGCTGCGATGCTGACCGCGTCACTGGCACAGCGGTCCATCTCCACGTAGACAATCAGGTCCCGGTACTTCTGAGGATCGTCTATCCCCAACTGGCGGCAACCGTACCTGCCCATCCGGATACCCATCACCATTCCGTGGCATAGATGGCCATGGTAGGCCATCGCAGCCTCGTAATCAGCTTCAATCGTGCGCACTAACCTTCTCCTTGCCCCTCATCCGGCTCCCGCTCCGCGGCCCTGTCGTCGGGCACGGGATCCTGCCAGTCTGCAAAATGCTTTTCGAACACGGCCTCCAAAGCCTGCGCCGCCTCGGCCGTCACGGCGCGATACCGCCTCATGAGATCTTGCGCCTCGGGCGTGAGATGCGACCCACCTCCAAGACTGCCCCCCACACTCCTATCGAGAAGCGGGAAGCCGAGACGCTCCTCCGCCGCGTGGAGTATCCGCCACGCCTTGTTGTACGACATGCCCAACTCCTGGGCTGCCTTCCTGAGCGAGCCCCACACTTCTACGCCGTCGAGCAGCCGGGCGGGACCATCTCCAAAGGCCCTACCCCGGTAGTCGAGCCATATTTTGTGAAGCAGCCGCAATAGTCGTCTCCTATTCTAGACTTGAGCGCCCGGACCCGGCCCAGGGCCGTCCGCCGGTGGACCCGCCGCGCCCCCGGGCGTTGTAGGCGGCCCGGGTGCTGCGGGTTCCGCGGGCGCAACGGGCGCCGCCGATGCTAGCGGCGCGGGCGCGGCCGTCGCGGGCGACAGATACGTCTCTGTGCCGCAATACGGGCAGCGTACCAGACCCTTGCCGGCCAACTCCACCTTGCCGCCACAGTTCGGGCAGGTGTCCGACTTGATCTGAGCCGCCTCCGCCGACACGAGCTCGCCCCGCTCCCAGTTCACATACCCGCGGAACAGGTCTTTGCCTATGAGGTCGTAGACGTGCGTCTTGACCTGGTCGCGGGTCAGATTGCATTCGATGGCCAGGTCGGCCACACTCACACGTCCTCTGGTGGTGACCGCGTTCAGGATGGTCCGCTGCGTGTCAGCCCTGGTCTCAGCCTTGATCTCGCCCTTAGACGCGAGGAGCAGATACAAGCCGACGGCGAAGAACGGTAGTGAGAACAGGACGAGCCCCAGCACATGCCCAGCCTTGCTCGCGCCCTCGGCCAATTCCGTCAGACCCACGATAAGCCAGGCAGCGACGCCCAGGCTGACGACTATCAGTACGATCCCGATGATCCTGGTCCGCATCGCTCCCTCCCGGTCGCTCTGGTGTGAGCCGGTGCCCGGCCCGACGGGCCGGGCACCGGCGATGTGTCATTCGTGACCTATCCTGCGCGGAATCCTCCGCCTCCACCACCTCCGGAGAAACCGCCGCCGAAGCCGCCACCTCCAGAGGAGCCCCCGCCGCCCCATGCACCCTTTTTGGAACCGCCGGACGACGGGACCGACGTGAGGACGTTCGACATGTTGCTGAGGCTGTTGAACAGACCATCAGAGATGCTGTCAAGACTGAAGCCGCCGCCTCCTCCGCCACCCGAACTGCTTACGGGCCCGGCCAAGCCGCCACCAAGACCACCGGTACTGATTGGCCCCGGGCCGGTTGAAGTCGGGATGACCACCGGCGGATGGTACCAATCGGGGGACGACACGGTGAGACCTTCGAAACGTCGCACCCAGTCCTTCTCGACACCGAAGGCTATAGCGTAAGGAAGATACTTCTCGAAATTCTCCTTAGCCGACTCCATGTCCTGAAAACGGGTGAGGTCCTTGAGATAGTTGCGAAACGCCTCCCACTTCCGCTGTTCCTGTGCTCCCTTGGGCGTTCGCTGCGGCATGTGAGGAGAGAACACCAACACGATGACCACTGAGACGATGGAGCCGAGCATGAACCATCCCCAGCCGGACAGCTCCACCGAGAAGAATATGAATGTGATGACGCCCAGGATGGCGGCAAGCGCTATGCCATACCCGAACCACCGGCTACGGGCCTTCTTGGGGTTCTTGAAGAACAGGCCGGCTTTGGTCACTTCTTCGTATACCTGGCCGACGATAGGCTGAACATGCGCATAGAAGCGGTTCTTAAGGTCGGTCGTGGTCACTTGGTCGGGGTGCTTGCTGTCGAACAGCGCCTTCGCCACCTTTGCTTCGAAACCCGTCAGATCATCCAGAGGCTTGCGCCGCGTAAAAATGGTCATGGCCTTCTTGGCCCTGCCCTCTTTTGCGGTATCGGTGATCTCTAGATACCCCCGGTGCGCCAGATGCACAATGGTGGCGATCACCTCTTTGGTGTCCACCTTCTCGTCGATCAGCGCCCCGGCAAGGCCCGGCGAAAGATCGGACGGGGGCTCGCTCACGTATGACGCATAGACTTGGCCCGGCTCGTCGCGACCACGTCTGCGCCAGATGAGCAACATGGCGAGAAACGTCGCTATGGGGAGTAAGAACCCCACCTTCGGCACTAGGAACTCGCCTATGCGCCGCAGTGTCCACGTGAATTTGACTACATCCTTCGGAAAGCCGGTGACTATCCAGAAATTGGTATACGCGGGGATATCCTCGGCCTGGTACACCATCGTAGAAGACCCGGGCGAGGTGACATTCGTCACGACCCCGTACCCCGCCTGCACCGCTTGGGTCATCTTGTCCGAAGGCACTTCTTTGGGCAGTTTCACCGTGGCCTTCAGAGAACCGATGGGCACCGGGGTAACGGCGTCGATCACATACCAGCGCAGTTCGTCGCCCACGTCCCAGAAGAGGATCGCCTGCTTGGCCTTGTAATGGAAGGTCCAGGTGCCGGTGGTGTCGGTGAGGTCGAAATGCACCTCGAGCGCCTTCGAACCCTCCCATTCGTAGACGTCGCAGGTACCGGGAGTATCGCTGCTGCCTCTGGGGAGCACGGCCCCGCTGGCATCGCGGATCTCGATGTCGGATATCCCGTTGGGCATGTTGGCCAGAGGGATGTCGCGCGCGACGAAGTGATAGTTGCCCTCGAAGGCGAAGGTGACCGTTTCGTCGACTATGACATCACCGTTCTCCTGCACGTCCAAGATGACGTCGATGTTCTCGATCCGCCAATCCTTGGCGTAAGCAGTCGCCGCCGGCCCAGCCAACAAGACCCCGAACACACAGGCGAGCAGCAGGAGCCCAAGGCCCCATAGGCGCCGCCTGTGGCTCATGCCTGCCCGTCCTCCGGGGTGGTGTCGGCAGACTCGGCCGGCGAAGCTGGTGGCGCCGCGGGCGGCTCCGCGGAGGACGCCGGCGCCTGCGCGGGCGCCGCCGGAGCACTCATGTTGTAGCCGCAGTTGGCGCAGAACTTGGCACCCACCGGATTGTTCACCTTGCACTGCGGACATTGCACAGTCGCCGCCAAGTTGGCGCCGCAGTTCGGGCAGAAGTTGCTGCCGAACGCGACCTCCGCGTGACAGTTGGGACAGCGCACCTTTGGTTGCGCCCCACCCGCCATGGCCTGCTGCAGCATGCCGGGTATCATCATGCCGAGGCCGGCGCCGGCTCCCAAGCCAAGCCCGGCCGTGGCCGCGGAGCCGATGTCGCTGGTGCCGCTACTACCTCCCGGGGCGCCTCCCGCCGTTGCCAGGTCGCCGATGGCCATCGCGGCCTTGTACTGGAAGTACTTGTCCATGCCGCCCACGGCTTCCATGCCGCTGCGCTCGTCGATGCGTTTCTGCACTTCCTCCGGCGGCGAGATGGCGTTGATGACGAAATCAACGGCCGCCAGACCGTACTGAGCGAAGTCGTCCTTGATGCGGGCCTTGAGTCCGGCCCCCAACTCATCGAAATAGCGCGGCAGATCGAGCACCGTGTCGAGACTCTCGCCCAGTATGTCGGCGAGCCGCCCGACTATCACGCCACGGAGGAAATCCTCGATCTGGGCGTTGGTATAGATGCCGCGGGTTCCCACGAGCTTGATGACGAACAGCTTGGGATCGATGATCTGAAACGTGTAGATGCCGTTGGAGCGCAGCCGGATCATCTTGAACTCGGAATCGCGGAACAGGATGGGCTCGACAGTGCCCCACTTCAGATCGGTGAAGGTCCGCCTGCTGATGAAGTAGACCTCGCTCCTGAACGGGGTGTCACCCCACAACGGCGTGGTGATAGCGGATGTGAGCAAGGGTATGTTCTGCGTGGCCAGGGTGTGCCGACCGGCGTTGAACACATCGTAGGCTTTGCCGTCGCGGAAGAAGACCGCCCACTGGCTCTCCCGCACGATCAACTGAGAGCCCAATTTGAACTCACCCGAGCCCTGCTCGGGGATACGGTGGGCCATCTCGTTGCCTTGTTCGTCAACGAACTCGACGAGGTTCATGAGAGCCATCGATTACCTCCCAGCTCCGGTGATGAGGGTTTCGCGCATAGAAAACCGGCCGTCCAAAGCCTCGATGCGATCATCAAGCAGTTTGATATCCGAGGCCAGCGAAGGGCTGTCGGCGCCAAGCGCCGCGACGAAGTCGCTGATACTACCGGCCTCGACCTCCAGCTCCGAATCGAAGGCCTTCAGTTGATTGATCTGGTCGGCGCCCACCTTGGTGGCATCGAACATCCCGGCGTATCCATAGTCGGCGAACTGGATCCGGTCGCGGACCTTGCGGACTTTGCGCATGGTCACATCGATATCGCCGACCTGCTGCAATTTGCCGGCTTTGACAAGGTCGAGCTTGAGATCGTCGAGCCTTGCCAAACACGAATCGATACGCTCGGCCACGTACGTGCGCTCGATCTTGTCTGCCTCGCGGGCCACTTCTTTCTCTTTGTAGCCCCTGTAGCCGGGGATGTGCTCCATCAACCGCTCGAACCAGTTCTTACTCTCCTCGATGCGGTCATCGATCCCAGCCATGGTCTCCCCTTTCCGTTCCTCTCGGAACCATCAGCTTCGTCACCCCGACCCTACGCTACCTGACCGTCGAACTCGCGTAGCAGCAACCTCCAGTTGGATTCATGGACATAGCGAGGATCCCAGACAGCTGGGATGAAGAGCAGTTCCTCACCAAGCGGTTCGAGTGTGTAATCGACCGACATCAGATCCTTCTTCTCGTGGGACTCCACAGCCAGAAAGACGAAGTGGGCCAACGTCCGCGAATCATACCTGTTCACGACGATGGGTGATATCGGACCGAAATCTGGTTCGGTCGAGCCACCGACGCCCACGAGCGCAGGCCTGCGATGGGCATCGACGGAAAGACCTCTTGTCAGATCCATCTCTGGCTGTGCCTGGGTCAGCCGGGCGCCCAATCTCTGCATCGTGGTGCGCATGAGCGTGAACGCCGGAACGAACACGTAGGCCGGTCTCGGTGCGGTAGCTCTGCAGATACGATGCCAGGCGGAGCCTGAAACCCCGTTGATCGAAGCGGCGACCCGCCATACCGCCAAGTACCTTATCGCACCCGCCACGGCCAGTTCGGTGGTCACGGCGGCGGTGAGAGGGGAGAACGAAACGAGCCCTGTCTCACCCGGTTCGCAGGCCAGCCCACAGTTCGTGCATACGAAGACGGCCGCTTCGTCGCCGCCTTGCAGGGCGAGCCCGCAATTGGCGCACAGCAGCGGTACCAGATCAGCTGGAGAAAGGTTCGCGATATTCCACCTCCCCCACCCTGCGAAATCGCCACACCGTCAACACGGCTATCACCGACACTATAACGGCTGCAGCGACAAATGATGCGCGTCCTGTGTCGCGTTCCACAGCCGCCCATACGAAGATGGCGGCGACGACCGCCATCAGGAGCGTCTGACCCACCAGCAGCGCGATGCGCTTCGTGTTGTCGGCAGGCGCCACAGCGGAGTTGATGCTCCCGTCGCGGCCGTTCACTGCTACACGGCACGTGCCGTGTTTGGGACGGAAATCGACCATCCAGAACGGATAGTACAGTAGCGCAGTCGTCTCCCTGAATACAAAGAGATGGCTGTCGGGCGACGTTGCGCCCGCCAGGGGTTGGAGCGCAGCCCTGCGGCCCCTCTCGGCTACCTCTTTGCCCGTCCCCTCCTCGGTGAGAACGGTCGCCCCGGGGTCCAACTCCCCGGCGAGAAGCGGCAGTAGGAGCTCCCGCCCACTCACGCGCGGACGCACCACACCCAGCGCTTCAAAATCCGTGGCCGCCTGGTAAAATCGGCGTTCCTGCAGCCGGGCCTCGTTCACCGATTCCTTGACCATCCGGATCTCCATCCGGCCGGTCTCCTCGTTGTTGACATCGGGTATGAACTCCGCCACCGTCCGGGTCTTGCTGCCGAACTCCCAACCGGTCAGCAGCGCTCTGTGCTCCCAGATGGGAGCGTACACGAGCTGAGCTTCGACGAACTGGGCATGCCGGGCTTCTTTCGCTATCCCCGGGTGATCGTCCAGCCAAGCCGCAGCGAAAGCCGCGGCTTTCAGCCGGTTCAACCGGGTGGGGTAGTACCAACGGGAGACACCGCCGTGCTCCTTCACCATGACGCGCACGCCACAATGCCCGCAGACCAGGATGCGCCGTCCCTCGCGGGCGCTCAGCGGCCCGGCGCACTGCGAGCACTGCACCGAGCGAAGCACTTCTTCTTCCTCAGCGGGGGCCACGGTCAGGGGCGCGCCCGCGGCAGCCTCAACCGTCTCCACCGCCATTGGACCCGGCGCGCGCGAGACCCCCGGCCGCCGGTGCCGTCGGAGTGTGGAGCCGCAGAATGCACAAACGGCGACGTCGGCATATCCCGGCATCGCAACCGGGGCCCCGCACTGCGGGCACTCGAACTCCGTGGTGATGTCGGCGGTTCTTTCCATGGTCCTGTTAGTCTATCGCCGAGATGGCTCCTGAGCTTGACCCTACGCGGGCGCCAAGATCATCCCGAGACTTCAAGAGACCACGGTCTACATCACAGGCCGCTCGCCTGGGCACGCACGGCCATCGGCGTAGGAGGCGCCACACCTGAAGTGCTCAACGCCGCCGACACGACATGCGGGTCGGTCGAGAAGAACGGGGGTAGCGCTCTACGAGTAGCGCAGCACCCCGGCGATGCCGCCCATCTCCCTCAAGGTCGGTATGTCCTCACCCACCTCCACGTGGCCGTTCTGGGAGATGGCCAACCGCACGATCTCGCCCACCGCGTCGTCCAACTTGATGGTGCGGCCGCCGCAGGCCGGACAAGCATCGGCCGCCGTCAGTCCGACCCATCCGCAGTCGACACAGCGCCACCCTGGGACCCGGTAGTTCCGGTCCACCAACAGAGTCTGCACTTGATAGCGGCCTACGGCTCCCAAGACGTCGTCAAAACCCGACACCCCCCGGCCTCCGTGACCCAGACCCTCCTTGATCCGAGCCGCCAGAGCCACCATCTCCTCGTGCCTGGCCCCTTCAATGGCTTGGCGCGCGCTGACCGCCATCTGCCCCGTGGACGCGGCTGCATCGAAGGGTATCTCGGCAACGATCTTCGCGGCTGTGGCCGCCGGAAGGGTGCGCCGGAATCCGCTGGCGATGTCGTGCTGGGCGCACAGGGCAACCCGTGGAGCCCCGGAGGTCTCGAGAAGCTTGGCCAAGGAAGCTCCCACCTCCTTGAAGTGTTGGTCGATCAAGTTGTCCTGCCGGGCGGCCGCGTAGTATTCCTTGACGGCCGTCTCCCCAGTCTCGCGGTCGGTACTTCGCAACCTCGGACCGGTCAGGTCGTCCTCGTGAGTGAATCCCCACTCGTCAACCAGATACAGACTCGACTCATCCCGGCTGACCCGAGCCAACACGAATGGTTCGAGTAGCGATAGGGCGTGAGCCACAGGCCGTACGTAGGGCGATGGTTCGATCACGAAACGATTCATGAGCCTAAACGGCAATTCCACCCGCTCGTGGAGACCGGCTCTGCCGTCGGCGAAGAGCGCCAGACCCTCGGTCTGCGGAGCCACATCGTATCTCACCACGTCGAGCATGAAGTCCAGATCGGTCTGGAGAAAGCGCTTCTCTTCCTTGGAGACGTTGTTTTCTTTGGTGACACGATTGAACTCACTGCGCAGAAAGGCTGGGGCAGACAGCCGCCAGTCGTCCAGACGGCTTGTGGAAAGAGTGGCGCTGAGTATCGAACCGTGCGACGCCTCGATCCCGGCCAAGGATTTGAGCTTCTCCCTGGCTCCGGATGCGCTATCGATCATGAGGCACCATCCTCGCGGCTGCCACCGGTCTCAGCCGCCCCATCTGAATGTTCAGCTTCCGGCTCACGCGAGTGAGCCGCGTTCTCCTCCTGATCACGGAGAGACTGGTCTCTCCGCCACTTTTCTTCACGCTCCCGGAACTTGTCCACCAAGGCAGATTTGCCCTTGTCATGAGTCGACTCGGCGATGTTGACAGTCCCTGGATCGGAAAGCGCCGATTTCATCTTCTGTGAGGGAGTGATAGGTCGCTCTCTGCCGGAGCGTTCGACCTTCTTGTCGGCCATCCCGTCCCCTTTCGGTTACTAGAATGTGCGGCCACTGGTGCCGAACGTGTAACGGATAACTACCCAACCCGCACTGAGAGCTAACACCGAAGTTTGGATTTTGGACCCGCGTTGGCATATTGTGAGAGATGACGGATCCCCATGTTGCGGAGGGACTTTCTCCATGGAAGAGTTTGAGAAGCCGGGTCAGTTCTATTTGGGTCGTAAGTACGAACTCGCAAAAAAGGAAGCCGACGGCGTGCTTCTCTACGATTCCCAGGACCTGGTCACTCATGGGGTATGTGTCGGCATGACCGGGAGTGGCAAGACCGGGCTCTGTGTGGGTCTGCTCGAGGAGGCCGCCATCGATGGCATCCCCTCCCTCATCATCGACCCCAAAGGGGACATGACCAATCTGCTCCTCACGTTTCCCCAGCTCCGTCCAGAGGACTTCGAGCCATGGGTCAGCCAGGAGGAGGCGACCAGGAAGGGGCTCTCGGCCGAAGAGTTCGCCAAAGAGCAGGCGGATATGTGGAAGAACGGTCTGGCCGATTGGGGCCAGGACCCTGACCGCATCGCAAGACTCAAGGACGCCGCGGATTTCGCCATCTACACACCCGGCTCCAGCGCCGGTCTGTCCGTGAGCATACTCAAGTCGTTCGCCGCGCCTGCGCCGGCTGTGCAGACGGACGCCGAGGCACTCGGCGACCGGGTCGACACAGCCGTGACCAGCATTCTCGGCCTGGTGGGCATCGATGCCGACCCCATACAGAGCCGCGAGCACATCTTGCTCTCGACCCTCTTCAGCCGGGCCTGGTCGGCAGGCCAAGACCTTGACCTCCCCACCCTCATAAGGCAGATCCAAGAGCCTCCATTCAAGCAGGTGGGCGTCCTCAGCCTGGATTCGTTCTACCCCTCGAAAGACCGGGCGTCTCTGGCCATGCTGCTCAATAACCTTCTCGCGGCTCCGACTTTCCAGTCGTGGCTGGAGGGAGACGCCCTCGATATCGGAGAGATGCTCGTCACAAAAGAGGGCAAACCCAGAGTGACGATCTTCTCCATCGCTCACCTCACCGACAGCGAGCGGATGTTCTTCGTGTCGCTGCTGCTCAACGAGGTGCTGGGCTGGGTGCGTGCTCAGCCGGGCACGGGGAGCCTACGGGCCATCATCTACATGGACGAGATCTTCGGCTTCTTCCCGCCCGTGGCCGAACCCCCCTCGAAGCGACCTCTCTTGACCTTGCTCAAGCAGGCCCGGGCGTTCGGCGTGGGCGTGCTGCTTGCCACCCAGAATCCGGTGGACCTCGACTATAAGGGCCTCGCTAACACGGGCACCTGGTTCATCGGCCGTCTGCAGACCGAGCGCGACAAAGCCCGTCTGGTCGAAGGGTTGGAAGGAGTCGCCGCCGGCAGCGAGTCCAAGTTCGATCGGGGCAAGATGGAAGAGACCTTGGCCGGCTTGGGCAAGCGGGTCTTCCTGCTCTACAACGTCCACGAGAGCGCGCCTGTGACATTCCAGACGCGCTGGGCCCTCTCCTACTTGGCAGGACCGCTCACGCGGACTCAGATCAAGACCCTCATGGACCCCCGTCGACCGGCGACCGAAACGGCGGAGACCGTTGCCGCACCGCCCGAGGCCGCCACGCAAACCTCGAGCACGGCTGCGGGAACCGCCGCCGGGGCAGCGGCCGGAGCACCCGCGGCAGCCGCATCCATGCTGGTCGAAGAGCCTCCCGTGCTGCCCTCCGAGATACCGCAATACTATTTGCCGCTCCGGGGCGCCACCCCTGCGAGTCCAGACCTTGTTTACCGAGCGGGCGTGTTGGCCGCCGCGACGGTCAGCTTCGTCAGTTCTGGTAGCGGGGTCAGCAGCTCGCGACGCATACGCCGCATCGCCGAAGCTCCGGAGAGCGCCTTGGCCTTGAACTGGGAGAAGGCCCATGAGCTCGAGACGACTCTGGAGGACCTGGATCGTCAGCCCTATCCCGGCGCAACCTTCGCCCCCTTACCCGCGGCCATGACGAAACTGACGTCCTATCGCTCGTGGGGTACCGATTTCTCCGATTGGGCCTACCGTACCCAGACGGCCGAGCTCTTCAAGAGCGCGGAGTTCAGGCTGACTTCCGACCCGGGGGAGACCGAAGAGGACTTCCGCCACCGCCTGGAGACGGCTGCGAGGAACGAGCACGACGAGCAAGAGACGAAGATCAGGAAGCAGTACGCCACCAAGCAGGCGTCGCTTGAGCAGAAACTGCTGCGCGCCGAGCAGGCCAAGGAGCGCGAGGCCGAACAGGCGAAGGGGCGCAAGATGCAGACGGCGATCTCCTTCGGTGCCACCATCCTCAGCATGTTCACGGGCAAGAAGAAGCTGAGCAGCACCACGCTGGGCAAGGCCACCACAGCCATACGCGATGTGGGGCGTTCCATGGACCAAGGCGGCGACGTCAAACGAGCGGAGGAATCGCTGGCGGTCATCAAGCAGAAGATGGCCGACCTCGAAACGGAGCAGCAGGACGCGATAGATGCCCTGGAATCGAAGTTCGATGCGGCCGCCGAGACATTGGAGAAGGTGCTCATGCGCCCCCGCAAGAGCGACATCACCGTGGATTCTCTCGGGCTGGTCTGGTTGCCCTATTGGAGAGACGAAACGGGTAACTTGACGGGTGCGTGGGAATAGGCAAGAACACCGAGAAACACGGGTAACCACGAGAGGAGAGTAAGGGATGCTGAAGGAATTCAAGGCGTTCATCGACAAGGGTAATCTGGTCCAGCTGGCAGTCGCCTTCATCATGGGCATCACGTTCGCCGCCGTTGTGACCTCGCTGGTGAACGACGTCATCATGCCGGCGGTCGGCCTTGGGTTGGGCGGAGTCGATTTCAACAACCTCTATGCCGTGATCAAGGAGGCACCCGGCGGTCCGCTGGCTGACGGAACGACTCTGGAGGCCGCCAGGGAGGCCGGCGCGGTCGTCATCAGCTACGGTGTCTTCGTCAACGCCATCATCGTGTTCATCATCGTGGCTTTGGTGCTCTTCTTCATAGTCAAGGCCTACTCAAAGACGCAGAAGCCGGCCGAGGTGACCACCAGGGACTGCCCCTTCTGCAAGTCGGCCGTCCCGCTCGAAGCTACTCGCTGCCCGCAGTGCACCTCGGAGCTGCCCCCAGTCACGAGCTAGTCGCCGGCATCGGAGGTCTCAGAGAGCAACCGCTTCGAGGGGCGGGGCGCAAGCGCCCCGCCCCTCGGTCTTACTGTCCGTATACTCTGCGTCACCATGTCAGAACGGCTCCCCACAGATCATCTGCCTTTCTTCGCGACCTGCCCACGCAACACTGAGGGCCTGCTGCTTGACGAATTGCGCGCCCTCGGCGCCCCGGAGACCGCGGAGACCCGATCGGGCATAGCCTTCTCGGGCCCACTATCCTCGGCCTACAGAGCGTGTCTGTGGTCGCGGGTGGCCAGCCGGGTCCTTCTGCGGCTGACCTCCTTCCCGGTTTCCGAGCCGGACCACATCTATGAAGGCATCAATTCGCTCGCCTGGGAAGATCATCTTTCTGTTGAGGGGACTCTGGCGGCGGAGGTGACCTCCACCGTCAAGCAGGGGCCACTGGCGACGCTCAACACGCACTTCGCCGAACAGCGGATCAAGGACGCGGTAGTCGACCGTTTCCGCGCCCGCACGGGGACCCGCCCCGGGGTAGACCTGGCGCGGCCTGACGTCCGGATCAACCTGCATCTCACCCCCACGGAAGCCGTGGTGAGTCTCGACCTCTCCGGAGACAGCCTGCACCGGCGCGGATACCGTATTGAAGGGGGCGAGGCTCCGCTCAAGGAGAACCTGGCAGCCGCGATCCTGTTGAGAGCGGGATGGCCCCGGATCGCGGCCGATGGCGGACCTCTCGTGGACCCGATGTGCGGATCGGGCACCTTACTCGTCGAAGGTGCCTTCATGGCCGCCGACATCGCTCCCGGACTATTGCGCGACTACTACGGCTTCTTGAGTTGGAAAGGATTCGAGGCTCAGATCTGGGCCGAACTCCTCGAGGAGGCACGGTACCGCCGGGATTCCGGCCTGCGGTCGCTGCCGGCGCTCTTTGGCTGTGACATCGACCAGAAAGCGATCGGGACCGCCCGGGGGAACGTCCGCCGCGCGGGGTTGGCCGGAAGGATCGTGCTCGACCGACGCGATCTCAGCTCGCTGACACCCCCAGGCCCCGGGCCCGGCCTCATCGCCACCAACCCGCCCTATGGAAAGCGGCTGGGAGAGATCGAGGCGCTCGCGGGCACCTACGAGACGCTCGGGGAGAGACTCAAGACCTCGTTCGCCGGGTGGCAGGCGGCCGTCTTCACCGGCAATCCGGAACTGGGCGCCCATCTCGGCCTCAGGGCGCATCGCAGCAACGTGCTCTTCAATGGGCCTCTGGAATGCAGATTGCTGCTCTTTCACATCGGGGAGGGTGGCCGGAGCCCGGAACGTGGAGTGGGCACGAGCCCGGGCGCAGTCATGTTCGCGAACAGGCTGCGCAAGAACCTCAAGCACCTGCGACGCTGGGCGGCTCGCGAAAACATCCACTGCTACCGCGTCTACGACTCCGATCTACCCGAATATGCCGTCGCCGTGGACCTCTACGAAGACTGGGCCCACGTCCAAGAATACGCACCCCCGTCCACCGTCGATCCGGTGCGGGCCCGCCGGCGGCTCAAGGAGATCATGGCCGTGGTGCCAGAGGTCCTCGATATTCCCCACGATCAGGCCGTGCTGAAGACCCGGCGTCCGCAGAAGGGCACCGACCAATACACAAAGCTCAGCGATACCAGCAAGCCTCTGCAGGTGCGTGAGGGCGGCTTGATGTTCCTCGTCGATCTGACCGGGTATCTCGACACCGGTCTCTTCCTAGATCACCGCATCACCCGGGGCATCATCCGTGAGCTTGCTCCTGGCCGGCGATTCCTCAACCTCTTCGCCTACACCGGTTCTGCCACGGTCTACGCGGCCGCGGGGGGAGCGGCCACTACTACCACAGTCGACCTTTCGTCCACCTACCTCGACTGGGCCCGCCGAAACCTCGAACTGAACGGTTTTAACGGCGCGGAACACCGATTCGTACGGGCAGACTGTTTGCAGTGGCTCGCCCAGATGGCGGGAGAGAACGAGGCCGCCCGGGGCCACGGTCGCCAAGGCGGCGGCGCCGGGCCGTACGACCTGATCTTCCTCGACGCCCCGACCTTCTCGAACTCCAAGAGCATGACCAATGACCTCGATCTGCAACGCGATCACGCTGGACTCATACGTGACGCGGCGCAGCTGCTTTCCCCACAGGGCATCCTGCTTTTCTCAACGAATTTCCGCCGCTTCAAGCTGGATGAATCGCTGACGGCGGATCTCCTGGTGACCGACATCACCAAGCAGACCGTCCCGCCTGACTTCGCGCGGAATCCTCGAATACATCGCTGCTTCCGCATCACGTTGGAAACCCCAGGTGGTAACGCGCCGCCACGCCGGCCGAGGACTGGGCATGCCTCCTGAGGCCACGCGGCTCCCGTCCAACCGAGAACTGGCCGAGGCCTTCCAGAGCATCGCCGACTACATGTCGCTGGACGGTGAGTCGTCCTACCGCATCCTTGCCTACGAAAAGGCAGCGGATCTCTTCGGCGGGCATCCAGTCTCCGTCGCCGAGATGGCCTCACGAGGAGAGCTACGCGACCTCCCCGGCGTGGGCCAAGCCATCGAAGCCAAGGTGCTCGAGTACATAGCCACAGGGGAGATAGCTCTCTTGGAAAGTCTCAGGGAACGCTACCCCGAAGGACTGCTGACAGTCATGCATCTGCCCGGTATGGGACCCAAAAAGACCCGCCTGGTCTGGGAGGCCGCGGGAATCGGAGACATACGGGGCCTCGAACGCGCCTGCCGCGAAGGCCGCATCCGCCACATACCCGGCATGGGTGAGAAAACTGAGGCCAAGTTGCTTCAGGCGATAGAGGCCTGGACTATCCGCCGCGCCGGTGGTGGTGAGATTCGTCGTCTTCACTCGGCGGTCGAACCCCAGGCGGCCCGGCTGGTCGCGGCCCTGCGGACTGTTCCAGGAGTCTTTGCCGCAGACTACGCCGGTAGCCTGCGCCGTTTGCGTGCCACCGTGCGCGACATCGACCTGGTGGTGGCGGCAGAGGAGCCGGCGGCCGTCATGGACGCCTTCGAAACCTTGGCCGAGGTGGACCGAGTCGACGAACGCGGCGACACGAAGCTGGCGGCCAAGACCCACACGGGCTTGGGCGTCGACCTGCGCATCGTGCGCCCTGAGTCATACGGGAACCTTCTCCAGCATTTCACCGGCAGCGCCGACCACAACGTGGCGCTGCGTGGTCACGCACAGCGTCTCGGCTACAAGATCAGCGAGTATCACGTCGAGGAGCTTGCCACAGGGCGGCTCGTCACCTGCGCCACCGAGGCCGAGGCCTATGAGACGGTGGGCCTGCGCTACATCCCGCCCGAACTGCGCGAAGACCAGGGTGAGATAGAGGCGGCAGAGGCGGGGACGCTCCCGGACCTCGTGGATCTTGGCGACCTACGAGGCGATCTTCACGTCCATTCCGACTGGACCGACGGCCGCGCGACCCTTGAGCAGATGGCTCTTGGCGCGCGCGCACGAGGTCTCGACTACCTGTGCTTCGCCGACCACTCCCAATCGCTTGCCATGACCGGGGGCCTGAACCCTGAGCGCTTGCTGGACCAGATCGAAGCCATACGAGACCTCGATGACCGTGTGGAGGGCATCCGGCTGCTGGCCGGGATAGAGGTGGACATCCTATCCGACGGGCGCTTGGACCTCCCGGACGAGGCCCTCGCCGGGCTGGACTTCGTGACCGCCAGCATCCATTCCGGTTTCGGCCAGCCCCGGGCGAAGATCATGCACCGCCTCACCTCTGCCATGCGCAACCCCTACGTGCGGTCCATCGGCCACCCGAGCGGGCGGCTGCTGGGCCGTCGCGAACCCTACGACGTCGATCTCGACGAGCTGACTCGCGTGGCGGTCGAAACGGGCACCTATCTCGAGATCAACGGCTCGCCGGACCGCCTGGACCTGACTGCGCAGGCCGCGCGCCACGCGGCGGCGGCAGGTGCGACCCTGGTTGTATCGAGCGACGCGCATAGTCCCGATGACTTCGAGAACCTGCGGTACGGGATAGGAGAGGCGCGGCGCGGTTGGCTGCGGGCTGCCGACATAGCTAACAGTCATACGTGGGACGAGATCAAGCGCACGGGCTGAACCAGATCGATCAGTCGCTGCCGCCCACTTCCGGCCACGGGCCTTCGTAGTAGGCGTCATCACCGATGATGACGGCGCGTACCAGCCGGGCGAGGCCTCTGTCGGAGAGTCTGGATACCCAGCAGCCGCAGAGAACCCGGGCCAAGCGGTCAAGCCGGCCATCCTCCAAAGACCCGCCGGCACGGCTGAGATCCTCCGGCACGGTGACGAATGCGCCGCAATTCGGGCATATCCAGTTGACGGACGCCGTACACATTTCCCTGAACGAAAAGCCTTTCGCCGATAGAGGTTAGAGCCCCAGTAACTCCAATATCGGCCGGGGTGCGACAACCCATGAGCGCGGCACGCGGCGTCTCGGGACCGGACGATCGACCTCAGAACGTCGGCTACCGGTCTCCGAAGCAGTAGAAATAGCCGTCGCGGCAGCCGACGAAGATCTTGCCTTTCCAGACCGCGGGCGTGGATTCGAGGGCGCCCCCGCTGGGGACCTTGAACTCCCAGACGGTGGGCGGATCGATCCGAGTGTTACTCACATCCCAGGCGTGAAGCACTCCGTACGTATCTCCGACGATGAGAGTGCCGTCCACTACCACGCAACTCGCCCAAGCATGCTCGGTCAGAGTCTTCTGCCAGACGATCTCCCCCGTGGCCCGGTCGAGGCCCAGAAGGGCTCCGCCGTGAGTCGGCACGTAGACCATGTCCTTGTAGAGACAGGCCGTGGCCCAGACCCCCGACTCGCCGCCTGACAACTTGGTGGTCTTCTGAGACCACACCACGGGATCCTCGCCCTCTCCCGTCTTGCGGGGATCGAGCTTGATGATCTGCCCCATCTCTTTGTAACGCTCGGTTGCAACCGCCGACCTCTTGTCGGAGTGCTGGCAGACGTACAGGTAACCCTCTTCATCGGCCACGATGCTCGCGTCGGTGTCGCCGGCCGTCCAGAAATGGAAGACCTTCGGATACGACTCCTGACCCGTGGCCGGAGCTTCTCCGTCGCCGAGTTCCTTGAGGGTGGCGCTCACGTCGAGGCCTTGAACGAGACCGCCGCCGTTGGAGAAGTACACTCTATCGCCGACGAGGCAGGGAGAGTTCTCTATGGACACGTCTTTGCTGCCGAGTTTGTCGAGGAGTGACGCCGTCCACCCCGGGTGATCCAGCACGATCTTGGGATCGACGGTCACCTTGCCGCCGGCGTCGTACCCGCGGTTGAGCTTGAGGATGTAGAAGTGGCTGTTCTCGCCACCCAGGAAGGCATAATCGTTGCGGATGACCACACTGGAATCCCAGTCTCCGTACCAGAGCCTCCGCGGCAACTCGTTGGAATCGAGATGGAAGAGCTCCGTGGGCTCATCCCGATCGAAGGCGATGATCCGCCATTTGTCATCGGCGCAACCCATGAAGATGAGTGGATACCCGTCGGGGTCGGCTACCGCCGAGCCCTTGAAGATGTCTCCACCTTTGAAAGCGGGCAGCAGTTCCTCACCTGTGGCGCCGTCGAGGAAGTGGATCTTGAAGTCATACGCGCCGAACACCACCCAGGTCTTGCCGTCCCGCTCGAAGACGCAGGGCTGGCCGGTCCAGCCTGTGCCGATCGGGTAGGCGAGGGCCTCGCTCTTGCCTCCTTGCATGGGACCGAACTTCCAAAGGATATCCGGGTTCTTCGGCACGGGCCCCTGGCCGTAGTACGTGCGCGAGGCATTGCCGCGGAACATCGTGATCCCCTCGAACGTGGTCTGGATAGGACCGTAGAAAGTGCCGGCCACGCGTGCATCGCCGGGCTCGTCCGCCCGCCCCTGCCCGGGAGCGACTGTGGTATCGGGGCTGAGCGCAGGCATGGTGATCCATGTCCCGCCGCTCTCCGGATCTGAATCATCGCCGGAGCCTCCACTACCCTCCGTGGTGTCGGCGCCGTTGCCGTCTGTCGACTGCGTCAAAGACCCCACAGTGGAAGTCGTGCGCGCGTCTTCGCCGGTACTACCGGCATCGTCACCGCAGCCTCTGGTCCCTATGAGGACTGCGAGCGCGACGATCACCAAGCATGCGACGAGAGCCGACCATCGCACGATGAGGAGGCGGCGCCGTGCACGGCGCCGCCGCTCTTGACTGGTCCTGTCATATCTGCGCGTCTCCACGCGGTTAGTCTACCTCCAACTCGAGTATCTCCCGGCCGAACACCCCCGTGGTGTTGTCGGTGAAGGCCGCCCTCACAGGAACGACCGCGTACACACCGATAGCACGTAGAGTCTCCGCCAAGCCGGGCTTCTTCGCCAAGTCGCGTACGAACGGGAAGCGCAGCACGTAACGCGCCAGCGCGGCGACCCTTGCCTCCCCCTTCAGCAGATACGCGTCACCCCAGATCTGCACGCCTTGGATCATCTCCCAGTCTCCGTAGTCCTCGGTGACAGTGACCGCGATAGGCGCGGACTCACCGATGTGAGAACCGTGGACGCTCCCCGTCTTGCTGAGAAACACGAGGCGCAGATCGTCGCCCACGGAATAGAAGACGCTGGCTGCGTGCGGGGTGTTCCCGACCGGCGACACAGTGGCTATGGTCATGGTGTGATGCGCTCGCAGATAGGCGGCCACCCGCTCGTGCAGGGTGGAGCCGTCAGCCCTGTCCTGCATACGTTCCCTGCCAGCGTTTGAAAAGACCAGGATCGATAGCGAACTGATCGAGAACTCGACCCACCGTGTGGTCGATGATGTCGCCGATCGTTGCCGGCTCGTGGTAGAACCCGGGGACCGGCGGCAACACCACCGCCCCGTACTCCGTCACACTGGTCATCAGCCGCAGATGCCCAAGATGCAGAGGAGTCTCCCGCACTACCAAGACTAACTTGCGCCGCTCTTTGAGAACCACATCGGCGGCCCGCGCAAGCAGAGTGTCGCTGCGGCAATGGGCGACGGCCGACAGTGTCTTGATGGAACAGGGAGCTATGACCATGCCCATGGTGAGGAAAGACCCGGATGAGATAGGGGCGTCGATCTCCCTTTCGCCGTAGGACACGTCGGCCAAAGCCTCCACATCCTCTGGACGGGCGCAGTGCTCCAGCTCCATCACCCGCCTGGCAGCACCGCTCATCACCAGGTGGGTCTCGACGGGCGAATCCCGGAGCACTTCCAGCAGCCGCATCCCGTAGATGGCCCCGGAGGCCCCGGTGATGCCGACGACCAGACGTTGCGGAGTGGTGGCGTCTATGATTGTCCTCCCGGCCTACCGGCCGTGTGACAGAAGCCGGAACAGTGTAGCAGGCCTACCCACCGCCGATGGGGGGCAGGAGCCGCAGCTCATCGCCGTCGTGCAGCGGCGTCTCAAAGCCGCCGGCCTGTCGGACGTTGCAGCCATTGACGAACACGCCCACCCACACGCTGCCGTCGTCCCGGAAGATCCGTGGCTTCAACCTGGGCTCCCGAGCGACACAATCCAGCAGAGCGTCCCACACCGTAGCGCCCTCGCACTCCATGCGGGCCGGCCCACCGGCACCTGCGATCCCTACAGGCAATCTGATGACCGCTTTCGCCATGGGAATCCTTCCGCGAAGCCGGCGTCCGCCCGCCCTCAGCCGGACGCCGAGGCCTTCTCCTCTTTGGTGAGCCGTACCTCTACGGCGAGCACGTGCGGGTTCTGGCAGAAAGCCACACATTGCGGCGAACCATCGCAGAGGTCGCACTTGATGGCCACTTTGCGGTCTGGATGCTCCCGTATGACGCCTTGCGGACAGACCTCGTAACAGGCTCCGCAGTTCGTGCAGAGGTCTTCGTCGACCTTCAGCACATAGCCTTCCACCGGTTCCTGCCCGACTGCTTCGACTCTGATGAAATGCCGTTTGATAGCCCCGACCGGACAGACCTCTTCGCACTTGGCGCACGCCGTCTGAAGACAGGTGTGCCCTCGCACCGTGACTTCGGTCGGGTCCACATCGACGCGCAGCCGCGCGACGGACGGACGGTACGCGCCCTCATGCCACGCTGAGCAGGCCAGTTCGCACATGTGGCACCCGGTACACTTCTTGCTGGTTATCATCACATAGGGCATGGGGGTCCTTTCTACACCGGCGCGCGCACCCGTCACAACCGCACATCGACGCCCAACGTAGCCAGGCGGTCCTCAGTAGGCCTCCCGGCCTCGTCCCACCCACGCAGGCGGTAGTACTCTTGCAGCGCAGCTTCCCACGCCTCCTCACCGATGGCTTTGCCCGCCGCGGGACCGTCCTTGAAGGCGAAATCGATGTGATACAGCTTGCGCGGAAGGGTGTCGGCCTCCACTCCTTCGCGGAGATTGAGAAGCCGGCCGAGATTCCAGATGCGCTCCCCTATGAGCATGATCTCGTCTTCGGTGAACTCCCGCTTCCACACGTGCCTGAACATCTGACAGAGTTGATCGGGATCCACCGCCCAGAAATCGCACCAGATACCGCTGAACTTGATGGAGCTGAAGTTCTGCCCGATGAAGCCGTTCGCCACGTTGCCACTGATCACCTGTTGGGCCTTGCCTTCCAGGCTGTCCGGAGGCCGGGTACCTTCGAGCACCTCGTCGGCTATGGGATACGACCGCATGTGACAGCCGCCCCGGTCGGAGGTGGCATATGCGAGGCTCATGCCAAAAGTCCCTCGGGGGTCGTAGCCGGGCAACTCGAGGTTCTTGACCTCTATCGCCAACTCGGGAACCCCATATTCGATGGCCAACTCCCGTGTGCCCCGCGCGAGATACGCTCCGTTGCCCTCGCGATTGGCGATCAAGGAGGGTGCAGCAAGGTAGCCTTCTATCTCACCAAACCGGAGCCCGAAGTCCACCAGGCCCCGCTCGGTCATATCCATGGCAAGAGCCACAACGGAGCCGGTGGAGATAGTGTCAAGACCCCACTCGTCGCACTCGTGGTTGAAACGCATCAGGGCGTCCAAGTCGCCTATCGCGCAGTTCGCACCGCAGAGTGCGATGGTCTCGTACTCAGGCCCTTCGCCGCGCACTCCACCGGCATCGTGCACCTGACGGCAACCCAAGGCGCACTGATAGCAGGCCCGGTTACCCACCTTGACCGCCTGGAAAGCCTCCGAGTTGATGGCCTCAACACCCTCGAAACTCCCGGCCGACCAGTTGCGGGTGGGAAGCGCCCCAGCACCGTTCACCGGATCGACCAAGATCGGTGTGCCCTCTTCGTTGGCCCAGAGGTTGAAGTCTGTCAACACGTGTTCCTGGTGTATCCGGGCGATATCGGCCAGGAATTCGCGCGCGTCACCCACCCTCACCGATCCGGTGCCGCGGATCGCCACCGCCTTCAAGTTCTTCGAGCCGAACAGCGCTCCGTGTCCACCTCGTCCCGCCTTGTGGAACTGATCGGTGCTAAGACACGCCCAAGGGACCAAGTTCTCGCCCGCGGGCCCGATGGAGAGCACTTTGGCGTCTTCGTCGAGGTCGGCGCGCAGAGCCTCTTCGATCTCCGAGGTCCTCATGCCCCAGTACTTCTCGCCGGCGTAGATGAACTGCACGTCGTCGTCCTTGATCCAGAGGACCGTGGGCCGGGCGGCCTTGCCGGTGATGATGATGAGGTCGTACCCGGCGAATTTCATCTCCGGAGCGAACGAGCCGCCCACGTAGCTGTCGTTGAGGATCCCGGTCGCCGGGCTCTTGGCCCCTACTACCAGCCGGGAGGCCGTGCTCACGTTCGTGCCGGCGAACGGTCCACTCACGAGGAATATGGGGTTCGCCGCCGCCCAGGGATCCACCTTGGGCGGGACATACTCCCACATATAGCGGAGCAGCAGGCCCTTGCCGCCCATGTAACGCTCCGCCCACTCCATGTTGAGAGGCTCCGCGGTCGCACGCTCGGCGCCAAGATCGATCCGGAGGATCTTGCCTTGATAGAAGTCCACTGCCACCTCTTTCGGAGCGGATATCCCGCACCCATTGTAGAGAAGGGGCACGCCTCGGGCAACACCGTGCAGAGGTATGATTGTATGCGACACCGGCGCTGAGAAAACGAGCCGGATTCACGAGCGCGAGGATCATGGCCGGACAGAGAACCACAGGGGAGAAGCGGGCCGACAAGATGGCAAGAGCCGGCGAGATCATCGCCAGGTTGCGCACCGAGTATCCGCAGGCCGGTATCGTGCTTCACTTCGGCAGCGACTGGGAGCTACTGGTCGCGGTGATACTGTCGGCACAGTGCACCGACAAGATGGTCAACCAAGTCACAGCAGGTTTGTTCAAGAAGTACCGTACCATTGAAGACTACGCGTCCGTCGACCTCGCCGAGTTCGAGGCCGACATCCGCCCGACCGGCTTCTTCCGCAACAAGGCCAAACACATCATCGGCTCGGCCCAGAAGGTGCTCGGGGACTATGGAGGAGAGATACCGGCGACCATGGCCGAACTCCTCACACTGCCGGGAGTCGCCCGCAAGACGGCCAACATCGTCCTGGGCAACGCCCACCCAGAGGCGTACGCGAGCGACCCCGAAGCCGGCATCGCTGTGGACACACATGTCAACCGCCTCAGCCAACGGCTCGCATTGGCCTCGTCGGGCAACTCCGACAAGATAGAGCGGGAGTTGATGGATATCGTGCCCAGAGCCGATTGGTTCCGGCTGACTTACTTGTTCATCGAGCACGGGCGGGCGGTCTGCGGCGCGAAGCGGGCCCGGTGCGATGATTGCACGCTGGCAGACATCTGTCCCTCAGCCTTCAAGATATGAAGAAGTGGCTGCACCGCCCGACAGCGGCTGCGTGCTACCATCCCCACGGCGCACGAGATGCGCAGCTTTCAGGAACCACATAAGGGGAATCCAAGATGATCTTCGATCGTGAGCACGAGTGCATGAGCCGAGAAGACCTCAGGCAGCTTCAAGCAGAGCGCCTGAAGACCCTGGTCCGACGGGTCTACGATCGAGTCCCCTTTTACAGGCGCCTGTTCGACGAGTCGGGCGTCAAACCCGAGCAGGTGCACGGCCTGGATGACCTCCCCCGCCTCCCGTTCACGAGAAAGTACAACCTGCGCGATGAATACCCGTTCGGCCTCTTCGCTATCCCGCTCAAAGACGTCGTACGTATTCACGCCTCCTCCGGCACCACCGGCAAGCCCACCACTGTGGGCTATACGCGGAACGACATAGACATGTGGGCCCAAGTGTGCGCCCGGTCGCTGGCCGGCGCGGGCGCCACTGAAGACGACATAGTGCAGGTGGCCTACGGCTACGGGCTCTTCACCGGAGGGCTGGGCGCTCATTACGCAGCCGAACTCATCGGCGCCTCGGTGATCCCCATCTCGGGTAGCAATACTCAGCGGCAATTGATGCTCATGCAGGATTTCGGCACTACCGTCCTCTGTTGCACGCCCAGTTTTGCTCTGTATGTGTGGGATGTGGCGCAGCAGTTGGGGCTGGACGTCACCAAGTTCCCGCTCAAGGTAGGCGTCTTTGGAGCGGAGCCCTGGTCGGAGAACATGCGCCTCGATATAGAGCGCAAGTGGAACATCAAGGCCTGTGACATCTACGGTCTGTCAGAGATCATAGGTCCGGGCGTGTCATGCGAGTGTGTCGAGGCACAGAGCGGGCTGCACATCGCAGAAGACCATTTCCTGCCCGAGATCATCGACCCGCAGACCGGAGAGGTCCTCCCCGAGGGCGAGCGCGGCGAGTTGGTCATCACCACCCTGACCAAGGAAGCTTTCCCGCTGATCCGCTACAGGACCGGCGACATCACCCGGCTCAACACCGAGCCCTGCATCTGCGGCAGAACGAACGCCCGCATGGACCGGGTCTTCGGCCGCTCCGACGACATGCTCATCATCCGCGGCGTGAACGTCTTCCCCAGCCAGGTGGAGTCGGTGCTCCTCATGTCACCAAACGTCGAACCTCATTACAGGTTGGTCGTCGACCGTAAGGGAGCTCTCGACAACATGGAGGTACAGGTTGAGATATCGCCCACTCTGTACCAGGAAGTCACCGAAGGTATACTCTCCACCGATGAAGTTACGACCTTCACCGAACATGAGACTTTGGTGGGCCTGAAGCAGAGCATCCAGAAGAACATCAAAGACATCATCGGGATAAACGTCAGTGTGGGTTTCAAGGAGCCCGGGTCCATCGAACGGACCGAGGGCAAAGCCCAACGCGTGATCGATAAACGTAGCAGTCAAAGCGCGTCGTAAGGAGCGCTGCCATGGTAGAGAGGTCGAGCTCGAAGAAACCCCGATCGGCCCCTGACGACGACCGGGTCTTCCCCTCGGCAGAGGAAGACCGCAAGCGCAGCGGTCTCGACCCGGAAACGCCGCAAACGAGTTCGCCGGCGTACCGGCTGAGTTATGCCGACCCGGAGTTCCTGCTACGCGACGAGCTCCGGTCGACGCGCCTGCAGCTCGAGTATCTGAAGCCCGAGATACTGCAACGCGATAGAGGCATCACGGGTACTGTCGTCATGTTCGGGAGCGCGCGCATACCCGCCCCAGAGGATGCGGCCACACTCCTGGAGGACGCAGAGCAGGCTCTCGCCCAAGACCCGACCGATCCGGCTCTGGAAGAGAAGGCGCGAGTAGCGCGGGCTCTGGCCGACAAGAGCCGGTTCTACGGCGAGGCCCGGCGTCTGGCCCAGTTGATCTCGGGAACTCCCGGCCGCCAGGTGCGATCCGGCACCCGCAGATCGCCGCGCGGTCCGTACCGGGTGGTCGTGGTGACCGGCGGCGGCCCCGGCATCATGGAGGCCGCCAACCGGGGCGCCGACGACGTCGGCGCCGAAAGCGTAGGCCTCAACATCGTCCTTCCCTTCGAGCAGAAGCCGAACGCCTACATCACTCCCTATCTTTGTTTCAACTTCCACTACTTCGCGCTGAGGAAGATGCATTTCATGATGCGGGCGGTGGCGTTGACCGTCTTCCCGGGAGGCTTTGGGACTCTGGACGAGTTGTTCGAGATCCTCTGCCTCATTCAGACCCACAAAGTGAAACCCATACCGGTGTTGCTCTTCGGCAAACAGTACTGGGAACGCATCATCAACTTCCCCGCCCTCGTGGAGGAGGGCGTGATCAGCGCAGCCGATCTGGACATCTTCTCGTACGTGGAGACGGCAGACCAAGCCTGGGAGGTTCTGGAGCCGGTGCTCATGGAGAACGCCAAACGCCGCTGACAGCCTGGGCGGGCCCGCCTGCGGGACACCCTCCCCCTTATGCTATGCTTATCAGCAGCAAAATGGATACGCTCGACGATCCCTGCAGTCTCCGCTTTCTTCCTTCGCCCGGCGTCCGGGTGAGCAGCCTATGAATACCACCGCCCTGCAGATCATCGGGGTCGTACTTCTCGTCTTGGTCAACGCCTTCTTCGTCCTCGCCGAGTTCGCCATAGTCAAGGTGCGCGATACTCGCATGGCGGAGCTGGCCGCCGCTGGAAGCCGGCGTGCCCGGGTGGCAGACCACATCGTGCACCATCTCGACGCATATCTGTCTGCAACGCAACTTGGAGTCACCGTTGCCAGCATGGGGCTGGGCTGGTTGGGCGCCGAGGCTTTTTCAAACGTCTTTGGGTATACGGGGATGAATCCCGTGGTGGCCGCCGTCATCGCCTTCGTGGTGGTCACCTTTATCACCATCATCTTTGGGGAGCTCGTCCCCAAGTCGGTCGCCATCCGAAAGGCGGAGCGGTCTTCGTTGCTGGTCTCTCTGCCGCTCCGGTGGTTCTATCTGATCACGCGCCCCATCACATGGCTCATGTACATCTCCGCTGCCGGCGTGCTGCGGATGTTCCACATCGCGCCTGCCTCCGAGCGCGAGTTGGCTCACTCAGAGGAGGAACTTCGCATGATCCTCGACGCCAGCCAGGAAGTGGGCCACATCGACGAGGTCGAGCAGACCCTCATGCGCCGGGCCCTCACGTTCGGAGACCAGACGGTCAGCGACATCATGGTGCCCCGCACCGAACTGGCCGCACTGCCGACCTCGCTCACGGTCGGCCAGGCCATTGAGGAGATAGCGCACACGAACCACACCCGCTACCCCGCTTACGAGGAAGACGTCGACAACATCGTGGGCTACGTACACGTCAAAGATCTTTATCGCGCACCGGACAGCACCAACCTCCGCCGCCTGCTGCGCCCGGTGGGCTTCATCGCCGAGACCTCCAATATCGAGCTGGCGCTCCAGCGGTTCCAGAGCACACGGACACCGCTCACCATTGTGGTGGATGAGCACGGCGGCACGGCCGGCATCGTCACCATCCAGGATGTCGTCGAGGAGCTCATCGGCGAGGTGCAAGATGAGTTCGATGTGGAGGCGCCCGAGTTAGAAGACCGCGACGACGGCAGTTACTCAGTCGATGGGGGGGCTCGAGTCGACTTCTTGGAAGAGGCCATCGGACTCCAAGTCCCAGAGGAAGGCTTTCCGACGTTGGGCGGCAGGGTGTTCGAGCAGCTGCAGCGCAGGCCGAAAGTCGGGGACGAGGCCGAGGTGGGCAATTTCCGAGCCGAGGTGTTGGAGGTCGATGGCATGCGCATCTGCCGGGTGCTGCTCACCAGATTGGACATGCAGCCTGGAGAAGAGGATCAGTCGGAGGTAGCAGACGCCGGCGAGCGCGGAGACACCGAGCAAGAGGATTGATGGAGCCGATCGAGATACCCCTCGATTCTGACGCCCTGAGAGCGAATCTCCCCGGAACGACCGAACCGGTGATCATCCCCGAACGGTATCTCCCGCTCATCGAGGCGGTCGAGGGATACCAGGGCGTCAAGACCCCCTTGGCCGAGACTCTTGCCGAGTACTTTCACACACATCGAAACGTCGACCTCCTGGTCGACGGCTTCCAGACCATCCTTCTTCGCAACTGGACCTATTTCGAGCGCTCTGAAGCGCGCGCAGAGGCCTTCTCGTTGCTCTCCGAGCTGATTCTCGACCTGCTCGATACGCCTCTTACCACGCAGCAGGCGTCTCTCTTGCTCCGGCAACTGCTCACCTGGTGCACGGCGGCACTGTCCGGTACTCACTCAGACGAGTATGACGAACCCCTCGTATCCGTTGCCAAGTGCCTCTCCGGGTTCATTCCACGACAATCGCTGGCCGCCCTGGAGCGTGACACTTTGCTGCAAGGCCTGCTGCGGGCGGCCGCCCAGCGGCCCCCCCTAGAGCCGGTGTTCTCGGAGATCTATCGTTCGCTGCTCCTGCTCGGGTATCACCGCATCGCCGAGCGGCTTCCCATACCCGAGTGGGCGATGTCGGACGAGGCGGAGCTCACCCATCCAGAGACCGTCGCGAGCAGCTTCAGGTCGTTAGCTCCAGAGAGCGTAGGAGCCCTCATCTCCAAAGCCAAGAATGCCAAGACCGCCACCTTGCTGTCGGCGGACCTGCCGACTTTCTCCGCCATACTCGACGACGCGATCGACCAGATCTATCGGATCGACAACCTCGAAGACCGCTTCGCGGTCTGCCTGTATTTCCTGAAAGACGACACCATGGGATACCGGCAGAACGAAGTCATGGTCGATCTTCTCGCGGTCGTACGGCAGTTGATGAAGCCGGAGAGGCACATGGATGTGGAGCGCATCCTCAGCCGCCTTACCCGTTTCTTCCGGACGCGCGACAACCAGTTTCTCCTCATGCGTTTTCAGTGCTACGAAGCCATAGGAGTCGCGATCGGGGAAGCAGGGAACGTAGCCGCCGCGGATCATCTCATCGAAGACGTGCTCTCCTGGCTCTTCCAGTACCCGGAGATCCAAGGCGCCACCGACGAGTGGGAGACGGTCGTCAACCCCTACCACCTGCCCAAGATCCGCTGCTGGATGCACATCATCGAATCGAACCCGGCCCTCTACGAGCGGCTGGCCGCGGCGCTCAACGTGCAGCTGCGGCTGGGGGGCGTCTATATCGCCGACACCGACCTCTTCCAGCGCGACGTCACCCGTTTTCTCAATGCCGACACCCGGCCCATCTACTTCGTCGCCAAGCAACTGTTACGAGCCTTCCCCGTCTACTTCAACGACGTGGGCGCAGAGGGCGAGCTCCGCGCCGTCACCACCGAGCTGGACGAGATCTGCAGCCGTCACGACACCTTGATGCACTTCGTGCGCAAGCAGTCGCACGCCGAGTCGTCCAACCGTTTGGTGGCTTTCAGTAGAGCAGTGCTCAGGTACTGGATGAACCTCGATGTGTCGGGGCTTAAGCCCTACCTGTCGGCGAACACGCTTGCTGCTGTGCGCCGCGAGCGAGAATGGGCAGAGGGACCGCATGGGGTGCTCGTGGCGCTGAGGATGGCTCTCGAAGGCGAAGGTGCCCCGACGGCGCCGACACCCGAGCCCACACCGCAGGACGACAACGAGTCGTTCGTCGACCGTGTGGTCCAGATGCCTCTCGCCACTTTGGAAGAGGTGCTCTCGGGCCTGCCCAAGGGAGAGCGGGACGATTCCCGCGGCCGGCGTCGCGTGGCCCTGATGGTCCGCACTCATCAGCTCCTCGCGCAGAAGTACTCGCTCGCAGCCGAGGGAGTGGGCGTCTCAGTAGGCAATCATCTGCGCCTCAAGGTGGCCACCCGCTCTGCATTCACGAGAGCGTTGGCCGCCTGGCGCAAGAAGCCCATCGCCCAGACCCGTGACCGTCTCCTGGACTGCGCCCTGACCGTCCTCGAGGAGTTGCAGGCGATAGTCCTCGACCCGGCGCCGTCGGTGGCAGTGGAGAACATCTATCAGAAACGCCATATCGCAGCCGGCATCCCCTCGATGTATGGGACATACACCGAGCCCAAGTTCGACGCCCTGGGACTGTCGTTCCGCGTTGAGAATCTCGTAGCACGGTTGCTCGACGACACAGTGGCCGAAAGCGCCTACTCGTATGTCAACCGCGATTCTCTGCGCCGCATGGCCGCGACCATACGCCGCTTCGAGCGCGCTCTATCAGTGGACGGGGTAGATTCGCGGAGTCTCGCCGCCAATCTCCGGCTGCTCGAATCGGGCTTTGGCAGCCATAACTTCACCTTCCACCAGTATTTCAACGTCTTTCAATTCATCGCTGCGTCGGTGACCGAGCTCTCCCGCACCTCGATACTCAGCCATGACCAGGTGCTTCACACGGTTCTCGAGCACGATCCCAGACAGTGCGAAGCCCGGGGTATGTCGGTGGATGCCGTGGCAGAAATGGTGCTCCGCGAGGTCTTGGTATCTGCCCTGGGGATGCAGGCGCTCGACCGTTACGTGTCGGCGGCCCTTCGACAGATCTCGACTCTCACGGGTAGGTTGAGCAACCACGCTCTCACTCGCATGATGAACTACGACCCCGAGCGCCTGGTCTCTCCCATCCACGATCCTCGACCCGGTGTAGACGATCAGATGACGCTGGGCTTCAAGGGCTTGGGGCTCAAGCAGATGGCTTCATACGGCCACCAGGTGCCGCACGGCTTCATCCTGTCTACGGAGTTGTTCAGCGCCATGCCGGCGATGAAGTACCGCCCGCTCTTCGACGACACCCTCGAGCGCGTCCGCACCGCCATCTCCCGCCTGGAGAGAGAGACCGGACTGTATCTCGGCGACGCAGACCGGCTGCTCACCCTCTCGGTACGATCGGGTGCGGCCATCTCCATGCCGGGCCTCATGGCCACGTTCATGGATGTGGGACTCAACGACACGCTCGCCGAGGCCTTGTCACGCAAACCCGGTTTCGAGTGGGCCGCCTGGGATTCGTACCGCCGCTTTCTGCAGTCGTGGGCCATGTCATCGGGCATCGAGCGCGATTTCTTCGACGACATCATGACCGAGTTCAAGACCCGTTACGGCATCGAGCGCAAGCTGGACTTTCCCCCGGTACGCATGAGAGAGCTCGCGTTGGCCTACAAGGCGCGGGCCCGTGACCTGGGCGTGAAGTTCGTCGACGATCCGTTCCGACAGGTAGTTGCCTGCATACGCAAGGTGTTGGAGTCATGGGACTCGCCCGAAGCCAAGCTCTATCGCCGGTATCTCGGTGTCGCTCAGGAGTGGGGCACAGCGGTAGTGGTGCAACAGATGGTGTTCGGCAACCTGAGCCGCGAATCCGGGTCGGGCGTCACCTTCACCCGCAACCCCCTTGAGCCCTATAGCAGCCAGGTACGGCTTTTTGGCGACTTCACCGCCCGCAGCCAGGGTGAGGACCTGGTCGGCGGCCTGGTCTTCCCCTGGCCCATCTCTGAGGCACAGCGGCTCGGTAGCCCAACGTATCAGGGCATCGAGCACTCTCTCCAGAAGGACTACCCCGAGGTCTACCAGGCCCTGCTCGAAGTAGCCCGGGATCTGGTGGGCAAACGCGAATACGATCCACAAGAGATCGAGTTCACCTTCGAGTCGGCCTCGGGTGAAGATCTGTACATCCTTCAGAAGCGGGCCATGGTACACGAGCGACAGGACAACGCCCCGTTCTTCGACCAATCCTCACCTCGGTTCGGGCCTCCGGTGGCCGTCGGGATGGGGGTAGCCGGCGGCGCGTATTCAGGACGAGTGGCTATAGATATCGAGCAGATCGAGCGTCTGCTCGCCGACTCACCGTCCGATGACATCGTACTTCTGAGACCCGATACGGTGCCCGAAGACATCGCAATGATCACGAGGGTCTCCGGGCTGCTCACCGCGCGAGGCGGGTCTACGTCGCACGCCGCCGTCACCGCCAAACGGCTCGGCAAGACCGCGGTGGTCGACTGTCGCGCCCTGGAGGTACTGGAGCATGAGGGCACGGCTCGTCTGGCCGGCACCGCACTGAAGCCCGGCGACTGGCTGTCCATCGATGGCCGCACCGGCAACATCTTCCTCGGCCGCGTCCCTACGGTGGGTCGCGCGTCGGATGTGCCGTAGCGATAGTATGGATCTAGAGACCCGACGAACGAGAAAGGGATTCGGATGAGCGCGCCAAGGACGTTAGGGATCAATGGGCTGGGTCGTATCGGCAAACTGACGCTCTGGTACCACCTGGGGCACGACGATTTCGATCGTTTCGTGGTGAACGTGGGCCGGCAGGTTGGTACATCTCTCCAGTCCATCGCCGAATACATGAGCAAGGACAGTACCTACGGTGCCCTCCATCGTTTTCTCTACGGTCATCAAGGCAAGCGCGACGTGCAGGTGGTCGATGAGGCAAACGGCATCATCCGCGCGTATGGCAAAGAGATCGTCTTTCTCCGCGAGGTGAGGAACCCCAAAGACATCCCCTGGCGCGACAACGGCGTCGTGCTCGTAGTCGACTGCACCGGCAAGTTCCGCGATCCTCACGCCGAAGCCGATGACCCGAAGGGATCACTCCGGGGCCACCTGGCAGCGGGAGCACACGCGGTGGTCCAGAGCTCCCCGTTCAAGAGCAAGCTGAAGGGCGTTCCGACACCTGACGACGCCGCCATGCTCATCCACGGGATCAATCACCTCGACTTCGATCCGGGCAAGCACAAGCTGGTGTCGGCCGCATCGTGTACCACCACGGCTCTCGCTCACATGATGCGCCCCCTATTGGCCCGGGACCTCACCCGCAACATGATCACGGCCGGCATGAGCACGGTCCACGCTGTCACCAACAGCCAGCCGGTGCTCGACGCGGTTCCCGGCGCCGGCGAGAAGGACATGCGCAAGAAGCGTGCGGCCATGGACAACATCGTGCTCACGTCCACCAATGCCGCCAGCGCCCTGGAACAAGTGATGCCGGAGATCGCGCAGATAGGCTTCATGGCCGACTCGGTGCGGATCCCCACGGCGAGCGTCAGTCTGATCATCCTCAACGTCACGTTCCAGACCGAGGCTTCGCCTGACGGCACGGTGTCGGTGACACGCAATGACATCAACGCCATCTACAAAGAAGCCGCCGAGGGAGAGGCCTGCGGGCTGGTCAGGTACACAGAGGAGCAGAATGTCTCCGCCGACATGCTGGGAGAGGACGCGGCCGTGACGATCGAGGGGGCCGAGACTCACACGCGTACCGGCTTCGTCGATCTCAGACTGCCCGGTGGCTGTGGCGAGCACCGTATCCCCCTCACGCACGTGAAGATCTTCGGCTGGTACGACAACGAGATGGGGAGCTACACCTACCGGCTCGGCGAATTGACCGCCCACGTAGCAAAGAGCCTCTAGGCCTCTTGCACTCTTCGACTCCCCCCTCCCGCCGGTGGCGGGAGGGGGGAGTCGTCTTCTCCGTCAGCCGTCCACGATCACTATCTCGGCATCCACCCTTGCGCGTCCATTAGATCCATCGGGCCGCGGCAGTCCGGCGGCGCCCTCGGTCTGCGAGGGCCTGATGGTGAGACGAGCGATGGTCCGCGGCCGGCTGAAACGGCGCGGCCCCGCGGAGCCCGGATTGAGATACAACGTGCTTTCCCGTGTCTCCATCGCAGCCAGATGGCTGTGACCGGTGATCACCACTGCATAGCCGCCCATGTCCCCATCTCGCGCTGCAGCCTCCACTCTCGGGCGCAGCTGTGATTCGATGTGCCCAACCAGCATGCGGACGCCTTCGAGCTCGATCTCGGCATAGGTAGGCAACTCTTGGGCCCACGTGTCGTAGTCACAATTGCCCCGCACCGCCGTCAGAGGCGCGATCGCCCTCAGGGCGGCCACCACCTGTGGCGAGCCGACGTCGCCGGCGTGGACGATGTGGTCTACTCCTTCGAGCGCACGCATCACCTCCGGATAGAGATGGCCGTGCGTGTCGGACAGCACCCCGACGGTGATGATGTCGACCGGCGATGCCACCCGCGGTATCAATCGCTTACGTCCGGGAGGTCGTCCTCGAAGAGGTCGTCGCCCAGGCCGTTACCTGGCGGGAGATGGCCCCACCGGTTGGCGTACTGAGCGAGAAGCTCGCTCTCCCGTTGGGTGAAGAGAGGGTCTGGATCGGCCCGGAACCAGCGGGCCGCAGCACATCCGGGGTCGGCGAACGCCTCAAGGAGGCCGCGCCGTAGATCATCCACGCCGCTGATGCGAAGGACCTCTCCCGAGCTGTCGTAGAGGCGGAACACTCCGGGCTTAGCCGGTGCCTCGTCCACGCCCTCCCCGGTGAACGGCTGACGCTCTTCGGGAGGGAAGACCGGATCGGGCAAGCCGCACTTATCCCGACGGCCCGCCAACCACCTCGCCCCATCCTCACCCGGCGCCGTGAGAGCGCCGGCCGGGCACACGAGGACACACCGGCCGCAGAAGGTGCAGCCTGACGCGCGGAGCGTCCCCAGCTTGGGCCTTGCCACCATGTGCGCATGCCCGCCGCCGCTTCCCCGACCTTCGCCCGAGTCGCGGGCATCGCAGGCTGCCATCTCCAGCGCCCGGCCTGCCTCCGGCGACAGCTCGCACACGCGTACGCAGCGCCCGCACCCTATGCACAGCGCCGGTTCGCGGCGGATCCGTCCCTCGACTGCGGCGTCACGCGGCACGGTGACGGCCCTACGCGGGATCAGGAGTGTGGGGTCCAGCCAGTCGACCAGCCTACCCAGTTCGCAGCTGCCCAGTTCTTCGCAACATCGTGCTTCAGGAGGGTTTCCGTAAGAGCATTCGTCGCGAGCGCAGCCGTCACGATCGGGACAAGAGAGGCAGATGTGCGGATGGTCGGACAGTATGCGCTCCAGCCGTTCGCGGCGAAGAGCCTGCAGACCCGGGTCGTCAGTAGTGACTTCCATGCCCTCGCAAGCCGGGGTGACACACGCGAGAGGCGTGGAGCCATCGGCCAACCGCACCACGCAAAGACCGCACTCGGTGTATGGTCGGAGACCTGCCGGGGTCTCACCGGACCCGGCCGCGGCGCCACTTGCCAGACCCGGGTAGTAGCACAGCCGCGGGACGTACCGGCCCGCGGCGTCGCAGGCTTCCAGAATGGTCGCTCCGGCGGCGGCAGCCACTGCCCGGCCATCCACCAGCATCCGTGTGGCCGGGTCAGACCCCACCCAGACTACCAGCTGTGCCGCAGAGCGCCTGCCGGGCACGCGTCTGTACAAGGGAGATGCCGCTCACCCTGGCCGTTCCCGTTACGTCCTTTGCAGGGAGCGCACAGCTCGCGGAGACGCTTTCGGGACTGCTCGGTGACGACGGCGACCAGATCGTCATAGTCGTCCATCTCGATCGCATACACGCCCTGAGGACAGGCGGCCACACACTCATGAGTCGAGCACTTGGCGCACAGATCACCGTCGATGGTGATGTAGTAGAAGCCCGAGCCGTCTTCGTAACCGTAGTTGGCGATCACAGTCTTTCCTCGACGGATGCGCCTGCCACCGCCGCGTCCGATGGCGTCGGGTCCACTGCGCCCGCACTCCCGCCCGCCTTGGCCCTCTCCTTCTCGGCCTTCCGGTGCAGCGAGTGTGCAAACAGAGCCGCGCCCAGCGCGCCCGCGATCTGCGAGTCGAGCACCGTATCGGCCGGGAGCTTGACGGCTTCCACTCCGATGAGCCGTTCTATACGCTTCGTGACCCCGATGTTCTTGCCAATGCCACCTGTGATGAAGAACTCGCGCTCCACACCGATACGCTCGATGAGGCCGGCCACTCTCTGCGCCATGGCCGCGCAGTACGCAGCGAGAACCCGGTTGACGCTCCATCCGGCACGGAGCAGCGAGGTGGCCTCCGACTTGGCGAACACCGTGCACACGTTGCTCACCGGCGGCGGTTCCTCGTCGATCTCAAACGAACGCCGCCCGATGTCCTCGATGGGAACTGAGAGCACGTCGGCAATGACCTCCATGCCGCGGCCTGTCCCGGCCGCGCACTTGTCGTTCATGATGAAGTTGAGTACCTTGCCCCGCTCGTCGCAGCGGATGACCTTGCAGTCCTGGCCACCCATATCCAGGATGGTCCGGACACTCGGCCCGGCCATGAAGTTAGCGCCGCGCGCGTGGCAGGCGATCTCGGTGATAGTGCGGTCGGCAAAGGGAACGTTGACACGCCCGTAGCCGGTACCGACGGCGTAGGCGACGTCGTCCAGGGTGAGGCCGAGGGGCTCCCCGGCTCCCTTGAAGGCGCGCAGGGCGCTGTCGGGGCTCGACGACCCGGTGCGTGTAGAGTGAAAGGCGAGGAGCCGCCCGTCGGCGAGGAGCACGGCCTGCGAACTCACCGAACCCACGTCGATACCGACTGTCACGGCCGAGGCGGTCCGCCAGTCTACATCAGGAGCCTGCCAGGTGTTCTCACTCCAGCGCCAGAATTCGTCGCGCTGCGTCATGCTGTCAGTGGTCTCCGTACCCATAGTCATACCCATAACCGTAGCCCCGTCTGTAGTAGTATCCACGCTTCTTCTTGATCCCTCCAGCCACGACGCCCAGCACTCTGACTCCGGCACGGCTGAGCAGGCTGCGGACCTCCTCCAACTCTCCTCGGGTGCTGGAATACAGCCTGGCCGTCAGGATGACCGCGTCGGCATGAGGAGCTATGAGTAGCGAATCAGATACCGGAAGCACGGGCGGCGTATCGATCAGCAAATAATCGCACGTCTTCTTCAAATCGTGGATGATCTGGCCCATCTTGGCTGAACCGAGCAACTCCGCGGGGTTGGGTGGCAGCGGCCCCGAGGGTAGACAGTATAGGTTCTTGCGAAGCGAAAGCGAACCTCCTTCATCCTTCTCGATCCTCTCCTTGGCCGGGACCAGTACGTCCATCTGGACGAGCTGTGTAGCCTTACCGAGAGTGGTCTTAGCCGCGAGAACGGTCGAGAGACCCGCCTCGTTGTCAAGACTCAGATACTGATGCATCATCGGGCGACGCAGATCGGCTTCGAGAATGACAACGCGGTGTCCCGAGAGGGCCAGACTCACCGCCAGGTTGACCGTGGTCACCGACTTGCCCTCCTGGGGAAGCCCACTAGTGATGACGATGCTGTTCAGAGTGCGATCGACGTCAAAATACTGCAGGCTTGAGCGAAGCGTGCGGAATGACTCCAGAAGCAGCGAGCTCGATCCTTCGAAGCCCACGACACCGTTCGATCTCGTTCCTCGTTTGGTGTCTTTCCACTTCCCTCCCACCGCGGGCACAGAGGCCAGCACGGGCAGACCCGTGACTCGCTCGAGGGTCTTTTCGTCCTTCACTCGCTTGTCGAGATACTCGATCAGGAAGGCCAGACCCGCACCCAGCACCAAACCGACCACCAGCGCGAGCACAAGATTCCGTCTCGTCTGAGGCGTGAAGGGACGCACGGGAGCGACGGCGCTGTTCAACATGGCGAACCGGCCGTCCTGCATCGTCTCGAGGATACGCAGGGTCTCGTCCTTCTCCTGTAGCATCAGAGCGTATCCGCTCTCCAACTGCTCCGGGGTCAGGAGACTGAGCTGATCTCTGACCGCCTCACGAGCCGCCGCCACGGCTTCGCGGTCGGCGTTACGTCTGTAGATGATGAATTCCTCAGCATAGGCGTTCGCTACAGCCGCGGCCTCATTAGGGTCTGTGCTGACCGCGCTGATAGTGACCAGATCGCTCCCCTCAGTAGTCCCCACGCTCACACTGCCCGAATAGTCCGAGTCGGGGTATTGCGTGGCGAGTCGCATCCTCACGGCTTCCGCAAGCACCGTATCGCTGGTGATCGCCGCCACGGCCGATTCGATGGTGCGGTCGCGCTCGTAGTCGTATACGTAAAGCCCGTATCCGGATACCTGTGCGGCCAGATCGTTCGTGCGGTAGCTAAGGCCGGCGGACGCGCTATACAGAGGCGTCGTCGTAAGCGAGACCGCCAACGCGGCGAGAACTACGACCACGACCGACAGCACGATGACCCAGGCCCGGTCGCGGGCGATGCGAATGTAGTCTTCCAGCCCGGCGGTGCTTTCTTGTGAATCGATGTTTCTCTCGGGGTCGATCATTCTTTCCTGCCCTTGAGATCAGGCACGGGCGGCGACGCGCCGCTAGTGTAACAGTCTCCTGACCCACTTACCCGCAAGCCGGAAGGGTCGAATCATGTAGTAGAGCCATTCCATGTAGTGGGGCAGCCCCAGAGTGGCCCAATCGGCGGGACCGGGCCGGAACAACCGGGTGAAGCCGTGCCACAGACCAGCCGCGATGGAGTCCTCGGTGGCGAAGACCCAGAGCAGATGGACAAGCTCTCCCCGGCCCGACGAGGCCGCACTACGACTGAGCGAGTCCGGCCGTAGGGACCGCAGTAACGCTCGGGCGGTTGCATCGCGTTCGATCGCGCCTGCCACCTCCCCTGGCAGTTCCAGGCCGAGGACCCGGCACACATGCGCGACCGAGACCGCGACCCTCCGCCTGCAGCCCGCTTTTCGCGCCTCTGCCATCAGTGCCGCCCAGGATTCTCGCGGCGTGGCGTCCACCAGGACGGCCATTCCCAGGATTCCCTCGATGTCGTGCCAT
>ENA-UOUL01000827-UOUL01000827.1-bioreactor-metagenome-genome-assembly--contig:-NODE-827-length-49715-cov-7.266912_pt1 | contig 49715 bp, 50 predicted proteins | sample MGYA00249838_ERZ747220 | MGnify/ENA primary metagenome ERZ747220 (study PRJEB28778, sample SAMN05720191) | bioreactor metagenome | isolation source: Anaerobic biogas reactor | place: USA:Washington... | reverse complement strand
GGTTTCGAGCACGCCGGACACCAGGGCGATCACCCGCTCCACCTCCGACGCGGCGACATTCTCGCCGCCCACCTTGAGCATGTCCTTGGCCCGATCGCTGAAGTAGAGCCAGCCGTTCTCCCCGAGGCGGACCCGGTCGCCGGTGATGAACCAGCCGCCTTCGTCGAAGGACTCGGCGGTCGCCTCGGGGCGGTTGAGGTATTCGGCGAAGAGCGACAGCCCCCGCACGCCGCGCACCAGGAAGTCGCCCGTCTCGCCCGGCTCGGCATCGCGGCCGTCCACCACGATGCGCACCTCGTACTCGGGCGCGGGTCGGCCCATCGACAGGCTCGGGTTCGGCAGGTGCACGAGCCCGACGCTGCCATGCGTGATCGTCTCGGTCATGCCCCACCAGCCGATGGTCTTGACGCGAAAGCGCGCGTCGCTCGGCGGCTCGCAGACGCCGCTGCCCCAGAGTCGGTAGCCATGCGCGTCCGGGACTTCGTGCGCCTCGAGCGCGCGGGACGCGAACGGCACGATCGATGCCCACGTGCAGCGCTGGCTGGGCGCCGTGCGTGCCCAATCGCGTGCCGGCGTCAGCGCTCCCTATCGCGCGCTCGACGTGACGCGCCTGCTCGACGAGATGCGACTGGTCAAGGACGACGACGAGATCGCCATCATGCGCGCGGCCGCGCGCATCTCCGCGGGAGCGCACGTGCGCGCGATGCGCTTCACGCGCCCTGGCTGCCACGAGTACGAGGTGGAGGCGGAGCTGCTGCACGAGTTCCGGCGCCATGGCTCCGAGTTTCCCGCCTACGGCTCGATCGTCGCCTTGTTCGGCGTGCTGCTGGGTGGCTGGCTGATCGCCAGCGAATACCAGCAAGGCACGATCCGTCTCCTTATGATCCGGCCCAAGACCCGCACCAAGATCCTCTTGTCCAAGTTCCTGGCCGCCCTGCTGGTCTGGCTGGCCGTCGACCTCATCGGCAGCACGCTCAACCTGCTGACCAATGGCATCCTGTTCGGCTTCTCCGATTTTGCCTATCCGAACTACACCGTCGCCGGCGAGATCGGCTTTATCGCCTACTACCTGCCCAAGCTGCTGGCCTGCATCCTGCCGATCCTGTTCGCCTTCGCGATCGCCTTCATGCTGTCGGTCCTGGTCAAGAACATCGCGATCTCGATCGCCGTCCCGATCGTCATCTACATCGGCAGCATCATCGTGATGAACATCTTCGCCTACCAGGATAGCATGGCGTGGATCGCTTACACGCCGCTGCCCTTCCTGCAGATGTCATCCTTCTTCTCGCGCTACTCCAACATCCAGTACATCATCCAGCGCGGCATTAACCTGAACATAACCTTTGGGGTCTTGCAGCTGCTGGTGTTGTCCGCCCTGTTTACCGGTATCGCCGTCTACGTGTTCAAGAAGCGTGACATCGTCAACTGATAAGGGAGCCTGGCATGGACGATAAAAACCCGTTTCTCGATTCTTACAAGAAAAAGCTCGACAACCAGAACGAACCGGCGCAGCCGCCCCAAGCGGATGCGCCGGCCGGCTTGTCCGAGCCATCCAAGGCGCTGCGTTTCGAGGAGAAACCAAGCTTTTTCGCACCGCCTCCGATCGCCCCGAGCAGCCGGCCGACCCGCTCCAAGGTGGTTCCGGTTATCGTGGTACTGGTTATTCTGGGGCTTGTGGCCGCCTTCCTGATCTGGCTGCTCGGCCGGGGGACGACAGCGGTCGACCTAACCGGCTGGGCTCTGACCGACGTCCAGCTCTGGGCAGGGGAGAACGATGTCAACCTGCAGGTCACGGAGGAGTACAACGACGAATTCGAGGCCGGCCAGATCATCAGCCAGGATATCCGGCCGGGCGGTACGATCGAAAAAGGCGGCTTTTTGAAGATCAAGGTCTCACTCGGCCACGATCTTAATGTCACGCTGCCGCTGCCCGACCTATTGGAGATGACCATGCAGGAGGTCGAAGCCTGGGCGGCCGAAAACTACATGACCAAGGTGCGCATCACGACCGAGTACTCCGACACCGTTGTATCCGGCCAGGTGATCCGCTACGAGATCAACGACGACACGGTCGTCGACGAAGTCAAGCGCAACACGCCGATCTACGTGATCGTGTCCAAAGGACCCGAGCCGCAGACAGTCGAGAAAGTCGCGCTGCCCAACTTCCGCGAGATGTCGGTCGCCCAAAGCCAGCTGTTCGCCAAGGACAACGACCTGGAACTGCAGATCGTCGAGCAGTATGACGATTTCGCGCCCAACGGCACGATCATCGACCAGAGCATCGCGCCGGAAGAAGAAGTCGAGCCCGGCACGCAGATCGTCCTGACCGTCTCCAAGGGACGCAAGATCCTGGTTCCGGACTTCTCCGACTATTCGCGCGAGAAAGCCAGCGCCGTCGCCTCGGAACTTGGCATCGCCCTGTCAATTCGGGAACGCTACTCGTCGCGCGAGAGCGGCGGCTTCATCTCCCAGAGCATTGAAGTCGGCACCATCTACACGAGCGGCGACATTCTGGAACTGGTTTACTCGCTGGGCAACAAGATCGTCTTGTCCAGCTTTGTCGGCCAGCCGCGCTCCGCAATCGAGTCCTGGGCCCAGAGCCTGAACGAACAAGGCGCCTCGATTTATATCAGCGTCACCAAGACCCAAAACAACGCGCCGCGCGACACGATCATCTACCAGAACAAGACCAACACCGTCATCGGGACGCGGACAACCATTGCGATCACCATCTCACTGGGCAAAATGGTTTCGGTTCCGGACCTGGTCGCCCCTGAAGGCTCCATATACGGTCAGGCCATCACGCGGGAGATGGCCACAGCCGCCTGTGAGGCGGTTGGCCTGATTCCGATCTTCGTGCCGGAAAAGAAAAGCGGCCGCCTGCCCGGCGAGATCTGGCACCAGAGCCTGGATCCGGGCAAAGAAGTCTATGAGGGCACCCAGATCACGCTCAAGTACACGCCAGCCGATGTCACCGTGACACTGCCCGATTTCCGGGGCATGTCCGAGGAAGATATCGTCGCGGCCGAGTACCTGAAAAAATTGACCATCACCTTTGTCAGGGCAGATTTTCCGGTCGAAGGTTATCCGGGCCTCGTCTACGAGCAGTCGATCCGATCAGGGGAGACGGTCACCGCGGGAACCGCCATCACCTTGATGGTCAGCCCTTTGCCGGAACCCGAGCCGACTCCCGAGCCGACCCCGGAGCCAACCCCGGAGCCCTCGCCGGAGATCACGCCGACCGCCCCCGAACCTTGATTCTCTTTTTGGAACTGCTCGTCATTTTGTCTCTATAAGTTTTCCGGGAGATTGACCAGACGCGTCAATCTCCCGGAGAAAAGAGCAATACATGTCTTAACAGTCCTCAGTTCATGCAGCCGTCGGTCATGCGCCGCAGTTCCTGGCGCCGCATTTCGGTGCGTTCAGGGTCGATGCGGTAATGCGTATTAACCTGGACGATGAAGTCGCCAACCTGGGCCTGATCGGGCAGCACGTTGCGGGATACCGTCAATGTCGTGCGATCGAGCCGGGTGATCAGCGCTTCGGCATCGGTTAGTTTTGTGATGAAACCTTCGTTTTTAGCCATGTTCGCCACCTCCAGCTGTGAGGCGCCTAGGGCTACCCGTGGCGTCGAATCTTCCACCTGCTTTTATTTTAGCATCATTTTCGTATAATAGTACTCGGCGAACCCAAGCAGAATGGAGCGATCACCATCACGACAAGAACCGAAAAGCAAAGCGGGATTCAGACCGGCCGCTGGTACCGGTCTTTAAAATGGGGCGACTGGGTCCTCTACGCTTTGATCGGCTTGCTGGCCGCCGCCATGTTTGCCTTTGCGCCCGGACGCCTCACATCGCCGGGTGCCGGCGTCGTGCTGGAGCGAAACGGGGAAGTCATCCTGACCTTGTCCGCCGCCGACCTTGCCGCCGGCGGCTCGGTTGACGTTGCATCCGGTCAATACCATTACCATCTGGTCTACACGGACGGGCGAATCCGCTTTGCTGAGGCCGACTGCCCGGACAAGATCTGTGTCCGTACCGGCTGGATCAGCCGGCCAGGACAGATCGCCGCCTGTGTGCCGGGCGATCTGATCTTGAAGATGACCGGGCCGAGCGATCCGGATCAGACCGACGAAGTGGATGTGATCGTGCGATGAACAGCCCGTCACGCAACATTCGCCGCCTGACCCTGGACGCGCTATTGATCTCGCTCGCGCTGGTCCTGTCGCTGGCTGAGCGCTGGATCCCGCTCGAACTGCTGGTGCCGGTGCCCGGCATCAAACTGGGGCTGGCCAACATCGTGACGCTGTTTGCCGTCCTGCGCCTGAAAGGGTCGGACGCGCTCCTGATCGTCGTCACGCGCAGCCTGATCCTGGGCGCGATCAGCGGCCCGACGACGCTGTTGTTCTCCCTGGCCGGCGGGCTGTTGGCCCTGGTCTTCATGCTCCTGGCCGCCCAAGGGCACGAAAAAGTCTTTTCGGTCGTCGGCATCAGCCTGGCCGGAGCCGCCGCCCACAATGTCGGGCAGGTCGCCATCGCCAGCCTGGTGCTGCAGGAACCGCTCCTGCTTTTAACCTACCTGCCGCCGCTGCTGCTGACCGGCCTGGTTACGGGGACGCTAACCGGTATCGCGGCCTACCCGGTTGTCACGCGCTTCCGGCTGCCCGTGGAGCGCGCCGGATGAGTGGACCCTGGATTGCCACCCTGCTTTGCCTGGCAGCCTTTCTGCTCCTCGGCCTGGCCAATCCCTGGTTTGACACCCTCAACCTGGTGACGCGGCGCTGGGTCAACCGCACCCGATGGCCGAAGCTTCGCCCCCTGATGGTCCTGACCCACCACGCCAACGATGTCCTGGCCCTGTCTGCCCAGCTGGTCGCGTTCAGCCTGCTGGCCGGATTGCTGTTTCACGACTGGTACCGGGCGACCGTCCTGTCGGCCAGCGTCCTGATCCAGACGGCGGTGATCGGCGTCAGCAAGCAGCTGACCTCCGTCGACCGGCCGCCCCAGATCGCGACCCATATCCTGATGACCACGGGTTCCTACCCCAGCGGGCACAGTTCGGTCAGCCTCTCCTGCGCCTTCCTGATCCCCGCGGTGTTCCGCCCCTACCTCCCGCCGCCGCTGCTGGCGGCCATGACAGGCTACCTTTTGATCGCCGCCCTCCTGACCGCCTATGGCCGGCTCTACCTGGATGTCCACTGGCTGACCGATATTTTCGGTGGCTGGCTGCTGGCCGCAGCGACCGTTCTGATCAGCCGGATGCTGCTGGCTTAGACGCGGGTGCCGTCACGGGCACGACCTGCTATAATGGGGGAAGACCGGGACGTGCTTTGCCTGCGTGCTGTGCGCCCGGCAGGAAGGGAAATGCTGCTGTGAATGTGATCATGACAACCCTGTTCGGCATCGAAGCGGTGACCGCAGCCGAGCTGACCGAGCTTGGCTACGACCGCGACCGGATCACGGTATCCGACGGCCAGGTCGTCCTCGACGCCGGTGAGAACCTGGCTGACTGCGTCGCCGCCGTCGCCAGGCTGAACATCCACCTGGCGACCGCCGAACGCGTTTTGCTTCAGCTGGCCTCGTTTCCCGCCGTGACGTTCGAGGCCCTGTTCGACGCGACCCGCGCGCTTCCCTGGGAAGACACCATCCCCTGCGGCTATGCCTTCCATATCAACGGATATTCCCGCAAATCGCGTCTGTTCGGCGTCCCGGCCTGCCAGAGCCTGATCAAGAAAGCCATCGTGGACCGGCTGCTTGAGGCCTGGCATCTGCCGCCCGGCAGCCAGCTGCCGGAGGACAGCGCCAAGGGCCTGATCCGGATCCAGTTCGCGATCGTGGCGGACCACGTCACCCTGATGGGCGATACGACCGGCGACGGGCTGCATAAGCGCGGCTACCGCCCGCTGCAGCACGAGGCGCCGATCCGGGAAACCCTGGCCGCCGCCATCCTGCGCCTGGCGCGCTACCGCCCGGGCGGCCCGGAAGCCCTGCTCGACCCGATGTGCGGTTCCGGCACGTTCCTGATCGAAGCGGCCTTGCTGGCCGCCCGTCAGGCGCCCGGCCTGAACCGCCCCTTTGCCGGCGAACAGTGGCCCCTGATCGGCAAGGAGGCCTTCGACAAGGTCCGCCGGGATGCGCGCGCGGCCATTGCCGCCGAACCGGAAAAACCTTGCATCTTCGGGTCGGACCTCCAAGAGCAGGCCGTGACCGTCACCCGGAACAACGCCCGACGCGCCGGCGTCCTGGCCTGGATCCGCGTCCGCCAGGCGGATGTGCAGGAAATCAAGGCCTCCGGCCTGCTCAAACTGACCGGTTTTGAGCGCCACCTGGTCGTCTGCAACCCGCCCTACGGCGAACGGCTGCTGGACCCCGCCCAGGCAGAACAGCTCTATCGGACCTTGAGCAAGACCTTCCTGGAGCACGGCAAGCCCCGGCCGGGTATCCGCTTCTTTGTCATCACCCCGTTCGAGCGCTTCGAATCCCTTGCCGGTGCGCCGGCCGACAAACGACGCAAGTTGTACAACGGCATGATCAAGTGCACGCTGTACCAGTATTTCCGCAAAAGGAGTCCAGACACGTGAAAGCGATCATCCTGGCGGCGGGCTACGCGACCCGCCTCTACCCTCTGACGAAAAACTGCGCCAAACCACTCTTGCCGATCGGCTCCCGCCCCATGATCGACTACCTGGTCGACCAGGCGGTGACGCTGCCGGACCTCGACGAGATTTACGTCGTCAGCAACCATCGCTTTGCCGGCCAGTTTGAGCAGTGGGCCGACCGGCGCCGGCCGACGCTGCCTTCCCATGTGCGCCTTAGCGTGATCGACGACCAGACGACTCACGAAGGCGACCGCCTGGGCGCCATCGGCGACATCCAGTACGTGATCCGGCACGCCGCCATCGACGACGACCTGCTGGTCATGGCCGGCGACAACCTGTTCACCTGGGCGCTGCGCGACGCCTGGCGCCATTTCCGGCAGCATGGCGAGGACATGATCCTGGCCCAGAAGCTGGCCAATCCGGAAGACCGGCACCGCTTCGCCATCGCCCTGGTCAGCGAGGACGGGCTGGTCGAGCACCTCGAAGAGAAGCCCGCTTGCCCGCGCAGCGATATCGGGGTCTATGCCATCTACTTTTACCGCCGGGACACGCTGTCGCTTTTTTCCCGCTACCTTGCCGAAGGCAACTGCCCGGATGCCCCGGGGCATTTTCCGGCCTGGCTCTACCGGCAAAAACCGGTTCGCGTTTTTTTCTTTTCGGGCCGCTGCATCGACATCGGAACGCCGCAGGCGTATGAAGATGTCATGACAACTTTTCCTGTGTCCGCAACAGACGGACACAGTCCGGCGGCACAAGAAGCCTCCGAAAGGCTGTGACGCTTTGATCGCAGGGGTTAGGGCTTAAGGACAAAAGTGCGTTCGGTTTTGGCCCCTGGCCCGTTCAGAAAATGAAATGCCGCTGCGGCAGGGGTTTTAGACGCCAGAATCCGCCAAAGGCCTGTCCTGCAGTTATGCACAGAGTTATCCACATTATCCACAGGCCGATCGGTCTGGCACAGGCAGAAAAAACGGTTCACGGGAGGTTTTGCCGATGAGAATGCAGCAATTGACACAAAAAGCCCGCCAGGCAGCCGGAGCGCTGGCGTTGTTGGGGATCGAGGAAAAAAACGGCGCGCTGCAAGCGATCCGATCGGCCATCCTGGCGTCAGCCGACGCGATCGAGGCGGCCAACCAGGCCGACCTGGCGCGCAGCCAGGCCGAGGGTCTGGCCGCGCCGCTGCTAAAGCGCCTCAAGTTCGACAGCAAGAAAATCGCCGAAGTCATATCCGGCATGGACAGTTTGCTGGGCTTGCCCGATCCGGTCGGGCGCACCCTGCTGGCGACGCAGCTGGACGACGGGCTGGACCTGTACCGCGTCAGCTGCCCGATCGGCGTGATCGGGGTCATCTTCGAGTCGCGCCCCGACGCCCTGGTCCAGATCTCGACGCTCGCCTTGAAAAGCGGCAACGCCGTCCTGCTTAAGGGCGGTTCCGAAGCGCTCGAGACCAACCGCGTCCTGGCGCGGGTGATCGGGGAAGCAGCCGGGCAAGCGGGTATGCCCGACGGCTGGATCACTTTGCTCGAGACGCGTCTGGATGTCCGGGAACTGCTGGACCAGGACGAGTCCGTCGATCTGCTGATCCCGCGCGGCTCGAACGCGTTCGTCCGCGCGATCATGGACAACACGCGCATCCCGGTCATGGGCCATGCCGATGGCGTCTGCCATCTCTACCTGGACGCGGCTGCGGACCCGGCGATGGCGATCCGGCTATCTCTCGACAGCAAGACCCAGTATGTGGCGGTCTGCAACGCGGCCGAGACCATCCTGGTGCACCAGTCGCTGGCCGGCGACTTCCTGGATGAGCTGGCCGGCGCCCTTCATTCGGCCGGGGTCACCCTGCTCGGCTGCGAACAGACCTGCGCCCGGCTTGGTTGCGCGAAGGTCGACAATTGGCATACCGAATACCTCGACTACACGGCCGCCGTCAAGATCGTCTCCAGCCTGGACGACGCGATATCGCACATCAACCGCTATGGGTCGCACCACACCGACGCGATCGTGACCGCCGACCAGGCTGCGGCCAGCCGTTTCCTGCGCGCGGTCGATTCCGGCAACGTCTTCTGGAACTGCTCGACGCGCTTCAGTGACGGTTTCCGCTATGGGTTCGGCGCCGAAGTCGGCGTCAGCACCAGCAAGCTGCACGCGCGCGGACCGGTCGGGCTGGAAGGCCTGGTCACCTACCAGTACCGCCTGCTGGGCCACGGCCAGATTGTCGCGGACTACGCCTCCGGCCAAGCGCGTTTCCGGCACCAGCCGAGCGGCGAGGCATACCCGCTTCAGGACCGCTGAGCCGTTGCCTTGTTCCGGCCGGACACTTGGTGATAGAATAAAATCACAAGAGGAGGTGGGCAGATGAAAATTGCCATCGGCAGCGATCACGCCGGATACCAGCTCAAGCACGCCGTGATCGAGCACCTGAAGAACAAAGGCATCGCCTGCGACGACTACGGGACAGGCAACGGGATCGACTCGGTCAGCTATGTCGCTTACGGCGCATCGGTCGCCCGGGCCGTTCAGCAGGGCAAGGCCGATTTCGGCATCGTCATCTGCGGCACCGGCATCGGCGTCTCCGTCACCGTGAACAAGCATCGCGGCATCCGGGGCGCCCTGTGCTGCAACGAGTACATGGCCCGCATGGCGCGCCAGCACAACGACGCCAATGTCCTGGCGATGGGCGCACGGGTCATCGGGCCGGCCCTAGCCCTGGCGATCGTCGACGCTTTCCTTGGCGAATCGTTTGAGAGCGGTGGCCGCCACCAGGTTCGTGTCAACGAAATCGGTGCGGCCGAGGAGCAGAATTTCCACTGTTGACCTGGATTTTGACGGCAATGGCATAGGAGGCGGACATGGACAACGTATTCATCTACGATCATCCCCTGATTCAGCACAAAATCAGCTTGCTGCGCGACAAGAAGACCACGACCAAGGAATTTCGCGAACTGGTCTGCGAAGTTTCCATGCTGATGGCCTATGAGGTGACGCGCGACCTGCCGCTCGAAGAGATCGAGGTGGAGACCCCGATCGCCTTTGCCCGAACGAAGGTGCTGGCCGGCAAGAAACTGGCCCTGGTCCCAATCCTGCGCGCCGGTCTGGGCATGGTCGACGGGATGTTAAAGCTCCTGCCGATGGCCAAGGTCGGCCACATCGGCTTGTACCGGGATCCCCGGACGCTGGAGCCCGTCGAATACTACTGCAAGCTGCCGCCGGATGCCGCCGAACGCGACATGATCGTCCTCGATCCCATGCTGGCAACCGGCGGATCGGCTTCGGCGGCGGTCGCCTTCCTGAAAAACCGCGGAATCAGCAGCATCAAGTTCATGTGCTTGATCGCCGCGCCGGAGGGGATCGCCCGGCTGCACCGCGACCACCCCGACGTTCCGATCTACTGCGCCGCCCAGGATGAGCGGCTCAACGACCATGCCTACATTGTGCCGGGTCTCGGCGACGCCGGTGACCGCCTGTTCGGAACCCGTTAGGCGGCTTGGCAACTTAACAAGGCGATATCTGCACCAGACTGCGTTTTTGCGGCGAAACGGCGAAAAGTGCACGCATCGGCCGTTTGCCTTGCAAACAGCCCGGAAGGGGTGTACCATATTTAGATATGACCGCAAAGTCCGGCGGACACGTTTGCCGGACTTTGACATTTCAGATTTCGACGGTTGACTTGGCAAAACCGCCGGCAGGAGGTGAATGCGAAGCATGTTTGTGCGTCAGGCTGTACTCAGTTTCTGGCCGCGCTTTTGGTCGGCATTCAAGGAAGACATGCTGGAAGAGATCAGGATCGGCGACATCGGGTTCGAGATCGAGCACGCCATCGCGCCCAGGATCCTGTTCCGCTGGCCGCTGGGCCCGTTTGAGTTCATGATCAGCGACGCCGTGGTGGTGTCCTGGATCATGCTGGCGGTCATTTTTGTCCTGGCCTGGCTGATGGGCCGCAAGCGCGACATGATTCCCCAGACCGGCCGGCAGCTGATCTCGGAAAACCTTGTCGACATCCTGCTCAAGCTGTGCCAGAACGCCGGCATGTCCTACGAACAGGCTGAAACGGTCGTGCCGTTTGTCGGTACGATCGGCATCTTCATCACGCTGACCAATTTGTCATCGTTGTTCAAGATCCCGCCCCCGGCCAAGAATCCCGCTTTTCCGATTATCCTGGCTTTGCTGACCGTCGCTTATGTGATCGCGATCTCGATTCACTTTGTCGGCCTTCGCGGCTTCTGGTCCTCGCTTATCTACCCCAAAGCCCTGCTGCTGCCCTTTAAGCTGCTGGACTTCGTGATCAAGCCGATTTCGCTCTCCCTGCGCTTATTCGGCAACGTCTTCGGCGCGTTTATCCTGATGGAGTTCATCTACATCATCATCCCGGTTCTGATTCCCGGCGTGATCGGCCTGTGGTTCGACCTGGCCGACGGCATCCTGCAAGGCGTCATCTTTACATACTTGTCCGTCACCTACATCGGCGAAATTGTCGAAGGGGCACACGAAGCCGCGCACGCGCGCCAGGAACGGCTGCAGGCGCATACGGCTGCTAAAAAGGCATAATTTAAGGAGGAAAACACATGGACAGAGGAATCATCGCGCTGGGCGCGGCTTTGGCGATCGCCATCGCGGCGGGCGCTGCGGCTCTCGCAATCGGCCTGGCATCCGGCAAGGCCTTCGAGGCGTCGGCCCGTCAGCCGGAAATTTCCGGCAAGATCCAGGCCCTGCTGCTGACCGCCATCGTCTTCATCGAGGCGACCGCCATCTATGCGCTCGTTGTCAGCCTGCTGCTGATTTTCGCTTATTGATGAACCGCGCAACGGAATGAGGGACGCGTATGTTTACACCTGAAGCGCTGGCCAGTTATGTTTCACTGGCGATATTCACCGTGATCAACCTGCTGGCGGCGTACCTGATCCTGAAGCATTTCCTGTTCAAGCCGATCCTGCGCATGCTGCGCAAGCGCCGCCAGCTGATCTCGGACGAGCTGGCCCAGGCGGAGGAGACGCTCGACAAGGCCAAGGAGAAAATGAGCCAGGCCGAGGAAAAGCTCGATGCCACGACCCGCGAGGCTGCCGTCATCGTGACGGAGGCCCGCAGCCAGGCGGAGCGGCAAAGCGAAGCGATCCTGACCGACGCGCGCCAGTCCGCGGCCGGCCTGATCACCCGCGCGGAGACGGAAGTCAGCCGCATGCGCATCACGATGCTGAACGATGTCCGCAACGAAGTGGCGGATCTGTCGGTCGCGATCGCATCCAAGGTGATCGGCCAGGCGATGGACGAACGGCGGCAGCGCGAGCTGGTCGAGAAGTTCCTTGACGACGACAAGGACAAGCAGCAGGCGGCCGACGCAAAAGCCGAGGTATCCGGCCATGCCTGACCAGACTTTCCGCGTGATCCGGATCATTTCGTCTGTTCCCCTGGACGAGACCAAGGGCAAGGCGATCGCCGCCCGCTTTGCCGAACGGTTCGGGATCGGCGATTTTGATGTCCGTCTCGAGACCGATCCGACCCTGATCGGCGGCATGGTTATCTTTGCCGGCGGCTTCCGCTACGATTACAGCATCCGCGGCCAGCTGTCCCGCATCGCGGGATCCCTCAAAGCCCATAAGTCCATTTTGGACGGGGCTGATCAGGATGCGGTCAGCGATTTGATCCGCCATAACCTGGACGATGCCCTGGCGTCTTTCCAGGAAAGCCCCCTGGCACCCGGCGGCGAGGACATCTTCCTGGCCGGCGAGGCCGGTCCGGTCGGCGAAGAGGTGCCGTCGGCGCAGCAGATCCTCGACCGGCTGCGCGAGAACCTGGAGACGTTCACGTCGGCTTCGACCGTCGATGAAATTGGCCAGGTGATCAGCTACAGCGACGGCGTGGCGATGGTGCGCGGACTGCAGAACTGCCGCAGCAATGAGCTGATCCAGTTCACCGGCCAGGCCAGCGGCATCGCCATGAACCTCGAGGAGGAGCGCGTCGGCGTTGTCATGCTGCAGCAGGACGAGTCGATCCGCGAGGGCATGATCTGCAAGCGGACCGGCACGACCGTCCAGGTGCCGGCCGGCAAAGCCCTGCTCGGCCGCGTGGTCGACCCGCTCGGCACCCCGGTGGACGGTCTGGGCCCGATCGTGACCGAAACCCGCCGCCCGATCGAGTACCCGGCGCTTCGCATCATCGACCGCCAGATGATCGACCAGCCGCTGCAGACCGGCATTACGGCGATCGACGCCATGACCCCGATCGGCCGCGGCCAGCGCGAGCTGATCATCGGCGACCGTCAGACCGGCAAGACCGCCCTGGCGATCGACGCGATCCTCAACCAGCGCGACAAGCAGGTCTACTGCGTCTATGTGGCGATCGGCCAGAAGATGTCGACGGTGGCGTCTGTTGTCAACATTCTGCAGACCCGGGGCGCGATGGAATACACCACCGTGGTGGTTGCCAGTGCCAGCGCGACGGCATCGCTGCAGTACATCGCCCCGTATGCCGGCTGCGCCATGGCCGAGGAATTGATGTACACGCACGGCGCGGATGTCCTGGTCGTCTACGACGACCTGACCAAGCACGCCCAGGCCTACCGGGCCATTTCGCTGCTGCTGCGCCGCCCGCCGGGCCGCGAGGCATATCCCGGCGATATCTTCTATCTCCACGCCCGGTTGCTGGAACGCAGCGGCCGGCGCCACCAGCGCCTGGGCGGAGGATCGATCACGGCCCTGCCGATCGTCGAGACGCAAAGCGGCGACATCTCCGCCTACATTCCGACGAATGTCATCTCGATCACGGACGGGCAGATCTACCTGGAAAGCGAGCTGTTCTTTTCCGGACAGCGCCCGGCGATCAACGTCGGCCTGTCCGTGTCGCGCGTCGGCGGCGCGGCCCAGACCAAGGCCATGAAAAAGGTGGCCGGACCGCTGCGCATCAACCTGGCCCAGTACCGTTCGCTGGAAGCGTTCGCCCAGTTCAGCTCCGAGCTGGATGAGGACACCCGCCGCCAGCTCATGACCGGCGAGCGCCTGATGGAAACCCTGAAGCAGCCCCAGTATGCGCCGCTCGCGGTCGAGGAACAGGTGGTCATGCTCTATTTGGCCAACAAGGGCGTGCTGGTCGAACTCGACAAGGAGGACATCCGCACGTTCCTGCTCGATTACCTGACCTATCTGGGCGGCCGTGAACCGGACCTGCTGGCTGGCCTTGCCGGCGGCGGCCCCTTCACCGAGCAGGACATGCTCGCGGTTGACCAGTCGGTCGGCGAGTACCTGCCGCGCTGGATCGCGGAACACGAGGACTATGGAACAGCTGTCTGAAATCAAAAAACGCATCAAGAGCGTCAACGATATCAAGCAGATGACCCGCGCCATGCAGTTGATCAGCGCGGTTAAAATGCGCCGCGCCCGCAGCCAGCTGGAGCAGACCATGCCGTTTTTCGCCCTGTGTGCGGAGTCGATCATCGAGCTGCGCGAAGCGGACATCGTGATTGACAACCGTTTTTTCCAGCTGCGCCAGAAGAAGAAAGGCGAGACCTGGAAGATCGGCTATTTTATCATGACCGGCGACCAGGGATTGGCCGGCGCCTACAACCTGAACGTGCTGGCGACAACCGAGCAGCACATCCGCTACAAGCAGGTCGATAACGTCCGCAAGGGCCTGATGACGTCGGCCAAGCTCTATGTCTGCGGCAGCATCGGCAAGGACCGCCTGATCCGCGAGGGGTTCGACGTCGACGAGACGTTCCGTTACACGATCAGCGAACCGACTTACTACCGGGCCCGTGACATCTCGGACTACATCTACGACTTGTACGAGAACGAAACGCTCGACCTGGTCTACTTCATCTACACCAAGATCGAGTCGGCCGTTTCGATGAAGCCGATGGTGACGCGCATCCTGCCGGTCAACCCGGACGCGCTCGAAGAGCTCGTGCCGCCGGAATACTGCCAGCAGCGCGGCCTGATCGCCGGCGCCTCCGTCGAGTACGCGCCGTCGGTCGACGATGTCGCCAACTACCTGATCAACACGTATCTTAACGGCATGGTTTACGGCGTGCTGACCGAGGCCTACGCCAGCGAGCAGACAGCCCGCATGACCGCCATGGACAACGCGACCGACAACGCGACCGACATGCAGGTCAAGCTGACCTTGAAAAACAATCAGGCCCGCCAGGGCCGCATCACGAACGAACTCACTGAGATCGTCGGCGGAGCGGAGGTTCTGGCCGAGTCGTACCGGCAGCTTCCTGGCGCAGATGCATCGGCCTTGGAAAGAGGATAAGGAAAATGGCATCAGGATATGTAACGCAGATCATCGGGCCGGTGATCGACATTCGCTTCCCGGAGCAGGAGATCCCGGCCATCCACGAGGCGGTCGAGGTCAAGGCCCAGCCGGACACCATCGTCGTCGAGGTCATGCAGCAGCGCGGCGCCGGTGTCGTGCGCTGTGTCTCTTTTGCGCCGACCGACGGGCTGGTCAGGGGAACCGAAGCGGTCGCGACCGGCTCGGCCGTCAAGGTGCCGGTCGGGGAGACGATCACGGGCCGGCTGTTCAACGTGCTCGGCCAGCCGATCGACAATGCCGGACCGGTCGTGGCCGCCGACTACTGGCCGATCCACCGGCCGGCGCCCTCTTTTACCGACCAGTTTCCGGAAGAGAAACTGCTCGAGACCGGCATCAAGGTCATCGACCTGCTCGTGCCCTTCAGCCGCGGCGGTAAAATCGGGCTGTTCGGCGGGGCCGGCGTCGGCAAGACCTTCCTGATCCTGGAATTGATCCGCAACATCGCCCGCGAGCATGGCGGCTACTCGATTTTCACCGGTGTCGGCGAACGTTCCCGCGAAGGCAACGACCTCTGGAACGAGATGAGGGAATCAGGCGTCCTGGACAAAACCATCCTGGTTTTCGGCCAGATGAACGAGACGGCCGGCGCCCGCATGCGCGCCCCGCTGACCGGACTGACCATGGCGGAGTATTTCCGCGACGTCAAGAACAAGGACGTGCTTCTATTCATCGACAACATCTTCCGTTTTGTCCAGGCGGGTTCGGAAATATCCGCCCTGCTGGGCCGTATCCCCTCAGCGGTCGGCTACCAGCCGACCCTGGCCAATGAAGTCGGGGCGCTCCAGGAGCGGATCACCTCGACCCGGCGCGGCTCGATCACATCGATCCAGGCGGTCTATGTCCCCGCAGACGACCTGACCGACCCGGCCCCAGCGACGACCTTCGCACACCTGGACGCGATCACGGTGCTGTCGCGCTCGGTGGTGGAGCTGGGTATCTACCCGGCCGTCGATCCGCTGGAATCCTCTTCCCGCATCTTGACCGAAGCGGTCGTGGGCACCAACCACTACCGGGTGGCCCGGCGCGTCGAAGAGATGCTGCAGCGCTACAAGGAGCTCCAGGACATCATCGCCATCCTGGGCATGGAAGAGCTGAGCGAAACCGACAAGCAGACGGTCAACCGGGCGCGCCGCATCCAGCGCTTCCTGTCCCAGCCGTTTTTCGTGGCGGAAGGAACGACCGGCTACGAAGGACGCTATGTTTCGGTCGAGGAGACGGTGCGCGGCTTTGGCGAAATCATCTCCGGCGGCCTGGACCACATCCCGGAACACTGTTTTTTCATGAAAGGCTCGATCGACGACGTCTACAAAGCATACCAGGAAACCCGCTGAAAGGGGTGACACCTGTGGCAGAAGAACAGCAGGCAAACCGGACGATCTATGTGGAAATTGTCACACCGTACGGTATGTTTTTCGAGGGCCCGGTCGATATGGCCGTCATCACGTCCAAAGACGGTGAAATCGGTATCATGGCCGGTCACACGCCGATGATCGCCGCCCTGACATCGGGCGAAATCCGGCTCAAGAGCGACGGCGGCTGGCGCGGCCTGGCCGCGACGAACGGTTACGCGGAAATCGGACCGGAGCTGATCATCATCGTCGTCAACGCGGCCGAGTGGCCCGAACAGATCGATCTGGCCCGGGCCAAGGCGGCCCTGGAAAGGGCTGAAAAGCGTTACCACGACCCCCGAACCAGCGCCCAGGAGCGAAACCACGCCCGTCATGGCATCGAGCGGGCCAAGGCCCGAATCAAGATCCAGCAAAAATACGCCGCTTCGAGTCCGCACGCCGCAGACGGCATCTGACAGACGCTCATCCGGCCCGGAAATGGAAAATTTGGTCCGCGAACTGGACCAGGCACTGGTCCGGCAAAAGGCACGCCACGTGTTTTTGCAGCCGGCGTCCGTCCAGGCATGTCCCGTTGGCCGATCCCAGATCGCAGATAAAAAATGACCCTGCCTGGCGGCTGATCCGGGCGTGAACCCGTCCGACTGATTTAACCGGCAGGCACAAGTCTGTTTTGCGCGGGTCCCGGCCGACGACAAACTCGTCGGCCAGGATAAACGCCCGGACGCCCTCCTGCTCCTCCGGGGTGCCGGGCTGGCCTTCCGAGAGCATCGCCATGCGAAAATCCGGTTCGTTTCCGGCCAGCAGAACAGTCTGGTCGCTGTCTGGCGCAGATCGTGTCACGCCGTCCGGCTGCCGGATCCGCTTCAGCCAGGCGGCCACACGATCCGACCGGAGCAGGCCAGGTGCCATGACGAAGAGGTCGACCAGAACGAGGCTGCCCAGGATCGGCAGCAGAACCGGCCTGGCCTGATCGAGCCAGCCCTGCAGCACCGCCAGGGTAAGCAGCGCCGCGGCCGCGTGCGGTACGGTCAGCAGCCAGCGGGCATCCGGCCGTCGGCGGATCGCAGCCTTTGGTTCCGGTCCGGGCTGCGCCTGGACGACGGGCTCGGTCCGGACCGGTTCCGGATCCAGGTAAGCGGCCAGATCGCACAGACCGGCACGGGCTGCCAGCACCGCCTGGCGGGTGTCGCCGTCTGACCAGGCGAAGGCCGCGGCAATCGTTTCGACCAGTTCAGCCAATGTTCCATCGGACTGATTACCGGCGTTTTTATGCCGGATCGGCCAGAAGCCCAGCAGGACTTCTTCCCCGTGGCCGACGAAGACCAGGGAAGGATGCAGCATGAACTGCTTGATCGGCAGCAAATGGTCCTCAGCCTCGATCAGGCATCTGCAGATTGAACGAAGGACCGCCCGGCCCCGCTTCTCGCTCCGTCCGGACTCGGGAAACGCTTCATCCAGCGGTTTGAGACCGCTTGTATCGAGGCAGACTTGGGCCTGGCCGGACCGGGAGCGCAGGTAGCAGGGCAGCAGCCCGGGCGGCTGGTGCCGAACCAGGTAGTCCATCTGGTAGGTGATCAGGCAGCCGGGATCCGGCAGCGGAACAACCAGGATTGAGCCGAAAGGCCCGTTTTCGCGCAGCAATGGATCAGGAATCATGGGATGGCCTTTGCCTTGAATCGAGACCTGCCGGTCGGCAGGACCCGGGCGTCAGTTCTGGGCCAGGTCGTCGATGACCTGCTGGTCACCCAGGACAGTCTGGATCAGGTTCTGGGCATAGTCCAGCAGGGCGGAGCGGAAGATCAGGGCGACGGACAGCAGGACGGCGATGATGATCACAACCTCCAGGGTGCCGAAGCCTGCCTTGCGGGATAACCTTTTCTCTTTCATTGTTTCGGCAGTGCGTTTTTCGGTTTCGTCAGGCGAAACCGCCGGCTGCGACTGCCCCTCCTTTCTTCGGTGGGATGCCGGATGTCGGGTTACAGGACCTGCAGGCTGAGAACCGCCGGCAGCAGGGCTGTCAGCAGAACCGCCGCGAGATCGAGCGTCATCGGGATCATGAGCTTCAGGTTCTGCTGCTCCAGCTTTTTCCGGGCTGCGTTGCGGTGCAGCGTCCAGCAGGACGAGGCATGCAAATCCAGCAGCTGCAGGATATCCGGACTGCCGGCAGATTCGTAGCGCAGCAAAAGCAGCAGGGCGGCTTGCGCTTCCGGTATCGGGCAGACTGCAAGCAGGCCGTTGAGGACAGATCGGACCGGCTGGCCGGCCTGGAGCTGGCTGCCGGCCCGTTCCAGGTCGCAAAACAGGCCCGCCGCGGCGGATGTCTCCGGCTGCAGGGAAACACAGGCGATCTGCAGCGAGCGATGCAGGGAAAGGCCGGCGTTCAGCAATGCACTTAACAGGTTGAGCAGCAAGGGAACATGCAGGCGGTCGTCATCCTGAATCTTCCGCTCGGCCGAAAGCAGCTGCTGGTCCTGGAGCACGCTCGCCAGGACGGGAAGGATCGGGATCAGGGGCCAGGCTGCCGGCATGGCCGCGCAGGCAATCAGGCCGGGCAGCAGGCCAAGCCCGATCAGGCGCAGCTTGCGGCGCCAAAAGGATGCGGTGTCCACACCGAAGCGCTGCCTGAGTCCGGCTAAAACGAGCAGCAGGCGGGCGCTGTATGCCGCCGGCAGGCCGTTGAGATACAGTTTGTTCAGCCACTTGGCCCATCGCCCCGCTGAGGCTGTTTTAGCTGATCGTGGCCAAACCGCTGCTTTTTGGGTTCTGGGTGCACTGTTGCCTGCCGTGAGGATGGCTGCCGTGATGGCCAGGCAGCAGGCTGCGGCCATGCCGGCCAGACCGGTCGGCTGCGCCATCAAGGCGGAGGTTGTGTCGTCGAAGCTGCCCCGGAAGATGGCAGCGATCAAAAAGGGCATCAGGCTGAGAAAGGCTGCTTCGGTCCGGCGCTGGGCCGTCTCGGCCCAAACCGTTTGGCGCAGCTGCAGCTGTTCGGTGGCCATGCGCAGATTCTGGCGCACAAAGCTTGCTACCTGGCTGCCGGTTCGGCGCAGTTCGGGCAGCACCTGGAAAAAACGTGCCGCATCCGGACAGGCGCATGTCCGGGCCAGATCCAGCAGCAGTTCGTCGAGCGGCCGGCGGGCCTCGAGCTGGCGGACAGCCGTGCGCAGCTGGATGAGGAACGGCGCCGTCCGGCCAAGCAGCTGTTCCATGTCCGGCAGCGCGTCGGCGATGGCCCGCTCCAGGGTCGCGCCGGAGGACAGCCTGGTCATGATCAGTTCCAAGAACCATTTGAACTGCTCCCTGGCCAGCCTGGCCTGTCGGCTGCTCTGGCGGCGGATCAGGACCACGCCCAGGCAGATGCCGAAGACGAGCGCCAGGGCCAGGCGAAGCGGGCCGGATGACAGGAAGGCACCGACCGCCAGCCAGGCGGCCGCCAATCCGGCCATCAGGCTGAGCAGCCACCCTGACGGCATGCGCCTGGCATGTGTGTTGTGCTTTTTGTCAGACACGGGTCAGCCGACCTCTCGGATCACGGATAAAGACGGGCGCTACATCGAGCAGACCGGTCTGCTTTTGGGTTATCACGGCGATTTCCTGGACGATACGCGCACCGCTGCCGGTCCGCTTCAGGAAGACCATGATGTCAAGCGCCGACGCGACCAGGGAACGGATCGCGTCCCACGGCATCTGGACGGCCATCAGGACCATCAAGGACAACCGGTCGACCATGTCCTGGCAGGAGTTGGCGTGGCCGGTGCAAAGCGAACCCGGGTGGCCTGTGTTCATCGCCTGAAGCATGTCGAACGCCTCCCGGCCGCGCACTTCGCCGACGATAATCCGGTCCGGGCGCATGCGAAGCGACGCCCGAATCAGTTCGGCCAGCGTGATTTCGCCGCTCCCGTCCGGACCCGGCAGCCTGGCCTCGAGCCGGACGACATGTTCCAGGCCCTTTAGCGAGAGCTCCGCCGCGTCCTCGATCGTGATGACCCGCTCATGCTCTGGGATGCACGACGCCAGGATATTGAGGAAGGTCGTTTTGCCCGAACCGGTCCCGCCGCACAAGAAAAGCGTTTTACGGTCCCGGATCGCCCCGGCCAGGTAATCGGCGGCCTCCTGGGTCACGAACCCGGTCTCGATCAGCTGGCGCATATCCGGGCGCAAGCCGCTGAATTTGCGGATCGTCAGGACCGGGCCGTCCGGGGCGGCGGGCGGCAAGGCGGCGTGGACACGCGAGCCGTCCGGCAAACGCATGTCGGCCAGCGGCCGCTTCTCGTGGATCTGGCGGTTGGCACGTCCGAAGAAATTGGCGATGACGCCCGTTAGATGTTCCGCGCTGTCGAAGGACAAGGCGGTCTCCTTGAGCAGGCCTTGCTTTTCGATATAGATGCTGCCGGGCCCGTTGACCATGATCTCGGTGATTTCCGGATCGTCGACCAGCGGCTGGAGCAGATCCAGGCCGCGCATGGCGTTGAACAGCTGGCCCGCCGCCGCCTGGCGTTCGCTGAAGCTGTATCGCGAACCGCTGAAAGCGTGCGCGACCGTCAGCAGGATCGCCTGACGCAATTCCTCGTCCGAAACGGCCTCGCGGCCCTGGATCGCCTGCAGGACTTGTTCGGTGAGCGCCTTGCGGCTTTGCGCGTCCAGGACGGGACGTGCCAAGGTGCCATGTTCAGGACGCATGCTTTTTACCGCCTTTCTCCGGATCCGCGCCGGCCAGATGATCGCTGTCAGGCGGGGCATGGGGAAGGACGCGGCAGCTGGCCGGCAGATGTGCCATCAGGCGGGCCGCTTCGTCACGGGCGGACCTCGCGGCGTAGGTGCTGGTGTCCGGCAGGTCGAATTCACACACATCGCAAAGGACGGCGACAACCCCGACCGAGACCAGCGGCATGCCAGCGCAATGGATGAGTGCCGTCATCTGGCCGGTCGGATCCGATTCGAGCCGCTGCTTAAGGGCCAGGACGAGTTGGCGGAGATAATCTGTCTCACAGCTGATTAAATCATCCGACCTTTCAGGCGGACGGAAGAACAGGTAGCCATCCGGATGGGGCTGCCAGTACTGCCCGATGTCCTTGGCATCGATCGCGCGGCCGGCCAGCTGCATGAGCAAGTCAGACAGCGATGGTCCGCTGGCGGGCTTTTCGATGGCCGCCATCAGGTAGGTTGGCATCAGCGGCAAGTAGACCACCTGACGGCCTTCGTTCAGCAGCAGGCGCAGGCGGTGCAGACACGACCGGTCGGACAAGTCGGGCCGCAGCGAGACATGCAGCCAGAGCCTGGCCGGCTGTCGGCTGTCTTCGGCCTTTACTTCGTGTTCCGGTTCCTCTTTTAGCGTCGCGTTCGCGTCAAATAATGCGCGGGCCAGTTTGCGCACCGAGTCGTAGCGGTAGAACGACGGCGTCGGCGCCTGGTCAGGAGGCGGGCAGGCCGGAGGAGACGCCAGGATCGGCACGGCTTTCCAGCAGGGCGGCCATACAGAAGCCGGCGCGAGATAGGTCAATTCGACAAATTCGCTGGCGTTGTACAGGAATATGGTGCTCTGCGGCTTGCCTTTTGCCAAGTCGATCCAGCTGCGCAGCTGATCCGGATCGTGACATTGATGAATTTCGAGATTTTTACGGCACCGTGCCAGGCCTTCTGCCAGGGCCACGGCGTAATCGCGATCCGAATCGGCGATGATCACATCCGTTTTGAGGGTGAGCGGCGGCGCGGGATAGACGGCCTGTTGTCCGGCGGGTTGCGGATGGGGACGGATCATGGGTCTGCCTGCCTCCTTTCCACGTGCGGCCGGTAATCGGTTTCCGGCCTGTGGGTTCAGTCTAGCAGGGCAGATGATAAAAAAAGGGCTGATTCACCGACAAGAAGCGACAAATCAGCCCAAATGCCCGCCCGATGAGATCAGGTCTCCCGGGCCAGCTGCTCGAGCTGGTCCATGACCGTCCGGACATCGTCCGGCGTCACCCAGTAGTGCGTGACAAAGCGGAAAACATGCTCGTCCGGACCGTTGATCAGGATCTTTCGCTCAGCCAGACGGTCGGCCAGCAGGGTTTCTGCGACGGGATAGCCGGTCAGACGAAAGAAAACCATGTTGATTTCCGGCTGCCGAACCAGCTCGAACCAGTCGGGACGCTGTGCCAGAAGGTCGGCCATCTGGCGGGCAGTCGCGTGGTCCTCGTGCAGCCGCAGCCGCATCTCGCGCAGGGCGATCAGGCCCGCAGCGGCCAGGATGCCGGCCTGACGCATGCCGCCGCCAAGGATCTTGCGCTTGCGCCGGGCCAGAGCGATGGTCTCGGCAGGGCCGGCCAGCAAGGAGCCGATCGGCGCGCAAAGCCCCTTGGAGAGGCAGATCTGAATCGTGTCGGCACAGGCGGCGATCTCCTGGACGGGGACAGCCAGGGCTGCCGCCGCGTTAAACAGGCGGGCGCCGTCCAGGTGAACCGGAATCCGGTAGCGGTCGGCGATGGCCCGGACTGCGCGCAGGTAGTCGAGCGGCAGAACGACGCCGTCCGAGTCGGCTGTCTCCAGGCAGATCAGATCGGTTCGGGGACTGTGGATATCCTCGGGCGTCTTGCGGATGGCCTGCTCGATTCCATCCAGGGACATCTGGCCATGCTGCACCGCCTGGCAGCGCAGCTGGGCTCCGGCGAGGATGGCCGCCGCCCCGGCTTCGTGGAAGACGATGTGGCAGCGGTCGGATAGAATCACCTCGTTACCCCGGCCGACCTGGGCCATCAGGGCCAGCTGGTTGCCCATGGTGCCGCTGGCGGCGAACAGGGCCGCCTCCTTGCCAAGCAGCCGGGCAGCTTCGCGCTCCAGCTCGTTGACGGTCGGGTCGTCACCGTAGACATCGTCGCCGACCGGTGCCGCGGCCATGGCCTGGCGCATGGCCGGTGTTGGCCAGGTGACGGTATCGCTGCGCAGATCGATGGTTTCGTTCATCATGGAAGGGACCTCCAACAGGTGCGTTTTCCCCTTATTATCGGCGACCTGGCGGCGGGATGCAAGCCGGTTCGTCTTTTGTCCCGCGTCCGGCCGTGCTATGATGGGTCTTGCGAGCGGCAGAAAGCCTGCCGCATGGCTTTGGGAGGACTTAAGCGGATGTGGATGAAACGTGCCGGACAATGGGTTCTTGATGTCGTCAAAGGCGCCTTGATCGGCGGCGGGGCGATCCTGCCCGGGATCAGCGGCGGCGTGCTGGCCGTCGCCTTCGGCGTCTACCAGCCCCTGATGGCCTTGCTGGCCCATCCCATTCAGACGCTGCGCCGGTCCTGGTCGTTGTTTGTCCCCCTTCTGGTCGGCTGGGTGCTCGGGTTCCTCGGCCTGGCCAGGCTGGTCGTCTTGCTTTTTGAAGTCTCCGCGGTCTGGACGGTCGCGCTGTTTGTCGGCCTGATCGCCGGCATGCTGCCGTCCCTGTTCCGGGACGCCAACCGCTTTGGCGCCTCGCCCAGGGCCTGGTCGTTCTTTACCGGCAGCCTGATCGTCCTTTACGCCCTGTTCCTGGCAATCAGCCGCGGCCAGGCGATCAGCATCGCGCCCAACGGCTGGTGGTATTTCTTCTGCGGCATCACCTGGGGACTCAGCCTTGTGGTTCCGGGCCTGAGTTCGTCTTCGCTTTTGATCCTGCTGGGTTTGTACCAGTCTCTCACAGCCGGCATTGTCCAGCTGGACATGGCGGTGCTGCTGCCCTGGCTGGCCGGCCTCGTGGTGACCGTCGCCCTGACGGCCCGGCTGGTGACCTGGCTGCTCCAGCGTTACTACACCTACGTCTATTATGTCATATTAGGCATCGTGGTCGCATCGACCTTGATGATCATCCCAGTGCAGTTCACAAGTGCCCTCAATTTTCTGGGCGCCCTGGCCAGCGCGGCGGTCGGGTTTGCCATCGCCTGGGGGATGGACCGGATGGGTCGCAAACAGGGCAGCCCTGAAACGGCAGTTGAATAACCCGCGGTCCTGTTGCATTCGGCGTCAGCCGGTGGTAAGATGAAAACGCCGTTTTCGGCGACAAATGAATATGAGTTCATCTCTTATCAAGAGTGGTGGAGGGACTGGCCCTATGAAACCCGGCAACCGCGGCAAGCAGCGGTGCCAAATCCAGCAGGTGAAAACCTGGCAGATGAGGTTCGATGGTTTGCAGCCTCTTCTCCGGAAGAGGTTTTTTGTTGCAAGGTCCGCAAGGCCTGTCCTGGGCCGCGCCTGGTAAGAGAGCACATGAAGGAGGCCCATCTTATGGATATGAAAGGCATATGGCAGTTTACATCGGAATCGGTGACCGAAGGTCATCCGGACAAGCTCTGCGACCAGGTTTCTGACGCGGTCCTGGATGCGATCCTTGCGACCGATCCAATGGCCCGGGTGGCCTGTGAGACGATCGCTACGACCGGCATGGTCCTGGTCATGGGCGAGATCACGACTCAGAGCTACGTCGATATCCCCAAGGTCGTACGCGACACGGTGCGCGAGATCGGCTACACCGACCACAGCGTCGGCTTTGACGCGGACACCTGCGCCGTCCTGACGGCGATCGACGAGCAGTCGCCGGACATCGCACAGGGCGTCGACTGCTCGCTGGAAAGCCGCGAGGGCATCGACCAGGACGATCTGGCGACAGGCGCCGGCGACCAGGGCATGATGTTCGGCTTTGCCAACAGCGATACGCCGGAGCTGATGCCGCTGCCCATATCGCTCGCCCACGCCCTGACGCGCCGCCTGGCTGAGGTGCGTAAGCAAAAGCTGTTCGACGGCCTTAAGCCGGACGGCAAAGCGCAGGTGACGGTACGTTACCAGGACGACAAGCCGGTGCACATCGACACGGTGGTGGTTTCCACCCAGCACCGGGACGGCATGGATATGGGCGAACTAACCCGCGCCATGACCGACCTGGTCATCCGGCCTGTCCTGCCGCCCGACCTGTTTAACAGTCGCACGCGCATCCTGGTCAACCCGACCGGCCGCTTCGTCGTCGGCGGGCCCCAAGGTGACTCGGGCCTGACCGGGCGCAAGATTATCGTCGACACGTATGGCGGCTTTGCCCGCCACGGCGGCGGTTCTTTCTCCGGCAAGGATCCGACCAAGGTCGACCGGTCGGCCACCTACGCGGCCCGCTATGTCGCCAAGAACATCGTCGCAGCCGGCCTGGCCACGATTTGCGAGGTCCAGCTGGCCTATGCCATCGGGGTCGCGCACCCGGTCTCGATCACCATCGACACCTTCGGAACCGGGACGATTCCGACCGAGCAGATTCAGGCCAGGGTCGAGCGGACCTTCGACCTGCGCCCGGCGGCGATCATCCGCGACCTCGAGCTGCGCCGCCCCATCTATCGCCAGATCGCCGCCTATGGCCACTTTGGCCGTCCGGACCTCGATCTGCCCTGGGAGCGCACGGACAAGGCCGAAGCCTTGCGGGCCGATGGCTGTTCCGACTGACAGCAACCTCAATCCGTTTGGCCCGTCCGAACGCCTCGCGGAACCGACGGCCATCGAACAGGCCATCCTGGAAGGCCTGGTCTATACGATCGTCTTCCGAAACGACCAAAACGGCTATACCGTCCTGGTGCTCGACCATGACAACGGCCCGACGGTGGTCGGAACCCTGCCGTTCCTTTCCGCCGGCGAGAATGTCCGCTTTTTCGGGCGCTGGACCGAGCATCCCGACTACGGCAGCCAGTTTACCGCATCCCACTATGAGCTGATGGCGCCCAAGACGACGCAGGCGATCGAACAGTACCTCGCCAGCGGCCTGATCCAGGGGGTCGGCAAAGCGCTGGCCCGCCGCCTGACCCGCGCCTTCGGTACCGAGACGCTCGACATTCTGCGCGAACAGCCCGATGAGGCGGCCCGGATCAAGGGCATCAGCCTGGAAAAAGCGCACCACATCGCCGGCCAGCTGCGTGAGAAGAAAGAATTCCAGGACTTGGTTCTGCTGCTATCCCCCCTGGGGATCGGTTCCGGCAAAGCCCTGCGCATTTACCGCACGCTTGGATCCGACGCCATTCGCCTGATTTCGGAAAACCCTTACCGGTTGGCTGACGAGGTGTTCGGCATCGGGTTCCTGACGGCCGACCGCCTGGCCCGCAACCTGGGGCTCGACCTGCAGTCGCCGGCCCGGCTGGGTAGCGCGCTCAAGTTCGTCCTGACCCAGGCGGCCTACAACGGCCACACCTATTTGCCCGAGACCGTCCTTTTGGAACAGGCGGGGGCGCTCTTGCAAACCGACCTTGCCGACCCGGAGGCCATTTTGCGCCAGTGCTGCGAACAGCACCAGATGGTCCGCTCTGGCCGGATCTTCGGCGATCCTTCCGATGGCCGGGTCGCGCTGTCCTCGCTGTTCTACACCGAAAACATGGCGGCACGCCGACTGATCCAACTGCTGCAGTCCAGCCCGGCCCGCTGCCGGCACCTCTGTGACCCGCGCCTGGCCGACGCCGTCATCTCAGACAGCTGTATCAGGCATGATTTGGTTCTGGCGCCTGAGCAGCAGGACGCCTTGCGCCAGGCGCTCAAGGAACCTGTCATGATCTTGACGGGCGGCCCCGGAACCGGTAAGACGACGATCCTGCGCCTGCTCTGCGACTGCCTGGAAGCGCACGGTGGCCATGTGCTGCTGGCGGCGCCGACCGGCCGGGCTGCCAAACGGCTGGGGGAGGCGACCGGCCGACCGGCGAAAACGCTGCATCGGCTCCTCAATTTGCAGGTTTCGTCAGACGATGGCGACCAGGCTCTGGCTTACCGGGCCGAGGCCAGCAAAAAGCTGTCGGCCGACCTGGTTGTGGTCGACGAAGCCTCGATGATCGACGTGTTTTTGCTGCGCAGCCTGCTGGAGGCGGTCGAACCGGGCAACCGTCTGCTGCTGGTCGGCGACGCCGACCAGCTGCCCTCGGTCGGTCCGGGCGATGTCTTGCGCAACCTGATCGACTGCGGCCGCGTACCCGCCGCCCGGCTGACCCAGGTTTTCCGCCAATCGGCCCAGAGCCTGATCATCCGCAACGCGCACCGGATTCATGACGGGCTCTGGCCGGAGCTCGACCAGAGCAAGGACAGCCAGTTTCTCTTTATTCCCAAGGAGAACGCCGACAGCGTGGCGCAGGCCGTGATCCGCCTGGTGCAGGAAATCCTGCCGCAGCAGTACGGCCTCGACCCGCTGCGGGATGTCTTTGTCCTGACGCCGTCACGCAAGGGCAACGCCGGCACGCTTTCGCTCAACCAGGTGCTGCAGCAGGTCCTGCTGCCATCTGCCGATAAGCGCGCGGGCATGCGCTCCCACGGCCGGTATTTCGGCCTGGGCGACAAGGTCATGCAGACACGCAACAACTACGACCTGGCCTGGCACACGTCAGGTGACGAGTCCCAGGACGGGAACGGCGTGTTCAACGGCGAAACCGGAACGGTCGTGGACGTCGACGACGCGTCGGACAGCTTGCAGGTCCAGTTTGACGACGACCGCCTGGTCGTCTACGACCGGGCCAGCCTCGAAGACCTGGAACTGGCCTATGCCCTGACCGTCCACAAGAGCCAGGGCAGCGAATACCCCGTGGTGATCCTGGCCGTCGCGCCGGGTTCGCCGCAGCTTTTAAGCCGCAATTTGCTCTATACGGCGGTGACCCGTGCCCGGCAAAAGCTACTTTTGATTTCATCGCGCCGCGTGATCGGGCGCATGCTGGCCAACGTCGAGGCCCAGCAGCGCTACAGCTTCCTCAAGGATTACCTGGCGCACGGGACCGGCGAACCGGTTCCGTGACGGGCCGGCCTGACGGCTGGTCGCTGCTCCTGCCCCCGGTCTGCTGTTTTTGCCAGCGCGTCTGCCGTCCTGTAGCGGGCTATCCCGGAATCTGCCGGTCGTGCCTTGCGCGTCTGCCCCTGCGCTTCGGGGCGCAGCGTCAGCTGGCCGGGCTGGCGGAAGGCTTTTCGGTGTATGCCGCCGCCTATTACCAGTCCCCGCTGCGGGATCTGCTGCTCCGGCTCAAGTTCTCAAACGCACCCCAGCTGAGCGTCGCCCTGACCAGCCTGCTGACGGACCTGGTCCGGCAGCAGGTGCCGGACGCCGCCGCTGTCCTGGCCGTTCCCTTGCATCGGCGCCGCCTGCTGGAGCGCGGCTACAACCAGTCCGGGCTGCTGGCCAAACAGTTAGCCGCCGCGCTCAGCCTGCCGGATCTGTCCGCCGGTCTGGTGCGCTGCCGCGAAACCTGCCGCCAGAGCGAGACAACAAGCCGGGCAGAGCGCCTCGCCAACCTGGACCAGGCCTTCGGGATCGACCGGAATCTCTGGCAAGCCTGGCTTTCCGCCTGCCCGGCAGGGGGCCGGGCCCGCCTGGTCCTGGTCGACGATGTCTTGACGACCGGCGCCACCCTGGCTGCGGCGGCCCGCCCGCTGCGCCAGGCCGGGCTTGCCGTCACCGGTGTCGTGGTCGCGTCCAACGCCAGCTGAAACGGCACATCTCGTGTCCAGCTTGAGAAAAAGCACAAGAGACGGTATACTAAAGATGCCTGGAATGTTCGTTACCCTCGTTTTTGAACCTTCATGACAGAAACGGGAGCTCGGGTTAATGTGGAATAAAGTCATACCCCCGGACTTCGGTCCGAAAGGGGAAGGCTAAAGACCACTGCAGGGCACCCACCTAGTAGAGATGCTGGGTGTCAAAAGGGGGTACGGCATCCCGGGCATTCTGTTTAGCAATTCATTCTGTCACGAGAGATGACAAGGATGGTGACATAGATTTGTTACGTTGGTATGAAGACGCCAAATCGATCGCTCAGCGCGATCCGGCTGCCTGCGGCACATGGCAGGTTTTTTTCTTATATTCGGGCTACCACGCGGTCCGGATGCACCGCCTCGCGCACTGGATGCAAAAGCACCACATGCGCTGCATCGCCCGGGGGGTTTCCCAGCTGGCCAGGTTTCTGACCGGTATTGAGATCCATCCGGGGGCAAAAATCGGCAGGCGTTTGTTTATCGACCACGGCATGGGGCTGGTGGTCGGGGAAACCGCCGAGATCGGCGACGATTGCACGTTGTATCACGGGGTGACGCTGGGCGGAACCGGCAAGGACAAGGGCAAACGTCACCCGACCCTGGGCGACCGTGTTCTGGTCGGTGCCGGGGCCAAGATCCTCGGCCCGTTCCGGGTCGGCGATGACGCCATGATCGGGGCCAATTCCGTCGTGCTGCACGAAGTGCCCGACGGCGCGACGGTCGTCGGCGTGCCGGGCCGCGTAGTCAAGCAGCAGGGCCAGACGGTTCACCACAACGTCGAGCTGGACCACGACAGGGCCCCCGACCCGATCGAACAGGATATCTGCCGCCTGATGCACCGGGTCATGGCCCTGGAGAAGCAGCTCGATCTGGAGATGGCGCCTTTGAGACGAAAAAACTGCCCGGATGCGGCACCCAACGAGACAACGGGAGGACATGACCATGCTGCGCCTTTATAACACCCAGATCCGAGACAAGCAGGATTTCATCCCGCTGGAAGAAGGCAAGGTCCGGATGTATGTCTGCGGCCCGACGGTCTACAACTACTTCCACCTGGGGAACGCCAGGCCGTTCATCACGTACGACACGCTGCGCCGTTACCTGGAGTTTTCCGGATACCAGGTGACCTATGTCCAGAACTTCACGGACATCGACGACAAGATGATCAACCGCGCCCGCGCGGAGAAGATCAGCATTGGGGAACTGGCCGATCGGTTCATCCGCGAGTATTTTATCGATGCCGACGCCCTGAACATCCGCCGCGCTTCGATCCATCCCCGGGCGACCGAGACGGTCCCGACGATCATCGCCATTATCCAGACGCTGGTGGACAAAGGCTTTGCCTATGAGGCGGATGACGGGGTCTATTTCGATGTCGGCCAGATGCCGGATTACGGCAAGCTGTCGCACCATAACCTGGACGAGCTGGCCAGCGGCAGCCGCGAGTTGTCCGGCGACGAGGCCGGCAAGCAAAGCCCGATGGACTTTGCCCTCTGGAAGAAGAAAAAGGAAGACGAACCATCCTGGCCCAGCCCCTGGGGCGAAGGCCGTCCCGGCTGGCACATCGAGTGCTCGGCCATGATCAAGCAGCACCTGGGCGACACGATCGACATCCACGGCGGCGGCCAGGACCTGATCTTTCCGCACCACGAGAACGAGATCGCCCAAAGCGAGTCGGCCAACGGCAAGCCGTTCGTCCGCTACTGGCTGCACAACGGCTTCATCAACGTGGACCAGGAGAAGATGTCCAAGTCGGCCGGCAATTTTTTCACGGTCCGGGATTTGACCCAGCATTTTCCGTACGCGGTGCTGCGCTTTTTCATGCTCGGCAGCCATTACCGCATGCCGATCAATTTCTCGACCGAATTGCTCCGCTCTGCCGAAAACGGCTGGAACCGGATCCGGACTTGCGTGGAAAACCTCGCGTTTGTCGCCAAAAACGCACCCGAGCAAGCGGAGGGGTCCGCCGCACAGGCGCAGCAGCTGTCCGAGGCCATCGCCCGCGCTGAAACGGATTTTGTCCGCGCGATGGACGACGATCTGAACACGGCTGACGCCCTGGCGGCGATCTTTGAACTGGTCCGGGCGGCCAACACCGCCGCCGCCGTTCCCGACATGCCCGCCGCACCTCTCGAAGCCGCGTCCGCGTCGCTCGTCAAATTGCTCGGCGTCCTGGGGCTGGACCCGCTGGCCCAGGACGGGCGCGATGCGGTGCCGCAGGATGTGCTGGCCCTCGTCGAAGCGCGAACCAAGGCCAAGCAGGCGCGCAACTTCGCCCTGGCAGACGAGCTGCGTTCCCGGATCCAGGCCCTGGGATTCATCGTGGCTGACACGCCCCAGGGACCGAAGGTGAGCCGCCCGTGAAATGGCCCGTCATCGACCGCGACGTGCGCGAAATGCCGGTTTCCGTGCTGGCGTACATCGGCGATGCCGTCTATGAACTCTACGTCCGGATGCACAGCTGCCGCGGCTGCCTGGGGAAATCCGGCCAGCTGCACCGCCGCTCTGTCAGCCTGGTCAGGGCCAAGGCCCAGGCACAGGCCGTCCAGAAGCTGTTGCCGCTGCTGGGCGAGGATGAGCTGTCCATCTACCGGCGCGGCCGCAACAGCCAGCCGTCCAGCCGCTCACGGCACGCCGATCCGGCGGATTACCAGATGGCGACCGGCCTGGAGGCCCTGATCGGCTACCTGGCCCTGAGCGACCGGGAACAGCGCCTCGACGACCTGATGACACGAATCCTTGAGGACGAAGACCATGAAACGAAAACCTGAACCCCAAAACCATAACCGCGCGCAGGAGCGCCGCCCGAAAAACGAGGCGACGCCCGAACGCCCGTCCGGCTCGCCCGACCGCCTGGAAGGGCGCAACCCGCTCCAGGAGGCGCTCAAGGCCGGGCGCGCGATCAACAAGGTCTGGGTCGCCCGGCGCGAAGACAAGCCGGACGCCGCGTTGCTGCGCCTGGTCGCCATGGCCCGTGAGGCCGGCGCGGTCATATTGGAGGTGGATCGACAGGTCCTGGACCAGATGTCTGAGACCCATGCGCACCAGGGGGTCATCGCCCAGGTGGCTGCCCACGAATACGCTGACCTGGACGATTTGCTGTCTTCGGTGCGCGAGAAAGGCGACGTGCCTTTCATCCTGCTCCTGGCCGAGCTGCAGGAGAGCTACAACCTGGGCTCGATTCTGCGCATCGCCGACGCGGCCGGCGTTCACGGCGTCGTCATCCCGCAGCGGCGCTCGGTCGGCCTGGACGCGGCGGTCGCAAAAGCGTCGGCCGGCGCGATCGAGCACGTGCCCGTCTGCCGGGTCACCAACCTCAGCCAGACGATCGAACGCCTCAAGGAGCAGGGGTTCTGGATTACCGGAACCGACGCCGGGGCCAGCCTGGACTACCGCCAGGCCGATTGGAGCGGGCCGCTGGCCATCCTGATCGGCGGCGAGAGCGAGGGGATCAGCCCGTCCTTGCGGGCGCATTGCGACTTTTTGGTTTCCATTCCCATGCGGGGCAAGGTCAACTCGCTGAATGCGGCTGTCGCGGCCGGAATCATCGTCTTCGAGGCCGCCGCCAAACGGCCGGCCATCACCGATACGGGAGAGCGCGTTCGTGACGGCGGCCAGTGACCAGCTCCTGCTGGACCAGGCGGCCCGGGGAGACAGCCTGGCGGTCGACCAGCTGCTGACGCGTTACAAGGGTCTGGTGCGGCAGAAGGCGTCCGTGATGTACATGGCCGGCGCCGACGCGGAGGATGTCATCCAAGAAGGCATGATCGGCCTTTACAAGGCGATCCGGGCCTATAAGCCGGAAAAAGAGGTGCCTTTTCCGTCATTCGCGGCTTACTGCATCATGTCCCAGATCACGGATGCCGTCCGCAAGGCCGCGCGGCTCAAGCACCAGATGCTGACGCATTCGATTTCCCTGCAGAGCCTGGCGCACGAAACAGAGGACGGTACGGCGATCCCGGCGGCCGCGTTCATCCCGGCCCGGCCTGAAGCCAATCCGGAACAGGTGCTGCTCAACCGGGAAGAGCTGACGGACCTGATGCGGTTTGTCCAAAAGGAACTCAGTCAGCTCGAACGCCAGTCGATGCTGCTGTTTTTGCAAAGTTTGACCTACAAGCAGATCGCCGCCTGCCTGGAGGTCCCGCAGAAGACCGTCGACAACGCGCTGGGCCGGGCACGTCGGAAATTCCTGCAGTACCGCCAGCGAAAACAGCAAACGGAGCGTGATGAATCATGAATGCATGGCGACGGACAACGGTTTGCCTTCTGCTTGCTGCCGCGCTGCTGCTTGGCGGCTGCAGCGGGCAGGATGGCAACGTGGTCGACGCCCTTTCCGACAAGATCCGTTCCTGGGGCCAGGGCCAGCCCAACACGGGCACGCTCAGCGTGCACCACCTGGTCCAGAAAATCGCGGACGCCATCAAGAATGACGGGACCATCGATCAGGTATATGAAAGTATCCCGGATAAGCAGCGCGACGGTTTGACCCTGGACCAGTTCCAGCAGTACATCCGGTTTCTGAGACGCGGCGTGTCCGGCCAGGTCACCTCCTTTTCCGATATGGCTCAGGACGAACGTGACCAGGTCCGCGATGAAATCGCCGACCAGCTGCCGGAGCAGCCGGAAGATCTGGGCGGTCTGACCGGATTTTGGATTCATTACCAGGAGATCGGCCGCCGCGAAAGCAAGTTCGCGGTTTACGTCCGGTCCGTCGAGGGCCAGGCGCCCGACCTTTTCGCGGCCTGGGTCCGGAAGGTGCTCGACCTGGCCGACCTGGCAACGCTGTATTTCGACGCGCTGGAGCGTTCCGACGCGGAGGCGCTGGCCGTTCTGCTGGCCACCCAGCCTTACTCGGACAAAGTCCTGGATCTCAGGGCACAGCGCCTGATCGGCTTTTACCGCAACAACATCACGTCCCAGGCCAAGGACTTCCGCCTGACACAGGCCCGCATGGACAGGATCGGTTTCGAGGAGTTCGGCATCATCAACCCGGACCAGAGCCAGGCGGTCAGCAGAAACATCGAACTGCGCTGCCAGCCGGACGGACGCTTTTTGGTCGATGATATCCTGCCCGAAGTCGTCCAGCCCGACGACCTGGTCGTTTTCTACCAGGGCAAGAATCTATTCCAACTGGGGCAGGTTGAGGACGATGAAACCGTCCAGGTTCGCTCAGACGACCTGGAAAGCATCATCGGGGCGCCGGAACGGCACGACGACACGGTTTGCAGGACCGCCGCCAACGGTGTGTCGCATCTGAACCTGACCTATCGCGCCTTGTCCCTGCGCGCGGAGGGCACTTGCTTTCGCCATAGCCGCTGGAGCGGCGTCATCACCGACCTGAACCTGTTCGATAAAATCTGCAGCACCGGCTCGGGGCTGAGTCCGGGCGATTCGGTCGAAGCTTTGCTTATGCAATACCCCTTTGCCCGCGAGGCGGGCTATGTCATCCGCGGTTCCAGCGAGGCCGGCCCGGTCCGGATCCGGTTCAATTTATCCGGCGAGATCATCGACAGCATCGAACTGACGCTTGGCTAATCAAGAATAAAAACCTTTTCACGATCGCTCGGTCAGCAGGGCGACCAACCGGTTCTGGCTGTCCCGGGATACGCCGCAGCGCAGCAGGTAATCGGCCGCTGACCGGTATTGCCGCGCCAGATGGGCGAGGGTCTCCTGCATGTAGCGGGCCGGCGTCTGGAAAAAGTGCCGCTCGCCTGGCGGGACATGCCGGATAATATGGCGGAACCAGGGTTCCAAATAAACTTCGCTGACTTGGTAATCGGCGACGATCTCATCCGCGGAAACACCAACCAGACCGAGCAGCAACGCGGCGATCAGGCCGGTCCTGTCTTTTCCGTGCGAGCAGTTGAACAGGCGGGCGCCGCTTGTCTCGCCGGCCAGAACGGTCATGACAGATCCGATCGCTTCCTGCGACTGGTCGAGCATATGGCGGTACAGGTCTGCCAGGGTCAGGCGCTCCTGGCCGGCGTGCCGCTGCAGCCGCGCCAAATCCTGGCCCAGGTCGTCCCCCAGGAGTGGGATGTGGTGGTAGGCGATGCCCGGCAGGCCTTTCAGCTGGTGAGGCATGTCACGGATCTCGCTGCGGCTGCGCAAATCGATAACGACGCTGACCGGGTAGGCGACCAGTGTGTTTCGGTCCGCATTGCTGAGGCGAACCGGGGCGTCTGCGCGCAAAAAGCGGCCGCAGACGGTCGTTCGTTCCCCGGCGATCGGGAATCCGCCAAGATCCCGGGCGTTGTACAGCGTTTCGAGCGGCAAGGGCGGACAGCCGCGCCGGTTGCGGTCAGGCATGCCCGATGTCCTCGTTGCGAAGCAGGAGCCGATTCACGACCGGGCCCAGAGTCCGCGCCATGCGCCAAAATCCAAGGTCGTTCGGATGAACCCCGTCGACGCTGCACCGGTCGAAGTCCTGGCCCAGCAAGCGGGCACCGTTCATGAAATGAAGCTGCGTGTCGCCCCGCTCGCGCCGCTCCCGTACCAGGTCGCGCTGAAAGGCCGCGCCTTGCAGCCTGGCCTTGCGCAGGGCTGTCTCAAACCGCTCCTGGGCATAGCGTGGTTTGGACAGCACCAGGATCGGGGTGTCGGGCCGGTTTTCGCGCAGGATATCCAGAAAGGCCGGCAGCGTCTGGCGCAGACCGTCGTAACCGGCGTTGGCCTCGTAATCCAGCACGATCAGCGCCGGGTTGTCCATCGAGGCGATCAGGCGGGCCATGACCGGCTCGCCCCGGCCGCTGCCGGAAAAACCCAAGTTGACGCAAGGCAGGTTCAGCGTGTCGCTGACCAGGTTGGTATAGCACATGCCGGGTCGGGACGCGCAGCCGCCCTGGGTGATCGAGGTGCCGTAGAAAACGACACGCCGGTCGTCCGCAAAGGGCCAGGGCTCGAAGATCGTCGCATCCGGGTCGATGCCGACGGCCAGCTTCGTGACGCCCTGGTAAAGGGGGAAATGAATCACGACATGCAAAAAACGCGCGTCCGGCATCTGGAAGAGCCGGATCGTCTGATCCACCTCCCGGTTGGGGTACTTGGTAGTGGCGTAATAGAAGAGCCCTTGCCCTTCATTGAGATAGCAGTCGAAGCCGCACTGGCCGGTCGCCGGCATATGGATCATCGAGGGGGGGCCGGAAAGCGTGACGCGCAAGGTCAAACTGCGGCTGTCGGTCACAAAACGCAGCTGGGCGCCCGCCGTGTGCCAGGCCAGCTGCTCGACAGACTCGGGAAACGGTTCGGGTCCGCTTTTCGGCAACCGGCGATAGAGCCGTTCCCGGCTGAACCAGTCGAGGCCGAACACGAGCTCGGGGTGTTCTTGCGGATCGTACCAGGCCAGATTGTCAGACAGGACGGCGCCGGGGATTCTCGACAATTTTCTCATAATCTCTCCCACGCAGGCAGGTTCTGGTAATGTGCCGCGTTTTTGTCTATGATTATAGCATGAAGCCGTTGAACGGAGCGTGGATGTATGGTGCAAGAAGCTGCAGAGCCAGACCGGAGCGGGACACCGGCCGGACGGACGATCCGGGTGGACGCCGACGCCTGCCCGGTTGCCGTGCGCTTCACGCTGGAGCGCGTCGCCAGGCGGCGAAGGCTCGACCTGGTTTTTTACATCGATGAGAACCACGAGCTGTACCCGGAGTACGGACGGGTCGCGCAGGTCGGCCAGGGTCACGACGCCGTCGACATGGCCCTGATCAACGATGTCATCAGCGGGGACCTGGTGGTAACGCAGGACTACGGGCTCGCGGCCCTGGTTCTGGCCCGACGCGCATCCGCCATCCATCCCAGCGGGCGCGTTTTCACAGACGACAACATCGACCGGCTGCTGTTCGAACGTCACCTGTCGGCCAAAGCAAGGCGGGCCGGCCAGCGCGTCAGCAGCCCGCGCCGGCGCAGGACAGCCGACGACAAAAGCTTCGAGGAACAGCTGCTGTCCATGCTGGCGGATAAACCCGCGCGCGTCTAGATCTTGTTGAGGTCGCTGATGCGCTGCTGGCCGTATTCGCCGACGATGCCGACCAAAAGGTAGCGTTCGGTGATCGGCTCGACCAGCAATTCCTTGTTCAAAGTCAGCTGCCGGATCTCAGCGGTGCTACGCACATGCATGCGCGGCCCGGAGCAGGGGCTGACGATGTCGCCGATCCCGATGTGGCGATCGTCCCGGTAACAGACCGGGACATCCTGGCGGATCAGGTCGTTGACCTGCTGTTCGAGCAGGTAGAGGTCGATATCCGGCTTTTGCGCAAAGCTCAGGATAAAGCCGTGCCGTACGTCGGCGTGCAGGTATGGTTCCGTCACGCCGCGCAGACGCAGAAAGTGGGCGCAGATATCTTCCGCCGTATGGGCCATGCGCCGGAAGGGGATCGACTTGAAGACGATGTCGGCGATATCCTGCGGCTCCGGTCCGAACAGAGTCGGCCGGGTGATGATCAGCTCTTCGCCGATCCCGATGATCAGGTGCGCGTTGCGGTTCAAAAACGGATAGACCAGCTCGAAATGCTCGACGATCACCCGTTTGCCCAGGGCGACGGCCGCAAGGATGGCCTCCGCCAGCACATGCATCTGGGTGAAGGCCGATTCGAAGCGGATATCCACGTGGTAGCTGTGCGGGCTGAAAAAGCCGGACGGTTCCTCCGCCGCGGACAGCAGCGGCAGCGGCCGGACGTTGACGCCGTCGTCGTCGTTGGTCAGTTCCAGACCCGGGAACATGCCCTTGACCAGCATGCTCTTGCCCGACCCGGCTTCGCCGACCAGCCCGATCAGCTTGTCGAACGGACTCAGGTACTGCTGGGCGATCTGCATGCCGAGATCCGCCATGCGCGGCAGACCCCGGGGCGCAAAATAGACGGAGTAAAGGTGGCTTTTCTGCATGCGGTCCGAATAGGCCATGGCAACCGGTCCTTTCAGTGCGACATCTCTTTCGAGTATAGCAGAATCCCGGCCTATAGGTCGAAAGCCAGGTCCAGCAGGGGCGCGTGCTGCTGGGCGCCGTAGACATCGGTTTCGCCGATGTCGCCCGAACAAATCGGCCGGCGGATCGTGACCTTGATCGCCTTGGCCGGCGGATAGGCGATGATGCCGAGCACATCTTCGGGCGGGATCCGGTAGAGCCGGCAGATCAGGGCGGTGTTGAACACACCGGCCGCCACGGCGCGCTCAAACCATGCCCGGGTCGTGAACATGATGTCGAAGGTCAGCTCGTAGGGGCCGGCGTTCTTGGAGCGGATCACGTCGGTAATCGAGGCGAGTGTTACACGCATGGCTGTCCCTCCCCGCAGCGGACCCATTCGCAGGCGAACGGGCCGGCCGGATCGTCCACCTCCAGGAGGTGGTAGAGCGAAAAGACATAGGCTCGTCCGGCGTGCAGGTCGCTGGGCGAGTAAGGAAAGGCCAGGTTGCCCGCCGTCGCGCGCCGCCCCGGATAGCCGAAATGGAGCATGGTCGAACGGGCGAAGCCACAGATCGTGTCGGCCTGCGCCTGGGTATCGGCCGTCGCCTCGATCAAAAGGCCCAGCTCATGCGCCCCATCCAGGCCGGGCGCAGGTTCCAGCGGCCCCATGACCCCGTCGCGGCCGTAGACGTGGAACAGCAATCGGTAACGGCCGGCCAGGTCGGCGAAGTTGTCCGCGACGCGGGCCCTTACGCCTGCGATCACCGAGTCGATGGCCCGGATCATGAAAGGGTCGCGCACACCGGCGATCGACACGGTCCGGTAGCCGATCGGGCGGGCGCCCTCCAGCTTGACCGTGTAGCGGGCCGATGGCTCGAAACGCGACCCGCTGACCCGGACGATCCGGTCGGACACCGCCTCAAACCGGGCTTCATTCAGGTTGAGGCGACCGCCGGGTCCGGGCAGCAAGGACGGGTTGCTTTTCTCGTAAAGCGTGTGGGCGGCGACGGACAGCGGCGTGCAGGCCCGATCCGGATTCAAAGGCTCGACCAGAAAATGGTCCTCATAGAGGGTGCCGAACATCGCGTCTGAACCGCTGCCCGGTGTGGCGCAGATCGCGGCGCACTCGAGGATTTTGCCCAGGTGCAGGGCCAGGCCGGGGTCGAAGCCCAGCCGGATTGGCAGGGCGGCAAAAACCGCCGGGTCATAGGAGCGGCCGGCCAGGATGACGTCAGGATGGTCTGCCAGGGCCCGGACAAAGGCCTCGACACCCATCTGGCCGACGATGCGGCTGGAGGATGTGACCAGATCCTCGTTCAGCGGCGGCGCCGGGTCGAGCGGCCGGATCCGTCCTTCGCGCAGCGCCTCCAGGACCGTTTCCGGTTTGAATTCGGCGTGGATGACCGCCATGGTGAAGCTCAGTTGCTCGTCCCGGGCGATCTCATCGACGATTGCCCGGCACCAGGCCAGGTGGCTGTCAGCCCCGCTGCCGCCGGCGCTGCCGACGATCACGGGAATTTTATTCTGGATGCCGGCCTTGAGCATCAGGGCCAGGTCGCGCTTGACGGCCTGACGGTCGGTGAAGGACACGCCCTCGCCCAGGTAATAAGGCCCGGGGTCGGTCGAGCCGGCATCGACGGCGATCAGGTGCGGCTTTTTGGCCAGACCGGCCTGGAATGAAGCCAGGGGGAAGCCGTAACCCAGGATGGCGGTCGGCGATAAAATCCGAAATTCCCGCATGGAGAAACCTCCTTCAGGCCTGAAGCAGCGCCAGGATGCGCTGCATCTCGTTGTAGACGATCATGTAGCCTTCGTCGACGCCCATGCCCGGCTTGGCCAGCATCTGGTCTGGCCTGGCGGCCATCGCGACATGGACACAGACCTGGGCCGAGCGGTCAGTCTCGTTGCAAGTGCCGCCCAGGTAGGCGCCGACGCCCGATCGGCGGCAGCAGCGGACTGCTTCAACACAATTGGCGATCCCGCCCAGGTCGGGTGTCTTGATCTGGATCATGTGGCCGGCCTTCTCGCGGGCAAACAGGCGGATATCCTCGAGCGTATTGCACCATTCGTCGGCCACCAGCTCCACCGGGATGCCCCGCTCGTCGACCCGGCGGGTCAGGCGCTGCATTGCATCGATCTGCCGGCCGCGCTCCTCCAGGTCGACCGGCCCTTCGATCCGCAGGTGAAACGGCCGGGCGGCCTCGGTCAGCCGTTCCAGGTAGGCGACGATAGCCCGGTCGTTGTCCGGCCCGAACACCAGCCCGATCGTGCCGTAGACGTCCAGGTGCAAAACCGGCTTGTACTGGTCGTCCGGACGAAGTTCCTGGACGCGGTTGCTTAGCCAGGCAACATAGGCGAGCAGGTCTTCGCCACGTTCGCCCAGCTTGCCGCGCACCTGGTTGATCAGGCCATGGGGCAGGACCTGGGCTTGCTTGAGGATCATCTTGTCCGCGTTGGTGTAGCGGTCGTCGCCGGACTGGGTAAAGATCGGGACGGGACGGGCGACCAGCTCAAGGCCGTAAACGTCGGATAGAACCTGGCACATCTGGCGTTTGGCGGATTTGGCGGCGGCGTCGAGCAGGGCCTGGGATACGCCGTAACGGATTGCCGTGTGCAATCGGGACCCGTTTACGGTCAGCTGTTCCAGCTCATCGGACAACCGGCGAAAGTCGGACAGGTCGCGTCCGGCCAGCCAGGGGAAGACCGTCTGCTCGATGACCGGGATGAAGTCGCGGGCCAGGAACAGCGGGTCGCGGCCGCCCGTTCCCGAGTACTGGACCGCCGCGCAATCGCCGTGGGCGATCTGGCCGTCTTCCAGCAGCAGCAGGACCGAGATCGACTCGCCGGCCTGGCGGACCGCCGTAAAGCCAGGTGTCATGGGAACGCCGCGGTAAGCGGCCCCGTCGGCTTCGGCGCCGTTCTTGATCGCGCGCTGGTCGTCAAAAAAGAAACCTGTTTTGCCGGGCGCGCAGCAGCCTTTGACCAGTCTCATGCCAACCTCCATCCTGACCGCGCCATTTAGCGCGGCCGTCCGACCAGCTGTCCCTTGCTGATCGCGTAGACATCGTCGATCACCATCTGGAACGTCGGCGGCCGCTTCTCGTAGCGGGCGCGTTCCTCGATCTTGGCCTTGTGGAAACGTAACAGGTCCGGGCTAAGCGGCAGCTTGCCGGGATCGAACAGGCGGACGGCCCCTTCGTTGTCGCGCGCGGGCAGAACTTTGCCGGCGTTGAATCGGCTGGGGGCAAAGGGGATGTCGAGTACGCCGGCCTGAAACGCGCGCACTGCGCCCCGGGCGATGTCGCCCTGACCGAGCTCGAAGCACGCGTCCAGGATGCAGCGCGTCTCTTCGTAGATGATCTCGCGCTCCTCGGCCAGCCGTCCCGTCTGGATCAGCTGGTCCTTGAGCATCGCGATCATCTGGCGCGTGCAGCGCAGCCCCTGGGCGTTGGCTTCCATGGTCGGGACGCCGAGCGCCTCGTGCGGCGTTTTGACGATCACCTTGGTCGCCTGGGCGAGCACGGCAACGGCGCTGCCCCAGGCGATGACGGCGAAGGCCTTGGCCTCGTCCTGCGGGAAGCCGCCCATCCACTGGTGCAAAACGGTCGTGACGACGGCGTCGCCGAAGCCAGCCCGGGCCAGGTACTCCTCGCACAGGACGCGCAGGGACTGGATCGCGGCGACGTCCTGGAGCAGGTGGCCGCACTGGCCGTAGCCGACGGTGATGTTTCTCACCCCCTGCTCGGCAGCCAGCAGGCTTTCGATGATGGCGACGGCGTGCGAGATGCAGGGCGGGACCAGGGTGCCGGTCAGCGGGCCGAACGGCTCGCGGTTGATCGTAAAACCCGCTTCTTCGTAGAGGCCGGTCAGGCGGTCCACGTACTGCCAGTCCTGGATCGTGCGGGCCAGGTCGGCGTTCTTGGCGTAGGGGATGTTGTAGGAGATGCCGCCGCCCTCGAAACTGGTCAGGCCGCCCGCATAGCAGATTTCGGCCAGCAGCCGGGCGTCGGGCGTGCCGTGGCGCACCTGGATCGGCGTATCCAGCGCATCGACCAGCTGACGGCAGCCCGACACGCCGTGGTTGACCGCCGGGAACCCGTTCAGCATCGACTTGCCGGAGCGAAGCGACTCCGCGATGCCGTCTTCGGCGCGCTGGTAGTGGTTCTGGCGCGTGTAGCTGTCGATCGTCAGCGGCAGCAAGTCGGCTTCGCCCTCGTTTTGCAAGTAGAGCAGCAGCTTGATCTGGTCGGCGACCAGGGCGACGCCGGCCCGCGGCTGGACCAGGGTTCGGCCGGTCTTGAGCGCCTGGGTCAGCCGGTCGGCGAAACGTTTGGTTTGCGGCAGGGACTGCTGGCAGGAAAATGCCTCTTCCAGGCGCACTTCCCGGCCGGTCGGCCACTGCTGGAGCACATCGGTCCGGACCTGGTGGAAGCGGTCAAGGTCCAGCTTCCTGTTGGACAGTTCCAACGAACATCAACTCCTTTTTCAGCAAGGTCAGCGCCGCGTCGGGGTCGGTCCCGGCCAACAGGCCCATGGCGGGCAGGATGGCAGACCGATCGAGCAGGACCCGGACGTCTCGGGGTTTCAGGATGAGCGGCCATTTCGGCGAGCAGAGCGCGAAACGGGCCAGGGCGAGGGGGTCGGCGGCGTGGATGAGGGGTCCGCCGCTCAGGATCAGGGTCTTTACGCCGGTCAGGTCCTTGCCGGTCTGCAGCATGACCGGTCCTTGCGGGGTGTACACCGTTTCCAATCGCCCGGCATGGCGCAGCGTGGCGTGCTCGATGGCGCTGGCGGCCAGGGCGAATTCGAAGCGCGCCGCGTCCTTGCTGTCAGTCAGGCTGCCGGGGGCGCGGGACAGCTGCGCCGTCAGCCATGTGACTTGAGCGGCGTCCAGGCCGGAAAGGCTCGTGATCGCGTCCAGGCCGGCGGTCTCGATGATGCCGTCGATGTTGTGGCGGACGCCGAGGTCGCCTTCCACGGTTCGCTTGGCGTAGGGTTCGGGAAGGCCCTTGAGCATCACCTGGCTGCCGCGCGGCTGTCCGGAGGCGATCGAATAGACATCGCAGGTTGCGCCGCCCAGATCGAGGACGACTAAATCGCCCAGCCCGGCCTGGCCGCTCGTTCCGTCGGCCAGCAGGGTCAGGGATGTTAAAACGGCGGCCGGTGTCGGCATCAGGATGCTGTCCAGCAGGCCGGATGCCTGGGACAGGCCCTTGGCCCGGATGATCCGCTCCAGGAACAAGCTGCGGATCTTCTCCTTTGCCGGAGCGGTCTCGAGCCGGTCGAGGCGCGGCATGACGTTGGGGCAGACATAGGCTTCGCGGCCGGCGAGAAGCTGCAGGCAGGATTCCCGGGCGTTCCGGTTGCCGGCAACCAGGATCGGGAAACGCGCCTGGCAGGACGCCAGGCTGCGTGCGTTGTGCTCGATGCAGGCCGTGTTGCCGCCGTCCGTCCCGCCGGTCAGCAGGACGATGTCCGGCCGGATCGCGTCGATATCGCCGATGTCCGCGGGGGTCAGCTGGTAGCTGTAGGTCTTGATCAGCTTGGCTCCGGCGCCCAGGGCGGCCATGCGGGCCGCGGCGGCGGTCAGTTCGGGGACCAGCCCGATGGCGACCATTTTGAGTCCTCCGGCGGCGCTGGAACAGGCCCGCCGGGGCGCATCCGCCAGTTCGGGCGGCAGCAGGGCCAGCGCCGCCCGCAGCCCCTCCATGACGTCGCTGGCGGCGGTGGTCGGCGCGGCCGCCGTACCGAGCAGCGTCGGCGACTGCCGGTCGACGGCACAGACCTTGGTCCAGGTGGAGCCAAAATCAATCAGGATCATGGGGGTAAGCATCGCCATCGGCCTCCATGTGCAGGATTTCACGCAGCGCCTTAACCGCCGTCTCCGGCGATGTGCCGGGCGGGTAGACCCGGTCGAACCCCATCGCCTTGAAACGCGCGGCTACGTCGGAGAACGCCTGTTTGCCCACGACGAGGTTGCCGCCGATCAGAAGCGGGATGCCGTCCAGCCCCGCTTCGTCGCAGCGAGCGCGCAAGCCGCGGCAGTCCAGTTCGCCGTGACCGTACAGCGAGGAAACCAGGATGGCGTCGGCCGCCGTCTCGATGGCCGCGGCGATGAATTCCTCCTGCGAGACCATCACACCGAGGTTGATCACCTCGAAGCCGGCCTGCTCCAGGGCATAGGCCAGGATACGGTTGCCTACGGCATGCACATCCGACCCGATGACGCCCATAACAATTTTCTTTGTTGCCTGATCCATCTTCTTATCCATCAATGATATATAACAATTAGTAAAATAGTTCTGACACAATCAGTGTATGGCGCATCAAGCGGCTTGTCAAGACGGCATTGTGGCGATGAATCGCGACGCTTTTGTGGAGGGTTGCCTATAATGATATAATACAATAGAGAGAACAGACAGGCGTTAAGGAGGTCCCATGGAAATCCGGGTCGATCTGGAGAGCAAAACGCCGATCTACCGCCAGCTTGGCGAACAGATCCGCCAGGCTGTCGTCCGCGGCCTGCTGCCGCCGGGAAGCCAGCTGCCCACCGTGCGGGCCTTGTCCGCAGAAACAGGCATCGCCATGGGCACGGTCAAGCACGCCTATGACTGGCTGGAGCGACAGGGCTTGCTGGAGAAGGTCCAGGGGCGGGGCAGCTTTGTCCGCCGTCAGGCTCTTGACCGGACCGGCAAGAAAGAACAGGCCATCGATAAAATCGACAGCCTGCTGGACCATCTGGAGCAACTGGGTTTTACCGGCCAGGAAATCCGGATTTTCCTGGACTTGAAGATGCGTGAACGGGACCAGCTCTGGCAGGATGTCCGCATCGGGGTGGTCGACTGCTCGCCGGAAGCCTTGTCGGTGATCACGGGTGTGCTGGCCACGATTCCTCATGTTGCCGTGTACCCGTATCTGCTCGATCCTGTGCTGGAAGACGCCAGGCCGTTCGATCCGGATTTCGACCTGCTCGTGACAACCGCGACGCATCTTATTCAGCTCAAGCAGAAAACGGTACCGGGCATCGCCATCCTGCCGGTCGTGATGGCCGTCGCGCCGGCGACCGTGATGGCGCTGGCGCGTATCCAGCCGGAGGTACGCGTGGGGATTGTCTGCGCCAGCCGGCGTTTTTGCGAGGTCATCCAAAAGACGATCGTCCAGTATGCCGTGCTTGAGCGGCCGCCGCAGACGATCCTGCTGGGGGAGGACGGGCATGACCTGGCCCGGTTTGCCGCCGGCTGCGACCTGCTGATCCTGCCGCCCAATGAACTGACTTTTTGCACGCCGAAAGAGCAGTCGGTTCTCGGTCCGTTTATCCGGGACAACAGGACGATCGCCTACCAGTACGAGATGGAGCGCGGTTCGCTGCTCTTTTTGGAGGAGGAAGTCAGACGCCGTTTCGAATCGCGCCGGGAAAGCCGCTGACGCTTAAGCGTGATCGTAGAGGTCTTGGATTTTCCCCTTGCCATACAAGTAGGCTTTGAGCTTGTCCGGGTCGGTGTTCATGATCTGTTCGGCAGGTACGCCGGCCGCGTCGACCAGCGCCTGGGCCTGGTCCAGTTCGCCGATGTCCGTGCAGATGTGGGCGTCGCTGTTCAGGATCAGCTTCGCGCCCAGCCGGCGGGCTTCCCGGGCGATTGCCAGGCAGTTGCCCTCGCTGCCTTTTCGCGAACGGCCCAGCGAACTGTTGTTGATCTCGATCAGGGTATCGGTCTCGCGGGCTTTTTTGACAAACGCGGGGATGTCGATCGGAAACATCGGGTTGCCGGGATGGCCAATGATGTCGACAAAGCCAAGCTCCATCACGGCTGCCAGGCCGCGGGTGTTCTGCGCGATATCACCGGGCGCAACGCAGACATCGTGATAGCTGGCGATCACCAGGTCGAGCCGGCGTGCGAAGCGCGTTTCTATGTCCAGCTGGCCCGCGAAATCCAGGATGTTGGCTTCGACGCCGCGCAAAACCTCGATGCCCTCGATCAGCCGCGGCACCATGCGCAGGGCCGAGAAATAGATCCAGCCGGGTCCTCCGGGCATGGCCATGGCGTGATCGGTGCAGGCGATCAGCTTCAGGCCGATTGAGGCCGCGTGGCGGGCGTTCTCCTGCAGCGTGCTGAAGGCGTGGCCGCTGGCTATGGTATGGATGTGGACATCAACGGGGTAGCGCATAGGGGATCCCTTTCTTTGGCGCCGGTCAAGAGACTACGGCAAGCCAGTTTTGCATTATAGCAAAGACCGGACCGGCTGTCACGGGCTGTGACCGCCGATCCGGCCTGCAAACCGGTCAGATACGCGCCGGTCAAACGCCGGGATCCGGCTCTTTTTCGTATTTGAACAGGAAGCAGTTGCCCGACATGTCCCGATCCAGCTCGAGCCGCGCGCCGGGCAGGCGATTAACGGTGTAGGCGGGCTCCACCAGGGACAAGAACGGCTCGACCATGGCGATCGGCAGCCTGCCGTACCCGATCTGGTAGTGCATCGGGGCGACATTACGCGGTTTGAGCTGCTCGATCGTCTGCATCGCCTGCCGGGCGTCGATGGTGTAATAACCGCCGACGGGGATCAGGAGCAGATCGACCGGACCGATTTCGGCGGCTTGCTGGTCGCTTAGGAGATGGCCCAGGTCGCCCAGGTGGGCGATGGTCAGATCGTTGGTCCGGATCACGTGGATCTGGTTCTGTCCCCTGCGGGCCCCGCCCTGGGCATCGTGGCAGCTGGCGACGGTTTTGACCAGAAAGTGATCGTCCGCAGCCGTTTCCGGGCTGTCCCCGACCGGCAGGACGATGTTGCGCTGCGCGTGCAAAAACGTGACGGCCGCCTGGTAATTATGGTCTTCGTGCTGGTGGGAGGCCAGCATGGCATGGGCTTTGATCTTGAGGGGCGGGTAGCCGATCATGTCAGGCTTGTAGGGATCCAGGACCAAGGTCCAGGAGCCGTTGTTGATGCTAAAGCAGGAATGACCGTACCAGGTCAGGGTTACTGTGCTGTGTGACATGAGCATCACTCCTTTCGCTTTGACGAGCTGGCTTTCCATTCGCTGGCCAGCAGGGCATAGATCAACTCATCGGACCAGGTGCCGCGATGCTGGCGCTTCTGGATAAAATGGGCTTCGCGGCGCATGCCGTTTCGTTCCATAACCCGGTAGGAGGCAACGTTGTCGCCGTGGCAGGACGCCCAGATCCGGTGCAGACGAAGATCCTCGAAACCATGTCGGATCAGCTCGGCGGCAAGCTCGCTGCCCAAGCCCTGGCGCCAATAGTCCCGGTGCAGGATCCAGCCCAGGCTGCCGGTAAGAACTGCTGCCACGCTTAATCCGCAGCCGCCGATCACCCGGTCCGACGCCCGCAGCACGACCGCCAGGTTGTCGGTATAGGCCGGGTTGTCGCGGGACAGGGCGATCGCTTTTTCGAGGAACGCGATTGTCTCCGCTTCTGTGTTAGGTCCCCAGGGCATATAAAAGACATTTTCGAGCACGCTGGCATACGCATGGACAGCGGCAAGGTCGTCCATCGTCCAGGGACGCAGGATCAGGCGCGTTGTGGTCAGAACGGGCATATGGAACACCTCGTTTTTATCATAGCACAAGGTACAGCAAATGGGCAGGCGAAGCTGGCTCTGAACGAAGCTGTGCGCTAGAATAGAAGAAAGATGGCGGACGGCACAGCCGGCCAGAAGGCGGCCAGGATGAGCATGCAAAGGCATATCCGGATTTTTAATAAAATCGCGCCGGTCTACGCGCTGTTTTTCGGCTACCAGCTGCGCGGGTATCGGCGTTTGCTCAAGCGGCATGGCCGTGAGATCCTGACCCAGATACACAACGTGCTCGACATCGGCTGCGGCACCGGCGCGTTGGTCCGGGCCTTGAGCGAGCATGGCCTCGATGTCTGCGGTGTGGACGGCGCTGAGCGCATGATCCAGCTGGCCAGGCGGTTCAACCGCAAGCGGCCGGCGCGGTTTGCCGTGGTCGATGCCCAGGCGGCCTTCACAAAACCGGCCAGCGAACCACTGTCCCAAACCTATGACTTGATCGTAGCCAGTTACGTGCTGCACGGACTGCAAAAAGACGAACGCCAGGCCCTTTATGCCTACATGCACAGCCACGCGCGCCGCTTTGTCGTGATCATGGACTACAACCAGAACCGCAGCTGGCTGACCAGCCTGGTCGAGCGCATGGAAGGCGGGGATTATTTCCGTTTCATCGAAAACATCCACCAGGAAATGCGGGACAACTTCCCCGTGGTGCAGACCGTCCAGACCGGGAAGAGAAGCGCCTGGTATATCTGCCGCTGTTCGAAACAGGATAGAAATCCGCTATAATGGGGTTGGCCATTCAGCCGCTCCGGCGTCTGGCACAAAAATGACAGAGGGATAGATGATGAACGAAAAAGTGCTCCTAATCCTTGTTGACGGCATGCGGCCGGACAGCCTTGAAGCGGTCAACCACCCGTTTACGCGCCACCTGATCGAAACCGGCGCTTATACCGGCCAGGCCAGAACCGTAATGCCCAGCGTGACGCTGCCGTGCCATATGTCGTTGTTTCACAGCGTGGCGCCGGATCGGCACGGGGTGCTGACCAATACTTATACGCCCCAGGTGCGCCCAATCAACGGACTGTGCGAGCAGCTGCGCCAGGGCAAGAAGACCTGCGGCTTCTTTTACAACTGGGGCGAGCTCAAAGACCTGGCCAAACCCGATTCCCTCGCTGTCAGCTTTTTTGCCTCCGGACATATCCATACCTACCAGAAAGCCAACCAGATGGTCACGGACGCGGCGATCCGTTACATCTGTGAAAACCAGCCGGACTTTGCCTTTTTGTACCTCGGCTATACGGATGAAGCCGGTCACGGGTTTGGCTGGATGACCGAGCCGTACCTGCAGTCGGTCCGGGAATCCTGGGATTGCATCGAGCGCGTCGCCCGGGCGATATCCGAAGACACCACCATCCTGGTCACAGCAGACCATGGCGGGCACGACCGTTCCCACGGCACCGACATGCCCGAGGACATGACCATCCCGCTGTTTATCAAGGGCAGGACCGTTCCCGCAAAGCTCGAGCTGGACCCTGTCAGCATCCTCGACATCGCGCCGACCATCGCCAGGCTGATCGGGGTCGAGGCTGCGGAGGAATGGGAAGGCAAGGCGCTGGTCTGAAAACGCAGGTGAAGACGCCTTATTCGATGAAGAAAGCCAGGCACCTGCGCCCGCAGCGCAACCGGACCGTGTGTCTGACGACAAAAACCTCATAGATTGTGACGCACGACATGTTTTGTCCGTATCCGCGTTTGATGCCTGCTGAAATCAGGCAAGGGAGGGATGGATCGTGAAGGTTTACATCATGACCGACATGGAAGGCGTTTGCGGTGTTCTGGATCATGACAACTGGGTGCGCGTGGACAGCAGATATTATGAGGAAGGGAAAAAGCTCCTGACGCTTGAAGTCAATGCCGCCATTGAGGGTTTTTTCTCAGAAGGCGCAACCGAGATCCTGGTGGCCGACGGGCATGGCTACGGCGGTGTCAACCATTTGCTGCTGGATCGAAGGGTGCTTTTTCAGAGAGGCTTCCCCGGCCCCTATCCGTTTGGGCTGGACAAAACCTTTTCGGTCATGGCCTGGATCGGACAGCATGCCAAAGCCGGCACCCCCTATGCGCACATCGCCCACACGGGTTGGTTCGATGTGCTGGACTGCACCATAAATGGTTTGAGCGTGGGTGAGTTCGGCGAACTGGCCTTGCTGGGCGCATACTTCGGCGTCACGCCTGTGTTCGGATCCGGGGATGAAGCGTTTGCAAAAGAAGCCAGCGACTTGGTCAAGGGAATCGAGACCGTGGCTGTCAAGCAGGGACTGGTTCCCGGTTCCGGCGACGACTTTGACTGCGAAGGCTACCGGAACAGGAACATTGCCACAGTCCACAAGCATCCCGAGCAAGCGAGGGAACTGATTTATGCGGGTGTTGCGCGGGCGATGCAAAAATTCAGGCAAGCAAAGGAACCAATTCAGGTGCCCCGCATCTTGCCCCCTTACAGGATGGAGACTTTCTACAGGCCAAATGGCGGCAAACCGGCGCGCCGGACGTTCCGGGAAGATAAGGACGA
>ENA-UOUL01000826-UOUL01000826.1-bioreactor-metagenome-genome-assembly--contig:-NODE-826-length-49749-cov-5.683182_pt1 | contig 49749 bp, 43 predicted proteins | sample MGYA00249838_ERZ747220 | MGnify/ENA primary metagenome ERZ747220 (study PRJEB28778, sample SAMN05720191) | bioreactor metagenome | isolation source: Anaerobic biogas reactor | place: USA:Washington... | reverse complement strand
GTCGTAGGCGTTCAGGAATTCGGAGTTGACCATCGCGCCGTCGCCGGTGTAGGCCTCCGCCGAGATATCGCCGCCCATGATGACCTCGATGATGTCCACGCCGAACTTTTTGGCGAACTCCCAGTCGCGCTGGTCGTGGGCGGGCACGGCCATGATCGCGCCGGTGCCGTAGCCCATCATCACGTAATCTGCGATGAAGATGGGAATCCGCTTGCCGTTCACGGGGTTTACCGCGGCCAGCCCGTCCAGCCGCACGAACATGATCTTCTCAGGGTCCAGGGCGAAGTAGCAGCCTCTGTGCTAGAAGAGGTGGTATGGCGACGTGCCGCTTTCCCTCATCCACATGGTCCCTTCGCTTCACCGACTGCGGCAATGCCTCACCGACAGCGTGCCCCGTCATCGGTCAACGCACTTGGCCAGTGGGTCCTTCGCCTGCGTCAGGTGCTCCAACGCGCGTTCGCGGTCCACCGGATCGGCCTGGTCGTCCGTCGCGATCTGCAGCAACACGAGACGCTTGAGCGGGGGCGCCTGGTTGTAGAACTCCCAGTACCGCGCCCCAAGCAGACGCTCCTCGCGCGTTCCGCAGAAGATGAGTTCCTCGCACAGGTCATCATACGTCCTGTTCTCGAGCTTGGCGATACGCGCCAGCGCGCTCGTGCGCGCCCGGGGCTGCGACGCATTGGTACAGATGTGCCACAACACCGGCTCGGCGGCAGCGGGGGGATATGCAGAGATGGCGTCCAGCGCCGGCACGATGTCGTGGTCCCAGTTCAGTACGTCACTGCAGGCGATCAGGGCAAGGCACGGGAGGCTGCTGGGGTCCCGCACCTCCCCGGCAATCTTGAGCGCCTCATGGCGATAGAAGCGCCCCTCATTCCTGAAGATGTGCCACAGGACCATGTTGAGGTACTCGACCTCCAGTTCCGAGAAGGGCTCTGAGTCATTCAGGCTCTTCAGAGCCAACACCGCCTGGAAGTGTGCAGGCTGGGTGGTGTTGGATGCGGCCAGCACCTTGAGCATCTCGGGGTTCTCGAAATACGCCGAGAACTTGGCCGTTCCGATGGTCACGAACAGGGCCACGATGACGCTCCAGATGAGGAGCGACTTTAGGTTTCCCTTCACTTCCCTCACAAAGATGTTCATCTCTGGCTCCTCACACCACCGCCGGGATGTCTCGCCGGCGGTAGAGAACATAGCTCGCGACCAGGGAGACCACGATCACCGCGAGGCTGAGCGCCGCCAGCGGGGCGTCATAGGCCGCGTGCTGGACGATATAGTGCGGGTCAAAGTGCTGGAAGGGGGTGATCTTTTCCAGCGCGCTCTCGCCGAGCAGGTCGCCAAAGGCGCTCAGCACGTACATCCCAAACCCCAGCGCCATGGCGTAGGGCGTCACGCTCCTGATCCGCTTGACCAAGAGCGACACCACCAGCCCCACCGACAGGAAAAAGAGCTGGAAGGGCACGACGCTCAGCAAGAGCAGCCACAACGGTTTGGTTTCGAAGGATTGGCCCCCCGTGAACATGGCGAGCGCGAGCAAGCTGGCGCCCCAGACGACGGCATCGGTGATGGCCAATCCCGCCAGCACAGCAAGCAGCTTGCTGGTGAGGATCTGGGCCCGCCCCACCGGCTTGGCCAGCAGGAAATCGGCGGTCCATTCCCGCTCCTCGATGGAAACCAGCGCAAAGCCATAGCTCGCCGCCTGGATCGCCAGGCAGATCTGCACAAAGAGGAAGGCCAGGCCAAAGTAGCCCAACACCGTCGAAAGGTCCGTGTCGTTCATGCCAAAGGCGGTGAGCAGCTCCTTGGGGAACTGGGACATCATCTCGTTCAGCAGCGCCGCGTCCGCGGCGAACGAAGAAAAGAGCGAAAGGTACAGCAGGATCAGCGCGGCGATCGCCAGCGACCAGATGATCACCGACTGCCGCCGCATCCCGAACTCTTGGTGCAAGATGTTCATGCGCATGGTCATCACCTACTCGTAGTAATGCATAAAGATCTCTTCCAAGGTCGGCTCCTCGATGGTCACGTCCGAGACCGTCACGGCGCCGATCTTGTGCAAGATCGCATTGATATCGCCCTTGTAAAAGAAGCGGATCGCCCCGTTCTGTTGCTCCAGGTTGGTTACGCCGGGGAGGTCAAGGAACGCGGCGTCGAGGCCGTCAGCCGTCACGCGGACCTTTTTATAGTTGTTCTGCTGCAAGGTCCGAATGTCCGCGATCTCGATGAGCCGGCCTTCCTTGATGATGCCCACGCGGTTGCACATCCGTTGCACTTCGCCCAGGATATGGGAGGAAAAGAACACCGTCACGCCGCGCTGGTTCTCCTCCCGGATGAGCTGGAAAAACTTGGCTTGCATCAGCGGGTCGAGGCCAGCGGTCGGTTCGTCGAGGAAGAGCAGCTTGGGCTGATGCAAGAGCCCTTGCACGATGCCCACCTTTTTCCGGTTGCCGTAGGAGAGGTCCTCGATGCGGCGGTTCATCTCGAGCTCCATCAGCTCGGCCAGCTCGTTCATCCGCTGGGTGCAGTCCCGCTCGTAAAAGCTGGCCGAGTATTTGAGCAGGTCGATGACCTTCATCCGCTCGTAATAAAAGACCTCGGAAGGCAGGTAGCCGATGTCGCGTCTCAGCTCGGGCCCGTGCAGGAAGCAGTCCTTGCCGAAAATGGTGGCGCTCCCGCTGGTGGGGTGGATCAGGGAGAGGAGCAAGCGGATGGTGGTCGACTTGCCCGCCCCGTTCGGGCCGATAAAGCCGAAAATCTCGCCCTCGCCCACTTGGAATGAGACATCGATGATGCCCCGGGCCTTGCCGTAATACTTGGTCAGGTTGTTGACTTCGATGACGCCCATACGACACTCCTTCTGCTAGACTACCGTCTGGACCAAGATAAGCCGCCGACATCCCCTGCTTGACGCCCTACCGAACAACACCCCCGCAAGCCCGGCTCTCGCCGTCTTGGGGGGTGCAGGTCCCTGGCCTGGTGGCCGCATGGCCTGTGCGCCCGTGACCGGACGGTGACCACCATATATTGTATGCGACTAACGTATAGGGCACAAATCTAGGGCGCGGTCCAGGCCACCCGGAACCCCAGGTCGTCCGCCTTCTCCCCCGCCGGCGCATGCTCGCGGGCCGTGCTGGTGACGTTATAGCCGCTCCAAGAGCCGCCGCGGATGACCCGGCGGCTGCCGCTGGCGGGAGGGTCATGCGGATCGCGATAGGGGGCGTAGGCGTCGGCCACCCACTCGCGGACGTTGCCCGCCAGGTCCTGCAAGCCAAAGATGCTGGCCCCGCAAGGATAGGAGCCCACGGCCACGGGGCCGCCCTCACCCCGTCCCGCATTGCGGCAGTCGGGGCGATCCTCGTCGCCCCAAGGGTACAGCCGCCCCTCCGCGCCGCGGGCAGCCCACTCCCATTCGGCCTCGCTGGGCAAGCGGATATCGGCGCCCAGCGTGCTGCCCAGCCACGCGCCATAATCCCGCGCGTCCTCCCAGCTCACGCCGACCACGGGCCAGAGCGCCTGGCTCTGGGGGTACCGGCCATTGGCCCACCCGCGGGGCGCGGCGTGGCCCGTGGCCGCCACGAAGCGCTGATACTGCGCGTTGGTCACCTCGAAGCGGGAGATGCGGAAGCTGGCGACGGCCACCAGGTGCTCGGGGCGCTCGTCAGCCTGGCCCTCCTCCCGGCCCATGAGCAGCTCCCCGCCCACCACCTCGACCACCTGCAAGTCCAGCGCCCGCCCCAGCAGATCCACCGCCTCGGCGTCGGCGGGGTCCACATCCCGCAGCAGCCGCTGGGCGCGGGGCCAATCCTCGGCGCGCAAAGCCTCCAGCCCGCCTGCGACGTCGGCGGAGCCGAGAGGGGTGTTGTTCCACAGCCAATAGCCCCCCGCGGCCAGGACCAACAGCGCCAGCACGATCCACAGCGCGCCGCTGCGCCGCTTGGGCTGCGCCTGGGGCTTGGCCTGGGGGCGCGGTTGGGGGCGAGGCTTGGGCTGGGCTTGGGGCGCGGCCGCCGGCGGGCGCAACGCTTGCGTGGGGATGTGCTCCACCACGCGGCCAGCCACCTCCACGGCCACCGGCGCGCCTCCCTCCGGGCGCAGGGTCAGGGCGCCCCGGTAGCGCTGCCCAGGGAGCAGCGCGCCGGTCCCCGTCACCTCCACCGCGATATCCCGGCGCCCCTGGGGCGGCAGGCCAAAGGCCGGGCCATTGACGCGCAGCCAGGGCTCGGAAGAAGAGAGCTCGCCGTGCGCCCCCGCGGGGCTGAGGTTCACCAGCGATAGCGTGACCGTGGCGCTCTCCCCCGGCTCGATGGCCCCAAAATCCAGCGTGCGGTCGATGACCTGCAACTTGGGCGCGGGCAGGCGCGGGTTCAGCGCCCGCAAAAAGACGTCCAGCCCGGCGTCCGACTCCTCCGGGTAGCGCAGCACCGCCTGTTTGGCCTGATCGGCGGCGATGGGGTTATAAATGGCCCCGCGCAGCCAGCCGTCCAGGCTGCCATCGTACAGGCGCTGCCGGGCATAGTCCCAGTGCTTGAGCGAAAGGTCGAGCATGCCGGTGACGGTGGTGGCCACATCGCCGCCGGGGAAAGCGATCGGCTGCGTGGTGCCCGAGAGGGAAGCGCGCACCGCCTCCAACTGGCGGCGGAACTCGGTGGCATCCAGCCGCTGATCCACCTCGTTGGCCAGGGCCCTTTCCAACACCAGCCGCAGCCCGGCAGGGGTATCGGCCAGGCGCGGGAACTGGTGCGGGTGATCGCGCGGGTCGTCGTCGGTGAGCAGGTGATAGAGCGTGGCGGCCAGGGCATAGACGTCGGACTTGGGGACCGTGCGCCCCTGGTATTGCTCCGGCGGGGCATAGCCCACCGTGCCGTAGGTATCCGACTGGCGGCGGCCGACCTTGCCGCCAGGGTCCACCATGTAGCGCGTTTTGGCCGTGCCGAAATCCACCAGCACCGCCTGGTTGCTGTTGCGATCAATGATGATGTTGGCGGGCTTGATGTCGTTGTGCACCACCGGCTCGGGCTGGACGCTGCTCAGGTACTCGAGCACGCGGCAGATCTCCACGCCATAGCGCAGCACGTCCTCCAGGGCCAGCGCCTTGCCATGGATCACGTTGCCCTGGTCGTCGGTCTCGGAGAGGTGTTCGGCCAGGTCCTCCCCCTCGATGTACTCCATGACGATATAGTTGTGCCCGCGCTCGGAGAAAAAGCCGTACATATCGGGGATGCCCGGGTGCTTGAGGGCGGCCAGGGTGCGCGCCTCGCGCTCGAAGCGTTCTCGGGCCTGCGCCTCTTGCCCCGGCTCGTAATAGGCCAGCATCTCTTTGACCACCGCCAGCCGGTCGAAGGCCTGGGTGTTGGCCGCCAAATAGATCGCGCCCATGCCGCCCTTGCCCAGCTTGCGCACCACGCGGTATTGGCCGTTGTTCATGGTCTGGCCGGGGAGCAGCGCCGAATCGGCGGCGCCGGGCAGGGGCGCGCGACACTGGCTGCAAAAGCGAGCGCTGGGACGGTTATCTTGGCCACAAACGGTGCAACGCATCTTCACTTCCCAAAGGTTCGTCCAAGGCCCTGGATCGCGCCCGCCAAGGCCGCGACCAGCAGGGCAAGCAGAGGCAGAATAAACGCCACAGCAACCACCAGGCCCAGCGGCGCCAGGAGGCCCCAGAGCACACAGGTCTCCCACGCGGCGTCAGGCCGCCATTCCCAATAGCCCACGCCGACGGCGGCAGCCAGTATGGCCCAGGCCGCCAGCCACCAGCGCCAGCCGCGGCGCACCGACTTGCAGACACGCCCAACCGACCGTCGCCAGGCTGCCACCACGGCCCGGGTCCGGGCGCGCGCCGCCGGAAGGGCGCCACGCCAGCCGCGCCCCACGTTGCGCCAGATCTCCAACGGCAGCGATAGCTGCACCGTGACCGGCACCGCGATCCGGCCAGCATGGGCGGCGCGGACCTCCACCGTCCCCTGCTGGACGCCGCGCAGCGGCAAGTCCTGCGTATGCACCAGGATCGTCACCTCGCTGGGCGGCTGGCCCGCCAGCAGGCCGATCTCGTCTGGGCGCGGCTGGAGCCAGGGCGCCTGGGAGGCCAGGTGGGCCTTGGCATACCCCCGCCCGGTGTTGCGCAAGCACAAGAGTTGGGTCAGCGTGCCCTGCCGCGCCACGCGCCCCACGTCCAGCGTCGCGGGCTCCACCGCGACCTGGGGGCGCGCCAGGCCCGGGTCCAGCCGCCGCAAAAAGGCCTCGAGCCCGGCGTCCTGATCGCGGCGCTTGCGCGCCCAGGCGGCGACGTCCACCAGGTCCAGGCGGTTCAAGTCGCGCAGCCAGCGCTCGAAATCCCCGTGGTAAAGATACCCCCGGGCCGCGTCCCAGTGCTTGTCGCACATGGCCGGGAGGGCGCCCGGGCTCGAGATGCGCTCACCGCCGGGGAAGGCAAAGCTGCCCACCGCCCGCTGCGGCGTCAGGATCGCTTCCAGGTGCTCGCGCAGTTGCCGCGCCGACGACCGGCTCGCCGGGTCCGGGCGCAGCGCCTGTTCCAGCGCCGAGCGCAAATCCGGGCGCAACGTGCTCAACCGGGGAAAGCTCCCCGGATGGTCGCGCGGGTCGTCGTCGGTGAGCAGGTGATAAAAGGTGGCCGCCAGCGCATAGACATCAGAACGCAGCTCGATCTGCCCGCGGCATTGCTCCGGCGCAGCATAGCCCATCGTGCCATAGATGCTGGTAAGCTGCGGGTCGGGCAGTCCCGCCGTACCCCGCCGCCGCGTCCCCGCCGTGCCGAAATCCACCAGCCGCACGTCGCCCACCACCCGCTCTCGGATCAGGTTGGCGGGCTTGATATCCTGGTGGATCACCGGCCGCGGCTGGTCCGCCAGATACTCGAGGATGCCACAGACCTGCACCGCGTACCGCAGCAACTCTTCCTCGGCGATGAGCTTGCGCGAGACCTTGCGGCTCAGCCCGTCCATGCGCGAGACGTACTGCTCCAAGTCCTCGCCGAGGATGTATTCCATCACGATGAAATAGCGGCCATCCTCCTCGAAAAAGGCGTAGATCTTGGGGATGCCGGGGTGGCTCAGCGAGGCCAGCAACCGCCCCTCTTCGGCAAAGCGCGCCTCGGCCCGCGCCCGCGCCTGGGGATCGCTGGCGTCGTAATAGTCCAGCATCTCTTTGATCACGCAGGGGCGGCCAAAGGCGCGCAGGTCGCGGGCCAGATAGACCGCGCCCATGCCGCCTTTGCTGAGGGGCGTCTGCACCTGGTAGGTGCGCTCCTGGAGGTACTGGCCGGAATGCAGCGGCGCGCGCGGAGGAGGCGCGACCTCAAGGGCCTGGCCGCACCCCGCGCAAAAACGCGCCTCGTCGCGATTCAGTTGGCCGCATTGGCTACAGACTCGCTCCACCGCTGTCCCACAGCCAGGGGGAGGCACGCCTCCCCCTGGGCTCACTTTCTAGCTCGCCTTGAAAACCAGCCGCACCCGGCCGGCGCGCACTTCGTCGCCATCGGCGAGAGGCCGCTTGACGCCGGGGTCCAGCTTGGCCCGGTTGAGCAGCGTGTGGTTGGTGCTATTGAGGTCCTCGATGCTATACTGGCTGCCCTGCACGGTGATCTTGAAGTGACGACGAGAGACGCCGCCCTCCTCGCCGCCATGCGGCGACAGATCGACATCGGGAAAGATGTTGCTCACCGGATCCTCGCGCCCCACCAGGAGCTCGGCCTTGGCGGGCAGCGGAATCTCGACGCCGCTGGCTACCACGATCAGCCGCGGGCCGCCGCCGGGCGCTGGCGTGGGAGCGGGCGTCGCTGGCTGAGGCGCTGGCGCCGCCGCCAGGGTCGCGCCGCAGACGTCGCAAAAAGCCGCGCCCTCTTTGGCCGCCGCGCCGCAGGCGGGGCATTTGGCCACGGGCGCCGCCGCCACTGGCGCAGGCGCGGGAGCCGCCTCGACCGGCGCCGCGGGCACTGGGGCGGCTGTCCCAGCCGGCGCGGCTGGGACAGCCGAGGCCGCCGCCGCATCCGCGGGCGCGCGCAGGTCCGCCCCGCAGGCATAGCAAAAATCATCGTCGGGGCTGGCCGCCGCGCCGCAGGCGGGGCAGACCTTACCTGCCGCCGGAGCAGCCTCCGCGGGCGCCGCCGCTGCCGGCACTGCCGGCGCCGGAGCGACCGGCTCCGGCGCTGCCACTATTGGCGCCGCCTCCGCGGGCGCCGGGGCGGGAGCCGACTCGGGCTCGAGCGCGGCCAGCTTGGTCCCGCAGTTCTCGCAAAAGGCCTCCCCCGGCACATTGCTAAAGCCACAAGAGGGGCAGGTCAGGGTATTGGACGGGGCCGCCACAGGAGCGGCGACCGGCGCCGGAGCGGTGCTCGCGACCCCCGCAACGGGCTCCTGCTCAACCAGTCGGTTGCCGCACTGATCGCAAAAGATGGCGCCATCTTGGGCCTTGTTACCGCACTTGGAACAGACGATCATGGTTGTTCTCCCTTCTCTTCAGCGGCGTGAATTGCCAGCTACTCCGATCCATCGCTCAATTTCTGCGTCAGCTTGCGCGTCTCGTAGCGCAGCTTTTTGGTGCCCTCGGCGGACATGCTCCCCTGCTTTTCCAGGTTGTCCGCCTCTTTCAGCGCGGCCGTGGCCAGGCCCTCCTCGCCCAAATCCAGCAGGCGGGTGGCCGCCGCGCGGAGCTTTTGCGTGGCCCCCGCGATATTGCCCATCTTGGCCTCATCCAGCGCGCGGGTCTGCAGCTTGAAGGCGGTGACCTTTTCCACGATGTTCATCACGCTGGTGTCATACTGCTTGGTCTCGTCGGGATCGTGGGAAAAGTTCAGCATGATATCGCTGCGCACCTTTTCGCCCACCAGGCCCTGCGCAGGCACGTCGTAGGCGATCTCGGCCTGGGCGATGCGGTACTTGCCCGCGGGGCGCGGCGGCAGCAGCAATTCGACCAACAGCGCCTTGCCGATCTTGGCCTCCACCTCGCCCAGCGCCACCTGCACGTCGCGGTCCGAGATGGGCTGGTAGCCCAAGTTGGAGATCATCGGCACCACCTGCCAAACCTGGCGAGGCACCACGCCAGCCACGAGCCGCAGGGTCATCAGCGCGTTCTGCACCACCATCTGCTGCGTCCGCTGCACCGTCTGGCTGAAGAAGGGCACGATCTCGTCAGGCTGGTCCACGAAATCGGAGACGCCGCCGCTGGCCGCCGCGATCTCGTCCAACAGATCCTCGTTCCAGTCCTTGCCCAGCCCCAGGGCCAGCACCGGCACGCCCTTGTCCCCGGCATCCTTGGCCAGTTCGATGCACCGGCGCTCGTCGCCATAGGTTTGGCCGTCGCTGAGCAACAGCATGCGGCTCACCCGCTCCTTGCTCAACCCCTTCTCGATCTCGCGCAGGCCCTTGTCCATGCCCTTGGAGATGGTGGTGCCGCCGCCGGCCTTGATGCGAGCCACCTGCGCCTTGAGCTTGTCCGGCTCGCCGACCGTCGCGCTCTCCAGGATCACGTCCGAATGGTCGTTAAAGATGGTCAAGGAGACCAGATCCTCGCCGGTCATGTGATCCAGGGCCAGCCGCACGGCTTCACGCAGTTGCTCGATCTTGTCGCCGCTCATGGAGCCGCTGTGATCCAGCACAAAGCCAAAGTTGAGCGGCATGCGCACCCGGGCGATGGCCTCGGTGGGCATGATCTCGATCAGGATGTAGGCCAGTTGCTGCGTGCTGGTGACGGGCAAGCTCGCCTTGTTCAGCGTGGTCGTCAGTTTCAGTTCCCCTGCCATAGTCCTCGCTCCTTCCCAGGCTGGGATCGCCTCTATGCCACTTGAACGATAATCACCGTAATGTTGTCGTCGCCACCGGCGAGGTTGGCCATCTCGACCAACTGGTCGCAGGCGCGCTGCGGGTTGGCCTCGCTCAGCAGAACTTCCTCGATGCCCTCATCGCGCGCCATCTCCCACAGGCCATCGCTGCACAGCAGCAGCCGATCGCCAGGGGCCAGCGCCTGCGTAAAGGTATCCACTTCCACCTTGGAGCGGTCCCCCAGCGAGCGGTAGATGAGGTTGCGCTGAGGGTGGCTATAGACCTGCGCGCGGGTGATCCGCCCGGCGGCCACCAGGGTTTCCACCACGGAATGGTCCGTGGTCAGCCGCTTGAGCCCGCCAGCGCTCCACAGATAGGTCCGGCTATCGCCGACGTTGGCGATGATGGCGAGGTTATCGCGCAGCAGGGCCATGCTCACGGTGGTCCCCATCTCGCTCGCTTGGGCGGTGCGCAGCTTGTAGACCGTCTCGTTGGCCGCCTGCACCGCCTCGGCCAGGATCGCCAGCGCCTTGCTGGTGGGCACGGGCTCGCCAGCCATCTCGGGCCCCCAGATCCGCTCGCGCACCTGCTGCCAGATCACCTGCACCGCCGTTTGGCTGGCCACCTCGCCGTGATCCTGGCCGCCCACGCCATCGGCGACGATGAACGAGCCCAGCACCGGCCCCGCATGCGGGGTATAGACGCGGACATCCACGCTATCCTCGTTGACCTCGCGCTGCTTGCCCACGTCGGTCTTTTGCCCCCAGGTCAGTTGGAGGCCGCTCAGGCTGCTCGCGGCGCCCTGTGTCGCCGAGGACGGCTCCACGGTCACGGTATAGACGTATCCCCCGGCGAGGAACTGGTCCGCGGGGGCAGGCTCGGCGGTCGCCTTTTGCTCGTGGATGATCACCTGCACCGGCTCCGTCCAAGTGGCGCCGCACTCGGCGCAAAACTCGCTGCGCGGCTCGTTCTTGGCGTAACCGCACTGGGGGCATCGGCGCAGATCGAAAGCCCGATAGCGACAAGGCTCGCCCTCCACCGGGCCGATGATCTCGTAACGGTCCGCCAGCAACGCGCCGGCGGCCAGGTTGGCGGCGCAGGCAAGCGCCGCTGCAGCAGCGGGCGCTGCGGCAGCGGGCGCTGCAGCAGCGGGCGCATCCGTAGCGGGCGCGTCCGGGCTCGGCTCCGCCGCAGGCGCGGCAGGCTCCGCCACGGGGGCGGGCGCTGCTTCCGTGGGCGTCGCAGCGGCTTCCGCCGCCTGCGGAGCCTCCTCCCCCGCTTCCGCGACGGCCGCCGACTCCACCGCTTCCTCTGGCATAGGAGCGGCAGGCTCAGCCTCCTCGACTGGGGGTGTGGCCGCCGCGGGCTCGGTCACGGCGGGCTCAGGCAGGGGCGCCGGCGCCTCTGGCAGACCGTGGCCGCACCTGGCGCAGAATTTGGCCCCGACGCGGTTCTCGGCTTGGCACGCTGGACATTTCATCCTCGTCCTCCAGAGATCACTCTAGCGCAGCAGGAAGCGCAGCTTGATATGCCCCAATTGGACCTCGTCACCATGGTACAACTTGCGGGGCTGGTGGGGCGCGATGCGCGCGCCGTTGACCAGGGAGCCATTGCCGCTGCCCAAGTCGCTGATGGCGTAGCCCTCCCCATCCAACATGATCACGGCATGGCGCCGCGAGACATAGCCGTGGGGGTCGTAGAAACTCAGGTCCAGGTAAGGGATCGCGCCAGCGGCATCCGCGGCATCCTCCTCTTGCCGGCCCACCAAAAGCGACCTGCCGCGAATGGGCATCTCCCAGGTGACGCCCGGCGGCTGGATGATGCGGACAAAGGCCGGGCGCAACCCGCCGAAGGAAAAGCCGCAGCGCCGGCAGAAACGCGCGGCGTCGAGGTTGAAGGTCTGGCAGCGCGGACAAGGCTTCTGCAGCGCCGGTTTGGCTACCGGCGCCGGCTTGGCCGCCGGCGCTGGCTTGGCCGCTGGCGCGGGCTGCGGCGGGGCGGGACGCGGCGCAACGGGCGCCTGTTGCACCTGCTTTCTTTCGTATTCGGGCAGGCACTCCACCAGCGCCTGGCGCAATGCCGCCGCGCTGGGATAACGCTGTTCGCGCTCCTTGGACATGGCCCCCTCCACCACCCGCGCGGTGGCCTCGGAGACGGCGGGGTTATATTGCCGCAGCGGCACGGAGGACGTGGGCACAAAGGCCGGCACCGGCGGCACGTTGGTCAGCAGGTGATAGAGGGTCGCGCCCAGGCCATAAACATCGGCTCGCGCATCCGACTGCGCCTTGCCCCACTGCTCCGGCGCGGCGTAATTCTCCGAGCCCATGGCCAGCGTGTCCTTCAGCTTGCCCTGCTTATAGGTCCGGGCGATGCCAAAGTCGATCAGCTTGATGCGCCCCTCTGGCGTGACCATGACGTTGCTGGGCTTCATGTCGCGAAAGATCACCGGCGGATTCTGCTCGTGAAGGTAGGTCAGCACGTCACAGATCTGGATGGCCCAATCCAGCGCCTGAGTCTCCAGGATCGGGGCGTTGGCGACCTGCTGGCGCTTCTTGAGCGACTCGCCGGGGACGAATTCCATCACCAGGTAGGAGCGCCCGCCCTCACCGAAATAGGCGGCCACCTTTGGCAGGTTGGGATGGTTCAGCCGGGCCAGGATGAGGGCCTCTTGCTCGAAGAGCTGGCCCGCCTCCGCCTCGGCTTTGGGATCGCCGCCATCCAGGCGGATCTCTTTCATGGCCCAAATCTGCACCGAGCCATCGTCGCGCTGCTCTTGCACCTGGTACACCCAGGCCATCCCGCCGCCAGCGATAAGCCGGGTGATGGTGAAGCGTTTTTTCAGAACTGTGCCGTTGGGCAGAGGCCCTCGTTCCATGATGTCTTCCTGTTACCTCGCGAGAATTGCCTCTATGTATACGCGCCAGGCGTCCCTGCGTTGCGCCCCTATCATAGGCGACCCCAAGCCCTCGTGCCGGACATTCGGCTGACGGCCAGCGGCCAAAGTGCCCGCACCATAGCGGGGTATTTCATGAGCATTCTATCACAAAGCGCCGAGATCGTCTAGGTGGTGGCCACAGGGCAACAGGCCCCGTTTGACTTGCCAATCTGGGCAAGGTGTGGTATATTTCGTCAAGTATCTACAGTGCCTTTTCTGCACAGCCCGGTCATTATGCCCCAGATTTGCCCTGACACAGCCATACTGGCAGGTTGCGCGCCCAGCGCCGCCTGCGCCTGCACCGAGGTGCTTCATGAGGGTCGAGACCGAACCCCGTCCCCGCCGCGCTGCCCGTGCGCTGGTCTTGCTGCTGGCCACCCTTCTCGCACTGCTGAGCTATGGCGCGGCGATGGTGCGGGGCATCCCCAGCGCGGCGCAGTCCGCGGAGCCGGCCAACCTGTTGGAGGTCCCCATCTCTACGGCCTCTGAATGGCAGGGCGAGCCGGCCATCGCTTACAACCCCACGGCAGACGAGTACCTCATCGTCTGGCAAGACCGGCGCGCGGTGACGAACTGGGACATCCGCGCGCGGCGGGTCAGCGGCCAGGGAGAGGTGTTGGGCGAGGATATCGTCGTCTGCTCCGTCACCTATGACCAGATGTACCCGCAGGTGGCCTATAACAGCACCAACAACGAGTACCTAGTGGTCTGGCACCATCGCCAGCCGCGCAATTACGCCATCCGCGCGCAGAGGCTAGCCGCCAATGGCGACCTGGTGGGCGGGCGCTTTTCCGTCCCCGCCACCTCGGGCAGCCAATGGACGCCCGACGTGGCCTATAACAGCACCAGCAACGAGTATCTGGTGGCCTGGCAGAGCACCACCAACTCGAACATCCTGGCGCAGCGGGTCTCCAACGCCGGCGTCCTGGTCGGCTCGGTCATCGCCGTTGCCGATAGCCTATATGCCCAATGGGGGCCGGTCCGCGTGGCCTATGGCGGCGCGTCGAACGAGTATCTGGTCACCTGGGACCAGATCGTGGCCCAGCGCAGCGGCGTCTACGGGCGGCGGGTCTCGGCCCAAGGCGTGACCCAGGGCGACCGCTTCCCCATCTGCGCCACCACCGGTAACCAGAACCTGGCCGATCTGGCCTATGATTCCACGCGCAACCAGTTCCTGGTGGTTTGGAGCGACTCGCGCAGCACCACCACCAGCATCGATGTCTATGGCCAGCTCGTGTCGGCCAGCGGCCAATTGGTGGGAGGCAATATCCCCGTCTGCACCGACGGCTCCTGGCAGTACGCGGGCGCCGTGAGCTATGATCTCCAGGCCAGGGATTTCCTGGTGGTCTGGGCGGATGGCCGCACCGAGGCCAACCGCAACGACATCATGGCCCAGCGGGTGAACGACACCGGGGGGCTGGCTGGCTCCCAGTTGGCCGTCGAGACCACCGCCAAGAACCAGCAGGCGCCGGCCCTGGCCTGGGATAGCACCCGGGACCGCTACCTGGTGGTATGGGGAGACTGGCGCAATTACCTGTCCACCTCGCCCAACGTGGACGTGTATGGCGAGGTCTTTGTGCCGGTGGCGCTGCCGCCGACGGTCACACCCACGGCGACGCCCACGGGGCCGACGCGGACGCCCACCAACACGCCCACCGCTACCCTCACGCCCACCATCACCGAGACGCCCACCATCACCCTGACCCCTACGGGCACGCTCAGCCCCACCCCAACCTACACGCCGGTGCCGCGCACGGTCCATTGCTACCGCGTCGAGACGCCGCCGGTGTTGGATGGGCAGCTGGACGACTGGCTGCACGTCGGCGAGCGCTGGGTCGGCGTGGGCGCCGCCGATTCCATCGGGCGCGAGCCCATCCAGGGCATCGAGGACCTCAGCGCCGAAATCATGGCCCGCTGGGACAACGAGAACCTGTACCTGGCCATCGTCGTCCAAGACGAGGCGCTGTTCAGCGATAGCGGCGATGCCCTCTGGCACGATGACAGCATCGAAGTTGGGCTGGATGGCGCCTATAACCGCGTGTCCGGCGGCACGGACGACCATCGCCTGAACATCCGCATCGACAAGACCTTCTGGCACTTTGGCACCGGCTATATGCGGCCTCCTGTCGTATTGCAGGGCACGGGGGTCTATACCATCGAGATCTTTATGCCGCTTTCGCTGTTGACCAGTTCGCCGGTGCAGGCCGGCGCCGAGATGGGCCTCAACGTCGGCATCCACGATGACGACAACGGCGGCGACTATGACACCTACCTCATCTGGTCCAACGGGAGCACCAGCATCGCGGCCGAGTTCGGGCGGCTCATTTTCGAGGGCCTCGCCCCCACGCCCACGCCGTCGCCCGTGCCCACAGCGACGCCGACCGAGACGCTCTCGCCCACACCCGCGGACACGGGGACGGCCACCGCCTCGCCCACGATCACGAACACGCCCACCGAGACGGGGACCGCCACCAACACCTCCGCCCCCACCACTACCGGCACGCCCACCTGGACGCCCACGGCGAGCGCCACGGGAACCCCTACGCCCACGCGCACCTGGACCGCGACCGCCACGGACACGGGGACGGCCACCGCGACCCGCACCCTGACCAGCACGCCGACCGCCACCTCGTCCGCCACGGCCACGCCCACGGAGACGCCGACCGTCACGCCCACCAGCACGATGGGCCTGGGCCCCTTCCAGACCATCCTGTACCAAGGCTATGGGGGGTACGCTGGCGCGCAGGATACCTACATCAGCAGCCTGGAACCGAACGCCAACTATGGACAAGCGGACATCCTGCTGGCACAGCCCGATGTCCACAGCCTGCTGATCCGCTTCGACCTCGCCAGCATCCCCAGCGGCGCCGTGCTCGATCGCGCCCTGCTTCGGCTATACGCCAGCGAAGGTGAGATGCACGCCCTCAGCTTGTATCGGGTGCTGCGTCCCTGGCAAGCCAGCCAGGCCAACTGGCAACAAGCCATGAACGGGGCCTCTTGGGGCGCGCCGGGGTGCAGCCTGCCCGGCGTGGACCTGGCGGCCAAGCCTTATCGAACCATCACGGTGCTACCGGGCACGATCTGGCGGGCGCTGGACCTGACCACGTTGGTGAGCGATTGGCTGGCCGATCCGGAGCGCAACTATGGCCTCATCATCAAGAGCAGCGGCGGGACCACGCCGCTACAGGGTTTCCATAGCTCGGACCACTCCATCCGCGCCAGCCGGCCACAACTGACGCTGGACTATCACTTTGCGGCGCCGCCCACCCCCACGCCGACCGCCACCCGCACGCCGCCCGTGCGCAAGGTCATGGAGAGCCACGAGCGCACGGAGAGCATCGCCATCGATGGCGACCTCAGCGAGTGGAGCACGCTGGGCGCCCTGACACTGAACCCCGACACGGCTGATAACGTGGGGCCGGTCGGCGCGCCCTGGGAGGGGCCGATCGACCTCGATGCGGAAATCCGCAGCCGGTGGGATGGCAGCTATATCTATTTCGCCATCCGCGTGCAAGATGACCGGCTCGTCGCCGATAGCCCGGCCACCCTCTGGCACGACGATGGCTTCGAGTTGGGGCTGGACGGCGCGTTCGACCGCGCCGGCGGCGGCGCCGACGACCACCGCTACGCCTTGTCCATCGATGGCCAGGTCCTCGATGGCGACGCGTCCGCGACAGGAATCCACAGCGCCCTGCGCCACCGGGCGGATGGCTATGACCTGGAGCTAGCCGTGCCCTTTTCCCAGGTTGCCACCGGCCCCATCTCGAACGGCTCGCGCATGGGCCTCAATTTCGGGCTGCACGATGACGACGATGGCGGCAACTATGACCTCTATGCGATCTGGTGCGGCAACAGCACCAGCGACGCTTACCAATTCGGCGACCTGGTCCTGGTGGGCAGCCCCACCTCCACCCCAGCGCCAACGCGGACGCCCTCGCCGACTGCATCCGCATCGCCCACTATATCGGCGACGCCTACCGTATCGGCGACGCCCACAGCCTCGCCGACCATCACGTTGACGCCAACGATCACGCTGACGCCCACGATCAGCAAAACGCCGACCATCACGCTCACGCCGACCCGGACGCCGACGCGCCCGCCCACGCCGATCGCGCTGCTCTTGCGCCAGGGCGAGCGAAACTATGCCGGCGTGCAAGATACCTATATCGACAAATGGTACGTCACCTCCAGCTTTGGCAGTGACCAGCGCCTGGTGGTGCGCTCGGGCGACGTCCGCGCCACCTTGATGCGCTTCGACCTGACCGCGATCCCGCAGGGAGCGCTGCTCACGGAGGCCAAGCTCAGGCTGCACAGCATCTCGCCGGCGGGCAACGCCATCGAGATAGGCGCGTATGAGGTGCTCCGGCTCTGGAACCCCGACCGCGCCACCTGGCAACAGGCCGCCTTCCAGACTCTCTGGGGAACGGCGGGATGCAACGCGCTGGGCAGCGACCGCGCCAGCGCCGCCAGCGCCACCGTGACGGTCCAGGGCGGCAACGCCTGGTATGAGCTCGACCTGCTCGCGTTGGCGCAGCACTGGGTCAGCAACCCCGGAGCGAACTATGGCCTGGTTCTGAAGGCCTATGGCAACGTCTCGGCCGAGTATGTCTTTGGCTCGAGCGAGGATTGGGTCGTGGAGCTGCGCCCGGCGCTGAGCATCGCCTACCACCCAAGCGGCGTTCCCGTGCCGCCCACCGCCACCCGGACCGCCTTGCCGACCCTCACGCCGACGCAGACGGCCACGGCCACCCTCGGCAGCACGCCCACCCGGACGAACACGCTCACGACGACGGCGGCCACCGCCACGCCGACGCGGACACCCACCCTTTCGGCGCAACCGACCACACTGGCCCTCCAGTATGGGTCCAACAGCTACACGGGCGCCGAGGATACCTTCCTGGATCGCTGGACGTCCGCCACCAACTATGGGCGGCTAGGCGACCTGAGCTGCCGCTCCGACGATGCGCGCGCTCCCCTGCTGCGATTTGACCTATCCGGCCTGCCCGCCGGCGCGACGGTGACCCGCGCCACGCTCTCGCTTTACGCCACACTGCCGGGCGTGCGGCCCATCAACGTAGCGGCGTATCAGGTCTTTCGCCCCTGGAGCGTGGCCGCGGCCACCTGGCAGCAAGCCGCCGCCAGCGAGGCCTGGGCCGTGCCTGGCTGCAACGACCTTGCCAGCGACCGCGCCGAGCAGCCCGTGGCCAGCGCCAACGTGAGCTCGGCCAACGCCTGGTACGAATGGGATGTGACCGCCCTGGCGCAGGCCTGGCTAGCGAACCCCGCGGCCAACCAGGGGGTGGTGCTGCGCGGCAGCGGCGACGTGGCCACCGAGTTCGCCTTTGCCTCGGCGGAACACTGGAACCCCTCCTGGCGGCCCAAGTTGACCCTCTCGTATCAGGGCCCGACCGCCGCGGCGCGCGTGGCCGGCCTCGCCGAACAGGAGCCCGCCGCCGCGCTGACCGGGCACTTTCCGCCCGGTTACCCCACGGTGGTTCCGGTGGTTTACGTGATGTACGACTATCAGAACCGCGACTATCGCCGCGAGCGCCCGGAATACGGCCCGCTGGGCGCCTGGATGTGGTGGACCTGGGACGCGATTCACGTCGGCCCCGGCCGGTTCGACTGGAGCCTCATCGACAGCTATCTGACCAAGGCCGCCTCCTACAGCATCGAGCTCGAGACCGGCGAGCTGATTCCCAAGCCGGTGGCGCTGAGCATCGAGCTGTACCCCGGCATCGGCATGGATCACACGCCGGAATGGATCTATCAGCGCTACATCCCCAACGCGCCGCAGATCAATGGCAACTATGTGGGCTACGTCCAGGACGTGGACGGCACGGGGACGTGCGAGCCCGTGGGCGCGCCGCGCTGGGGCGACCCGGTGTGGGAGGAGCAGCTCAAGGACATGATCCTGGCCCTGGGCCAGCGCTATAACGACGACCCGCGCGTCAACTCGGTCTGGATCTGCACCGGCCTGTATGGCGAGCTGATCTCCAGCTTTAACCACTGCGGCCACCGGGTGGACTTTGACATGGGCGGCGAGTTCGGGCGTTGGACCCTGCGGCTGATGGACATCTACCGCCAGGCCTTCCCCACCAAGCCGCTCTACTTTATCAACAGCGGGCGCAGCTATGAGCGGCTGGCCACCACGCAAAAGGCCCAAACCTACACGCCCAAGATCGGCGTCAAACACAACACCCTGAACTATGACCTGCCCAACGAGTACGGCAAGCAGAGCGTCGCCGGGCAGGGCCTGATGGAAACGATCAACCCCATCAGCACCACGGTGCCCATCGCCTTCGAGCACTATTTCGCCGCCCTGCCGCACCAGACCTACTGGGCGACGATGAACGGCCTGGCGCACCATGCCGACCTGTTCGACTTTCCATACTCGGCCACGAGCTGGCACATCCCGGATCAGATCGCGGCGCTGGACGGCATCCTCCATGGCTATGACCAGTGGGACTTTATCGACAAGTACCTCGGCAAGAGCGTCGAGAACACGCCGGGCGTGTGGATCATGTTCCGTGACACGCAGTGGCCGGTGGACGTGACCGAATGGAACGGGGCCTCTTGCGTCCCGCGCCTATGGGAGATGGGCGAGGACAACAGGGACTGGGGCTATTGGCTCTCGCGGATCAACGCGCCTGGCGGGCGCACGCTGGAGCTGATCCGCCCGCTGAGCGTCAACAAGGACCATCCCGAATGCTGGGAGGCGGCCAACTATCGCTTCGAGACCGAGGTGGCGGCATCGCTGAGCAGCGCGATATATGGCTACTATTCGCTGCGGCGCACCGACGAGGCCACGGGCAACCGCTACTTCTATCTCGACGTGAACGACGCCTGGCCCAAGTGGGGCCAGACGCCCAAGGCTGCCGGCGGGACCGCTGCCTACACCATCACCGTGGTCTATGCCGACAAAGGCACCGACACCTGGGGCTTGAGCTACAAGACCTACGACGGGACCGAGCGAACGCTGACGGTGCAAAAGGGGAACTCGCTCACCTGGAAAGCCCAGACCTGGCAACTGGACGACATGTACCTGCGCAACGGATTCAGCCAGGGCGAGGATTTCCGGCTGGATAGCCTGGGCAATGGCGACGATTACTTTCATCTGGTGCACGTGCAGGCCGCGGGCTCTTGACAGGGCAAATGAATAGGCTATCATGAGCTTATCCCTGGATTAGCCCACACCCTGCGCGCAGGAGTGCTGCCCCTGCGCCCTGCGAGCGCGGAAAGGAGTCGAGATATGCCCAAGAGACTGAGCGACGTATGCGACGAGAACCATCTGGACGACGCCAAGGTCCGGGCCGCGCAGGCCCGGATGGTCGAAGGCCTGACCGCCACGCGCCTGTCAGACGCCTTCAGGGGGATGTCCGACGCCAGCCGCATCCGCATCCTCTCCGCGCTGGGCCCGGGCGAGATCTCGGTCTATGACCTGGCCAGCGTGGTGGCCATGACCCAATCGGCCGTCTCGCACCAACTGGCCACCCTGCGCGACGCCGGGCTGGTCAGGTTCCGCAAGGACGGCCGCAAGGTGTATTACTCGCTCGAAGATGAGCATGTGCTGGGGATGCTCGATGCCGCCCTGGCCAGCCGGAAAGCCAAGTAAGCCAAACCCTCCGAGACCGTCTGGGTCTCGGAGGGTCTCTTCTTGCCACCTGCTATGATCCTGCTACCAGCAGGATAGTGTCCGGCGCTCATCAGCCGCCGTCGACGAACTCAAAGCCCGGGATGTCTTTCGCCGCCTGCACGATAGCCTGCGTGAGTGCCACCTCGAAGGGGGCGCGCTCCTCGGCCGCATACCCCTCCTGGGCCAAGAGCGCGTCGATCAGTTGTCCGATCGAGACCGAGCCCCGGTTCGCGGGGTGTTGCTGCGGCTCCAGCGCGTACACCAGGCGGGCCACCCGCTCTGGCGTCACTTTGGCTGCGACCAGCTCAGCCTTGTTCATCAGCGCCTCCTTCCAGGAGGACATAGTCGCCCCCTCATCAGGGCTCCGCTTCGACGTAACGCATGCCGGGGGCGCCGGCCAGGGCGCGGCGCAGGGCCTGGCTAAAGCGCAGGTACTGCTCCCAGGGCCAGGTGGCCCTTTCGCGATCTTGGGCCAGCTCGGCGGCCAGCCGATTGGCGATGGCCGCCACCCCCACCGCATCGCGGCCAGCGGCCTCAGGGCGCTGCGCGAGCGCCAGGATCGCCGCCCGCAGGCGCTCAGTTGACAGCGCAGCGATGATGCGTTCCAGGTCTTGCGGATGCATGATGCGTTGCTCACCTTCTCGCGGCGCAAAGGGCGCCTGGTAATGGCGCTTCGTGGCGCTGGCCCTGGCGTTCAGGTCAGCAGCTCGCGCAACCGCTGGCCACCCTCGGAGTATGGGGCCTCCGCGAGGCGCGGGCACTCCTCGAGGCGGCGTTCCTGCGTCAGCAGCCCAAAGGCAAAGGCCACGCAAGTGGGCAGCCCGCACTCCCTGCAGTTGAGCTTGGGCAGCAGGAGATAAGCGTCCAGCCAGCCCAGCACCTTGCGCGGCTCGTGGCAGGGGGTGATCTCGGCCCGTCGCTGCCAGACATCGTTGACCAGGTCTTGGAACCACCGCAGTTGGGCCTCGGCGTCCTCGCGCCCATCCACTTTGGCCATGATGGCTAGGTGAGGATAAAAAGTGAGGAGCCGGGTCCCCCGCTTGATGGTCACCGAGTGCGCGCCCGGATTATACGTCAGATTGGGCGCCACGGCATTGAGATAGGGGAATACAGCCGAGACGTCGTCGGATAGCTCGGCGATCACCCGGTTCTTTTCCGGGTCGGCGATGCAGTCCTGGATGCGCACGATGGCAGAACCATGCAACAGCTCTTCGTCTTTCATCGGCCCCGAGCCCGCGTCGTGACCAACGCCCTGCCAGAAAGCCAAACTCGCGTCCGCTGGCGCGCCGATCTACTCCAGCCCCGCCTCGCCCAGCGCGCCCACCAGGCTCTCATAGCTGGGAGCCAGGCCCACAAACTTGACCAGGTCGCCGACCACCAGGGCGGGCGCGTTGTTGATGTGATATTCGGCCATCTTGTCGTGGCGGCCGGTATAGATGATGATCTCGACCTTGTCGCCGAAATCCTGTTCCACCCGCTTGAGCAGGCGCTTGACCGCCACGCCGCCGGAGCAGGGCGGCACCGACACAAACGCCTCGATGGTTACTTGAGACATAGCCCGCCCTCCCGCAGCGCATTGTTGAGCGTGGCCTCGCTGGGGCACATGCCCTCGATGCGGATATTGCCGTTGACCACCGCCGCCGGCACGCAAAACAGCCCGTACTCTTCGAACTTGGGCATGCCTTCCTGTCCGGTGTAGATCACCAGTTGCAGCTCGTCGTCGCCGTATTTGGCCTTGACCCGCTTGGCGAGCTCGATGATCGCCACGCAACCGGGGCACGGCGGATCGCCGCTGAAAACCTCCAGCCTGACCATATCCTTACCTCCCCAACGCTCGTTGTATCTCGGCGGCCAGTTGGTCGGCCGGGAGCACCCGGCCGGTGCCGATAACGCGACCATCCAGGACGATGGTCGGCGTGACCATCAAGCCATAGGCCTGCGCTTCCGGCCCCAAGGCGTCCAGCTTGCGCACCTCCACCTGTCCAGGGAACCGCGCCGCGGCCTTGAGCGCCTCCTGCTCAGCGCGCTTGCACTTGGCGCAGGGCGGCGTCGTGCCAAAGACCGTGATGGTGATCATCTCAGGCCCCCTTGACCCAGGCGACGATCTCTTCCTTGCGCGGCAGGCGACCAGAGCACTTGAGCTCCTCGTCGATCACCAGCCCGGGCGTGCTCATGATCGGGTACGCCATGATCCCCGCCATGTCGGTTACGTGGACGATATGGGCCTCCACGCCCGCTTCCTTTACCGCCTCACGCGTCACTTCTTCCAGCCGCTTGCACTTGGGGCAGCCCATGCCCAATACCTTGATCTCCATGAATATCTCCTCCTGATGGGTGATTAGGTTGCCGATTGCTTCGCCTGGCGCGCGCCGACCCAGCGGAGCGCCAAGGTCAGGATCGCGATCCCGGCCACGAGCGCCAGCAGGATCAGCCAGGGGCTCGCCCCGTCCACCCAGGCGCCATAGAGCAGCCCCGCCAGGGTGCTGAACAACGCCACCCAGGCCACATAGGTCCAGGCCTTCAGCCTGCCGATGATGCCAGCGGTGATGAGGATGCTCTGCAGGCTGAGCTCCGGATCGGCCATCAGATAAGCCAGCAGCGGGCCGCGGTGCATGCCCAGGCCCAGGAACATGTTGGCGATGGGCACCTCCACCAGCGTGGGAAAGTACATGAACACGCCAAAGAGCACGCCCACCAGGTTGGCCAGCACCGTGTTGCTCCCCGCCAGCGCCTCGATCCATTCGGGCTTGATGAACACGCGGATCACGCCGACGGCAAAGACGCCGACGATGAGCAGAGGAAAGATCTGCTTGACGAACCGCCAGGTCTCCCAGAGCCACTCCTGGAGCTGATACTCGTCAAAGTAGCGGCGCGCCGCCAGCCAGATTCCCGCCATGGCCAGAACCACGGCGAACATCTTGCCGGTGAGCTGGATGCGCAGGCTTTCGGCCCCCGGGATCATGCGCACCGCCGCCAGCACCAGGGTCAGGGCGATGAGCGCCAGCGCCACCCAGGTCCAGCGGTTATACCCCTCGTCCACCTTGTTCAGGCCGAACCAGGCCGAGACGCCGATGAGCGCCAGCAGCACGATCAGGACCGCGCCCTGCACCGTGACGCCCTCCTCGCCGCGCGCCGCGTCGAAGGGCACCAGGCGGTTCAGCGCTGCCTGGAAGCGGTCCGTGCCGCCGATGGGCACGTTGAGCTCGGCGTAATGGTTGGTCAGCAACCCCACCTGCAGCGTCCCGGCGATAAGCAGGGCGATGAGCAGCCCCAGAAAGACCCATACCCCCACGGGAACCTTGGCGCTGGCCGCAAAGACGCCATTGCTGGCCTCGCTCTCGTGCGCGGCATCGTCCTTGCGGAAAATGATTGCCATGATCAGGCCGATGCCGATGCCAAAGACCGCCGAGAGGATGATGCGCGCGACGGCGATATCCATGCCCAACGCCACGCCGGTATAGGCCAGGGCCAGGATATTGATGGCCGGGCCGACAAAGAGAAAAGCGATGGCCGGGCCCAGCCCCGCGCCCTTGCGGTAGATGCCCGCAAAGAGTGGCATGATGGTGCAAGAGCAAACCGCCAGCACGAACCCGCCAAACGCGGCAGCGGGATACGAGATAACCTTGGGCGCGCTGCGGCCCAGGTAGCGCGTGACCGCCTCCTTAGGCACCAGGGCCGTCAACGCCCCGGCGACAAAAAAGGCCGGCAACAGGCAGAGCAACACGTGGGCCGCCAAATACGCGGCCAGATTGCCCAGACCGGATTGCAGCAGCGACAGAATCGTGTTTGCCATACGCCTCGCCCCTTCTAAAAGCATGCAACATAACGCATGTATTGACGGCCAAGAAAAGCCCTGTTCCGAACCAGGGCCTTTCAGGCCTATATATTCCTGAACACGAATATATTATACCCCAGGCGCCAGCCCTGTCAAGTCGCCGCGAAGGCGCCGAGTAGGCGGCCGCGGCGCTTCCTAGACATGCTGCACCAGGGCCAGCAGCCCGTCGGGGTCCAGCTCCCCGCCGACCGCCCACAGCTTGAGCAGGCTCTCCGCTCCCGGCTCCACGGCCCGGCCGAGGGCGATGTAAAAGGCGTTGCGCTCCTTGCGCCCCGGCAAGTGCCGCTTGGCCCAGGCGCTCTGGTAGCCCAGCCCCGCGCCGCGCTGCAACAGGGTGTGGCCGTAGAGGAAATAGGCCCCCTCCATAAACACCTCGCGCAACGGGCGCAGCGCCGCCGACTCGAAATCGTCGATCAGCTTTTGCCCAAACTTGTTCATCTCGGTCCCGGCGATCAGCGGCAGGTCCAGTCGCCGCGCCAGGTCCACCACCTCGTACAGCTTGCGCACCTTGAGCTCCTGCTCGGCGGCGGAGGCAAAGTTCCAGTTGCGGTCGGGGATGATGTTCAACACCCCGACACCCTGGCCCATCAGGAGCGTCAGCAGCTCCTCCTCGCTCTGCTCGCCGGCGCTGAGGCCATCCAGCCAGGTGGCGCAGGGGATCGCGCCGCAAGCGATGATCATCTCGTTAACTTCTGGCACGCGCGGGAAGGCCTCCGGCGTGGGGGCCATATAGCCCACGCCGCCCTTTTTCATCAGCTTGGAGCGGATGGCGTCGCGCAGGGCGTTGGAATCGGCCACCAGGGCCGCGGCCTTGGCGGGGTCCGCCCCCAGCTTGGCCGCCCAAAAGGCCGCCAAGTCGGCCTGATCGGGGAAGCGCCGGCGGGCCAGCTCGTCATAGGCCACCAGCATGTGCCGCTCCGTGGCGTTGCCCTTGGGCGTCAGGGGCAAGACGTCGTGGTCATAGTCGGCGGCGAGAGGCTCCAGGTGCGCGGCGAGCTTGGCCATCATCTGGCGGTTGCGGGACTCGGCGGCGTGGCGCATTTGCGCCAGCGTCTGGGCGGGGCGACCTGCGGGAGCCGCGCTCTGGGTAAAGCCCATGCCCATCAGGTAAAAGATCCCCGGCTCCCCTGGCGAGTTGATCTCGCGCGTGGCGAACTCGGGGACATAGACGCGGGTCTCCAGCCCGGCGACGCCGCGCACCGCCGCCAGGTCGCAGGCCTCCAGGAACTCGCCCACGCCATCCAGCACGTCGAAATCGACGAGGCCCACGGCGCGCCAGCCGCGCTCCCGCGCCAGCCAGGCCAGCGCCGACGGCGAATAGCCATAGCCGTTGAAGGAGAAAAAGCTGTGGCAATGGAGGTTGCCCTCCTCGCGCGGGGCGGCCACGGCCACCTGGCCGGTGCGCCAGGCCTTCGCCAGTGCGGCCAGCGCTTCCTGGCGCGCTGGCGCCTCAAAGCGGTTGAGCTGCTCGCGCAGGATCGCCGTTCTATCGCTCATGGTAACCTCCGAGGTGGTTCTTGGCTGTGCAGGCCGACCAAGCGGATTGTAGCCGAAACGGCGCGCCTGTCAACGCCATGCACGAAAAAGGGCCGGCATACGCGCCATAGGATGGCGCGCCATAGGATGGCGGGCCATAGGATGGCGCGTATGTCGGCCCCGAACGGGTTCGCTCAGCCGGGCGCGGCCTACAGCCCGACTATGTCCGCCACCCACTCGACGCCCAACTCGGCCAGCTTGGCGCGGCCGGGGGTGCCCGTGGCCACATCCCAGCCCGCCATCTCATAGTACGTGTCGAACGCCTGGGCCAGCTCGGCGCGATCCATCGCCCAGCTATCGCTTAGCCCGCCTTCCAGTGGCTCAAAGATGCGCTGCGGCGGCACATCGTCCTTGCGATCGATCCCCTCCCGGGCGTTGTAAGCGCGCAGCATGTTCAGCCGCCGCTCACCCAGCTTGATCAGCTCGTACAGGCTGACGCTCCAGCCGGTGGCGGCGCGGATCAGCTCCACCAGTTGATTCATGCTGTAAAGCTGCCAGGTCGGGCCCCAGACGAAATCGCAGACGTTCACCGTGTCCAGGCAGCTATAGGCCCATTGCGTGGTGAGGGCGAAGCGGACCTTTTCCGCGTTCAGGCTGCGCGGCGGCTGCGGATCGGCCAGCCCCAGCGAGGAGAGCCCGTTGCGGTGCCCCTCATAGCTCTCCTCATAGTTGGGATCGTGCTCGTGGGACATGTGATCCGCGCCAAAGGGGTTCACGGCATAGATCAGGCCCAGCGTGCGCTTGACCCTGGGCATGTGCGCGGGGAACTCTTGCTTGTGGCACGTGACGAGGTACTTCTCCGTGCCCTTGCCGATCTCGGTCGCGGCGCGGGCCGAGCCTTCGGCCAGCAGGTCGCCAAAGCCCTCGCGTTTGCCCATCCATTCCAGCATCTGCACCATCGCCGCGGCGTTGCCGAAACGCAGGTCGATGCCGCCGGTATCGGCCTTGGTCAGGGCGCCTTTCTCGTAGCATTCCATGGCCCAAGCCACGGTGCCCCCGGCCGAGATGGTGTCCATGCCGTACATGTTGCAGATCTGATTGCCCAACGAGACCGCCGCCAGGTCCGAAACGCCGCAATAGCTGCCCAGGGAGGCCAGCGTCTCGTACTCGGGCCCGCCATAGAGCGGGTCGACCTGGAAGGGGCCGTCCTTGATCTCCACCACGCGCTTGCAGCGAATAGCGCAACCGAAACAGGTGTCGCGCTCCTTCAGGATCGTGTTGAGCATGGTGGGGCCGCTGATCTTTTCGTACTCGTCAAAGCTGCCGCTGGTAAAGTTGCGGGTAGGTAGGCCACCGGCGCTCTGGTTGCCGCCGACGGTATTGGCCGTGCCATACTTGCGCATCGCCCCCATGCGGACCTCGACGTTCTCCACGCCCCAGCGAGCCAGCTCGCGGAGTTTGTCCGGGTCAGCGGCCTCGGGGCGCTGGTGCCCGCGCACGGCCACCGCCTTCAAGTTCTTGGAGCCCATCACCGCGCCCATGCCGGTGCGGCCATTGGCCCGCGTGCACATGTTGATCAGGCAGGCAAAGCGCACCAGCTTTTCCCCGGCCGGGCCGATCTGCAACACCTCGGCCTTGGGCTCGTTCACCTCGGCGCGGATTTGGGCCTCCGCCTCGCCGGTGACCTTGCCCCACAGGTGGGCGGCGTCGCGGAGCTCGGCCTCGCCGTCATGCAGCCAGAGGTACACCGGCTTGGGCGACTTGCCCTTGATGACGATGCCGTCGAACCCAGCCGCCTTGCACTCGGCAGGCCAAAAGCCACCGGCCTGGCTATCGCCGATAGTGTCGGTCAGCGGGGAGCGCGCCGTCGCGGTGACGCGGCTGTTCCCCGAGATCGGCAGGCCCGTCACGGGCCCCAGGGTCAGGATCAGCGCGTTTTCCGGGCCGAGAGGGTCGGCGCCTTTGGGGATGTCGCGCAGCGCATAGTAGGTGCCCATCGCGCTGCCGCCCATGTATTTGCGATAGAACGCCTCGCTCGGCTGCTCGATCTCGAGCTTGCCGTTGGTCAGATCCACGTGTAGAATGCGCCCAGCGTATCCTTTTGGCATGTTGGCCCTCCTTGGAAAGCAGTCGGGTGTTCACGAGATGCACGCAGCCATTGTAACATAGCAACGGCCGCACGGCAAAGAAGGACAAAAACCATGTCACCGTCCCGTACCTCCCCACCATCCGAACCAGAGCTGCACGCGCTATCCTCCGCGCTGGGCGAGCAGCTTCGCCAGCGCGGCCTCCAGCTCGCCGTGGCCGAGTCTTGCACCGGGGGCCTGCTCGCCGGGACCATCGTGGCGATCTCGGGGAGCTCGGATTATTTCCTGGGCGGGGTGGTGGCCTATGCCAACGAGGTCAAGAGCGGGGTGCTGGGCGTGGCCCCCGCGACGCTGGCCGAGCACGGCGCGGTGAGCTGGCAGACGGCCGCCGAGATGGCCTGGGGGGTGCGGTCGCTGCTGGGCGCGGACGTGGCGCTCGCCACCACCGGCATCGCCGGGCCCGCCGGCGGGACGCCCACCAAGCCCGTGGGCACGGTCTATCTCGCGCTGGCCGCGCGAGAGGCGATCCTTTGGCAAAGGCAGCTCTGGCTGGGGACGCGGCTGGAGAATATTCGCGCCTCGGTGGGCGCGGCGCTCCGGCTGCTGGAGGCGCATCTGGGCGGTCTGGAGCCGGACGCGCCGGAGGCGGGCGCGCTGACGCCGGAGCAACTGGCCAACTTGGGCGAGGCGGCGCAGGTCGAGTGCCGCCGCGGTCGAGAGGGGCGACTGCTGCCGGTGGCTTTCACCTGGCGAGGGCAACGCTACACGGTGGATAGCCGAGGGCGCTCCTGGGACGATGACGCGGGCGGCTGGCATGTCCTGGTGATGAGCCATCCCCACGGCACATTCCAGCTGGATCGGGATGCGGCCGGTCGGTGGCGCGTGGGGCGGCGCTGGGCGCGCCCGGTGCCCGCCTGAGCGGAAGGAACGCGAAAGCACCCCGCCCTGGTTTGGCGGGGTGCTGGTAGGACGATGGGGCGGAAAAGCTAGGCGCTGAGGTGGGCCTTGGCGACTTCGGCCAATTGGGCAAAGCCAGCGGTATCGCGGACGGCCAGGTCAGCCAGCATCTTGCGGTTGACCTCGACGCCAGCATTCTTGAGGCCATTGATCATGCGCCCGTAGGTCAGATCGTTCTGACGGGCGGCGGCATTGATGCGGACAATCCACAGGCTGCGCATATCGCCCTTGCGGTCGCGACGATCGCGGTAGGAATAAGCCAGCGCCTTGAGCATCGCCTCATTGGCGCGGCGAAAAAGGGTGCTTTTGCTCCCCTTCTGGCCTTTGGTGATGCCCAGGATCTTCTTGTGGCGCGCATGCGCGGGAACGCCTCTTTTTACTCTTGGCACGGTAGCTCTCCTTCTGGATAGCGGCAGAAACGCGCGTTACCAGCGGCGCAAAGGGCCGCGGTAGGGCTGGCCGCCATTACCCTTTCTTTTTCAGATATGGCATCAACCGCATGATCCGCTCTTGCTCGCCCTTGTTCTCCAGCGCGACAGTGCGATCGAGCATGCGCTTGGTCCGCTTGGCCTTGTTCCGGCGCAGGTGGCCGCCAGCCCCCGCGCCACCGATGTTGTGCACGATCTTGCCGGTCCCGGTCAGCCGGAACCGCTTGGCGGTCGCCTTGTGCGTCTTCATCTTGGGCATTGAGGGATTCCCTCCTTCGTTTCTACATGGATTCGGACGACGCATCCCTCGACACAAAAACATCGCGCCTTGGCGATGTTTGGTTTGCGAGCCAACACCTATGCGAGGCAATGCCGACTTACGAGCGTCTCATTTCTTGGGCGTGAGGATCATGAGCATCGAGCGACCCTCCAGGGCCGGCACCTGCTCCACCGCGGCGATGTCCTCGGTCTCTTTGGCGACCTGCAACAACAACTCGCGGGCGATCTCGGGGTGCCAGGACTCGCGTCCTCGGAACCAGATCCTGACCCTCACCTTGGAGCCATCTTCGATGAACTTGCGTGTCTGCTTGACCTTGGTGGACACATCATGTTCGGCAGTCTTGGGACGGAGGCGAATCTCCTTTACCTCAGCGATCCGCTGCGCCTTGCGCGCCTCGCGCTCTTTTTTGGTGCGCGCATAGACGAACTTGCCGTAATCCATCAGGCGGCATACGGGAGGCACTGCGCCGGGGCCGACCTCGACCAGGTCCACTTCTTTCTCTTCGGCCAAACGCAACGCTTCCCTGCGAGAATAGATGCCTAGCTGTTTGCCTTCCGCGTCAATGACGCGGACTTCGGGTGCTGTTATCTCGCCGTTGACACGTAATTCCTTACTGATCTCTCCACCTCACTTTTGGATGCACGGAACCGACCCTGGCAACGTTCCCCAACCACCGCTTCCAGGAACGACCGCAGTCACGCACAATATCAGAAACGCGTGCACTTCGGATGAAGAATAATAGCATAGTTGCCCGAATTAGTCAAATGCCACGCCGAATCAGCCTCTGCACGGGACCTGCGGCGCGATTGACAATCCCAGCTAGTGGCGCTATAGTGTGCGCGCAAATGCCCTGATCGCCAAATGTCGCCCGCTCGCCTCTAGCCCAGCCAAAGGAGCCCGCCCATGAAGGCCAAGTTGCAAGAGCTTCGCTCTCGTCTCGTGGAGATCGGCGACCTGAATGCCGCCGCCGCGTTGCTGTACTGGGACCAATCCACTTACATGCCCGCCGGCGCCGCCGCGGCGCGCGGACGCCAGCAGGCCACCCTGGCGCGCCTGGCCCACGAAAAGCTGATCGACCCCGCCATCGGCAAGCTGTTGGATGCGTTGCAGCCCCACGAGCAGAGCCTCCCCTACGATGACGACGACGCCAGCCTGATCCGCGTGGCGCGCCGCCAATACGAGAGGGCCACCAAGGTCCCGGCGGCTTTCATGTCCGAGTTCACCGAACACAATGCCGCCTCCTACGAGGCCTGGGCCAAGGCGCGGCCCGCCAACGATTTCAAGGCCGTGCAGCCTTACCTGGAAAAGACCCTGGAGATGAGCCGCCAGTTGGCCAACTATTTTCCGGGCTATGAGCACATCGCCGACCCGCTCATCGACCTGGCCGATTACGGCATGAAGGCCAACACCATCCGCCCCCTCTTCGCCGAGCTGCGCCAAAGGATGGTGCCCATCGTGCAGGCCATCACCTCCCAATCGCCGGCCGACGATTCCTGCGTCCACCAGCGCTTTCCCGAGGGGAAACAGCGGGCCTTTGGCCTGGACGCCGCCAAGCGCTTCGGCTATGACCTGAACCGCGGGCGGCTGGACAAGACCCCTCATCCCTTCACCATCACCTTTTCCATCACCGACGTGCGGATCACCACCCGCTTCAAGGCGGATGACCTGACCGAGTCGCTGTTCAGCACCCTGCACGAGGCGGGCCACGCCATGTACGAACAGGGCGTCCGGCTCGAATACGACGGCACGCCCCTGGGCGAGGGGGTATCGCAGGGGGTGCACGAGAGCCAGTCGCGGCTATGGGAGAACATCGTGGGGCGAAGCCGGGGCTTTTGGACCTATTTCTACCCCCGGCTGCAAAAGACCTTCCCCCAGCAACTCGGCTCGGTCCCGCTGGAGACCTTTTACCGGGCTATCAACAAGGTGTCGCCCTCGCTGATCCGCACCGACGCCGACGAGGTCACCTATAACCTGCACGTGATGATCCGCTTCGACCTGGAGCTGGCCCTGCTGGAGGGCAAGCTCAGCGTCGCGGACCTGCCCGACGCCTGGCACGCCCGTTACCAGTCGGACCTCGGCGTGCGCGCGCCCGACGACCGGGACGGCGTGCTGCAAGACGTGCACTGGTACGGCGGGACGATCGGCGGCTCGTTCCAGGGCTATACCCTGGGCAACATCCTGGGCGCCCAGTTCTTTGCCGCCGCCACCCAGGCTCGCCCGCAGATCCCCGCCGAGATCGAAGCCGGGCAGTTCGGCGCCCTGCACGGCTGGCTGGCGGAAAACATCTATCAGCACGGGTCCAAGTACACGCCCAACGAGATCATCGAGCGCGCCACCGGCGGCCCGCTGCGCATCGAGCCGTATATCCAGTATCTGCGCGCCAAATACGGGGAACTGTACCGGCTATAGGCCAGGAGCAAGATGCCCATGCCAGAGGAGGCGGTCCGCTTTGCCGTGCTGCAGCTTTCGGGCTGCGCCGGGTGCGAGGTCTCGCTGCTCAACGCGGAAGAGTGGATCGAACGCTATCGGCTGATGTATATGCCGCTGGTTGTCTCGGCCTACGACGTCCCCCCCGTGGATATCCTGCTGGTCAGCGGCGGCGTGCGCACGGATGAGGATCTCTATAACCTGCGCCGGGCCATCCCCCGCGCCAAGCAGGTCGTGGCGGTGGGCACCTGCGCCATCTCGGGCGGCGTGGCCAGCCTGGGCGACCGCGACGAGGTGCGCCAGCTCTTCTTGACGCAGCCGGAGCGGCGCCATGTGCCGCGCATGCTGCCCAAGTGCCATCCCATCGACGCCTTTGTGGAGGTGGGCCGCTATCTCCCGGGCTGCCCGCCCACGCCCGAGCTATTCATGGCCGCGCTGCTCGATCCAGCGGATTTCAAGGCCAGCAAGATCGTCTGCCAGGAGTGCGGGCGGCGCAAGGTCCGGGATTTGCGGCCGGAGCACCTGGTGGGGCTGCGTCAGGGCGAGGTGCTGCCGGATATCTGCCTGATCAACCAGGGCTATTTCTGCGTGGGCTCCTCGACGCGCGGCGGCTGTCGCGCCCCCTGCCCGCGCGGCGGCCACCCCTGCGTCGGCTGCCGCGGCCCCTCGGACGTGCTCATCGACAAGGGCTCCACCGAGTGGCTGGCATCCATCCAGCGCGTCTTCCAGTCCCTCACCGACGTGCCCGCCGCCGAGATCGAGCAGGCGGCTCGCTCGCCGCAGATGGCCCTCTTTCTGTTCCAGTTCTCAGACTATGCCGGCGTGGACCGCCCGCCCAGGCCCAAGGAGAAGGTGCTGTAACATGCCGACGCTAACCTTTCCCCTCAGCCGCATCGAGGGCCATGCCCAGGTCACCATCGACGTGCAGAATGGGCGGCCCGTCTCCGCCCGCTTTCAGGCGATGGAGTTCCGCGGCTTTGAATACCTGGTGCAGGGCGTGCCCGCCGAGCAGATGCCGGTGATCGTGCCGCGCATCTGCGGCGTCTGCTCCACCGCCCACCACGTGGCCGCGGTCCGGGCGCTGGAGGATGCCTTCGGCCTCACCCCGCCGCCGCTGGCCCAAACCATCCGCGAGCTGCTGATGCTGGGGCAGATCGTGCAGAACCAGGCGACTTCGCTTTTCATCTTTACCATGCCCGACCGGCTGGGCGTCTCCAGCATCTTTCAGGCCGATTCCGCCGCGGCGGACGCCGACCAGGGCATCGCCTCGCGCGCGCTGCGCGTGCGCCGGGCCGGCACCAGCCTGATCTCCCTGGCGGGGGGCCAGTTCATCCACCCCATCAAGGCCATCGTCGGCGGCGTCACCAGCGGCATCGCGCCCGAGGCGGCCGAAGTCGTTCGCGGAGAGGTGGAAGCGGCGCTGGGCCTGGCTTGCGAGCTGTTCGACATCTATTGGGAGATGTCGCTGGCGCTGCGGGACCGCATCGGCACCTGGGGTGACGACGAGCCCGCCTGCTATATCGCCGCCACCGGCGAGGACGCGCCGCGCTACACCGACGACACGATCCGCGTGATGTGCCCGGACGGCTGCTGCCACGAAGCCTTCCCCGCGCGAGACTTTCGCAAGCACCTGGATTTCGTCGAGAGCGAATACTCGTATGCCGACGCCACCAGCTACCGCGGGCAGGTGATCCGCGCCAACAGCCTGGCGCGCGCCAACATGACCCAAGCCATGGGCACGCCGCTGGCCGATGGCTACCTGGAGCGGTTCCGCCAGGCCTTCGGGCGCCCCGCCCATGGCCTGCTGCTCTTCGACCTGGCGCGCGGCATCGAGCTGGTCTATGCCCTGGAGCGGGCGCTGGAGATCATGGCAGGCCCCCTGAGCGGGGAGGATACGGCCATCCCCTACACCCCGCGGGATGGCGATGGCTACGGCATGGTCGAGGCCCCGCGCGGCCCGCTGATCCACCACTACCGCATCGAGAACCAAAAGATCGTCCAGGCCGAGTTCGTCATCCCTACCGTCCACAATATGCTGGCCATCGAGCGAGCGCTGCGGGTGGTCGCGGCGCGCTATATCACCGGGGAGAGCATCAACATGGAGTTGGAGCGCGCCGTGGGCCGCGTGGTGCGCGCCTTTGATCCTTGCATCGCCTGCGCCACCCACTGATCCCACGGCGCGCCGCGGAAGGGCTTACCAGAGGCTGCCGACGGAGAGGCGAAACCAGTCGGTGCTAAAGATGACGCTGCACGCCAGCAGCAGGAACACGACCAGGATCACCAGCCCGCAGCCACAGCCGGAGCAAGAGAGGCCTTTGCCGAATCCGAAGCGGTCTTCGAGCCAATCGAAGGCCGAGGTCAGCATGAACATCTCGAGCAAGCCTTGCAGACACCCTTGACGATTCCTCACGGCATCTACTCCTTTCTTGTCTCACTGCCCCTATTATGGCGCATCGCCTCGCGCGCACCATGATAGCCGGATGACAATCAGCCGACAAATGCGGTCAGGCTCGCGGCAGCCGATATTGGTAGCACGCCAGGCGCCAGCGTATAATGTGCCCAATCCACCAAGGGGGCGCGCCGATGACCAAGCCAGCCTATATCCTGGCCCACGACCTGGGCACCACCGGCAACAAGGCCAATCTCTTTGACGCGGACGGCCAGGCCGTCCGCAGCGCTTTCGCCGGCTATGCCACCCGCTACCCCCGCGCCGGCTGGGCGGAACAGGACCCGGCGGACTGGTGGCGCGCGGTGGTGGAAACGACCCGCGCCCTGCTGGCGGAGCCCGGAATCGCCCCGCAAGAGATCGCCGCCGTGAGCTTTAGCGCCCAGATGATGGCCGGGCTGCCGGTGGATGCCGCGGGCCAGCCCCTGCGGCCAGCCATCATCTGGGCCGACCAGCGCGCCACGCGGGAGGCCGATCTCTTGCGCGAGGCGTGCGGGGCGGAACAGCTCTATCGCCGCACCGGCCACCGCATCAGCGCAGCCTACACCGGCCCCAAGATGCTCTGGATCCGCGAACACGAGCCCGAGCTGTTCGCCCGCACCCGCATCTTTCTGCAGGCCAAGGATTATGTCGCCTATCGCCTCACCGGCCAGTTCGCCACCGACTATTCCGACGCCTCCGGCAGCAACCTCTTTAACCTGGACCAGCGCGCCTGGGACGAGGAGATCCTGGCCGCGGTGGGGCTTGCGCGCGGCCTGCTGCCCGAAGCCCATCCCTCCCACCACGTCGCCGGCCAAGTGACGCTGGAGGCCGCGGTCGCCACCGGCCTGCTGGCGGGAACGCCGGTGGTGATCGGCGGCGGCGATGGCGCCTGCGCCACGGTGGGCGCGGGGGTCGTCGGCGAGGGCGATGCCTACAACTATATCGGCTCCTCTTCCTGGATGGCCGTGGCCAGCCCCCGGCCGCTCTATGACCCGCAGCAGCGCATCGTCAATTTCGCCCACCTGGACCCCCAGCAGGTCTGCCCCATGGGCACCATGCAAGCGGCAGGCGGGGCCTACCAGTGGCTGTCGGGGTGGATCGCCAGGGGCGAGGAAAACCCGGCCCGCTATCGCGAGATGGATCGCTGGGCAGCGCAAACGCCGCCGGGGGCCGAGGGCTTGCTCTTCCTCCCCTACCTGATGGGCGAGCGCAGCCCCTACTGGAACCCGGAGGCGCGGGGCGCCTTCGTGGGGCTCTCCATGCGCCACGGGCGCGGCCACGCCGCGCGGGCGGCCATGGAGGGGGTAGCCTACAACCTGCGGATGATCCTCGACGCGCTGACAGAGCAAGGGGTCGCCCCCCACGCCATGCGCCTCATCGGCGGCGGGGCCAAAAGCACCGTCTGGCGGCAAATCCTGGCGGACGTCCTGGGCCTGCCCATCCTGCGGCCGCAGCTCCTGGCCGAGGCCACAGCCTTGGGCGCGGCCATCGCCGGGGGCGTGGGCGTGGGGCTCTGGCCCGATTACGGCGTGGCCCGCCGATTGGTAGCGGCCGCCGAGGCGGAGCGGCCCGATCCCGCAGCGCGGGAAACGTACAACGCGCGATATCCCCTCTTTCAAGAGGTCTATCGCGCGTTGGAGCCGCTCTATGGGCGGCTGGGGGCCTGAGAGCGCGCGCTCAGCCGCTCACCTGCCGGTTGGCCTGCGCCACCCAGTCCAGCCGCTCCTCGTTCAACATACCATAGTTGTAGTAATAGACGCCTGCGGCGCCCTCCGCCGCGCAGGCGTCGACGTTGGCCGCCAGCCCGCCCGCCGAGGCGGCGATGGGATGGCAGGCGGTGAGCCCCACGCTCATGGGCTTGTCCCCGCCCAGCATCTTGGTCCAGCGCAGCTCGGCGCGCACCTGGTTGGGGTCGGGATAGTAGCCCAGAGGGATCAACCCATCGCTGGCCTGGGCCAGCCGTCGCAGCGTCATCCCCTCGCGCCAGGCGCGGGCCACCGGGATGCCGAACGCCGAGGGCATCACCTCCAGCTTGGCGCCCTCCGCGTTGGCGAGCTCCCGCACCTGCCCCACCAGCGTGCCGGTGATCTCGGCCCGCATCCGGACATAGTCGTACAGTTCGGGGAACTCGACCAGGAGCGCGGGCATGTCGGCGATAGCGATGTTGGGTGGCAGCGCGCCGCGCTCGTTGGCGGAGAGCGCCTCGGCCAGCCGGGCCGCCTGGGCCCTAGCGGCCTCCCCATCCAGGCCCATCTGCCTGGCCCGCTCCAGGCAATCGGGGCAGAAGCAGAGAAAGAGCAGCATCTCTTCCGCCTCGCTCATGGGCAGCCCCACCTTTTCGTGATGCACCCAATGCAGCAGCCCCAGATAGCCCGCCGTCTCCAAGAGGATGCGGTCGGGATGGACCTGGGCGCACACATCGCGGATCAGCCCGCGCAGGTAGGCGCGGACGCGAGGCTTGCTGGGGCAGAGGTTGTAGGTATAGGTATCGCCAAAGCAGTTGCGCGAGCAGAGCGTGGGGTCGTTGGTCCCCAGCGTCGAGTTGTGCAGCCCCACCGTCCATAGGCCGTAATCCACGCCGTGCTCCCGGCACCAGGCCCGCGACTTAACCAGGACGTCGGCGCGGGCCACCTCCTGGTCCACGATGGGCAGCGGCGCGCCGTCGGCATAGTAGGCCGGCGTGGGCGTGAACGAGACCCCGGGCCCAGGGCGGGTATAGACCTTGGGGCCGGGCATCCGCGGGCGGATGACCCGCGCGCTGTGATAGCTGGAGGTCAGCGCGATGGCGTCGCAGCCGCAGCGCTCCACCATGTTGGCCAGCGCCGCCTCGATCCCCTCATCCAGCAAGTCCCACGAATAGGCGAAAAAGCCCTTGCGCATCGCTGCTTCTCCTCTCAGTCCTTGTAGACCAGATCATCCCGCCGCAACAGGCGGAAGGCCGGCTCGGCGCGATAGCTCCGCCAGTCCGGGCAAGGCGCCCACGCCCCGTCCTGCCAGGTGACCACCTGGATATGGTCCCAGCCCAGGTCCCACAGCCCGCGCTCAGCGGCGACGCGCAGCAGCCCCACCGACCGCGGCTCAAAGCCCATGAGCTGCGCCGCCACCTGGTCCACCGCCAGGGGGTGCTGCCCGGCCAGCGCCAGGCCCATGGGGATGTTCGAGCCGCGGCGAAAGCCGGTGCCGTCGCGCCCGACGATCCCCTCCAGGATATGCCAATCCGGCCGGAGCGCCATGTAGAGGTCCGCCAGCTTGTGGTAGAACCGCTCGAGAGCGTCCACCACGCGAGCGTCCAGGGTCAGCCCGTCGTCGTCCTCCCAGCGCGGGTAGGCGGTGCAGAGGTGGCGATAGTTGATGGGCGTCAGCATCCCTTGCATGTTCTTGACGCAGAGGGTGACCACGGCCATGTTGTGCGTCTTCATCTTGGGCACGTTGACCAGTGTCCCCGCCTGGAGGACCGTCTTGGAGACGTGCAGGTGGCGCAAGATCGGCCGGCTTGAATCGATCAGGTGCACCGAGGCATCCTGGTTCAGGTCGCGCAGGGCCACGCCCAACGGCGCCAGCTCGTCCACATACCCGGCCACCCGGAAAAAGTCCAGGGTGTCCATCATCGTCTCCGCGCCGCCGCCCTCCGCGACGATGATCTGGTCGGCGGGCACGCCGTGGTCCAGCAGCCCGCGCGCCAGCCCGCCCATGAAAGCGGGGTGGGTGACGATGCCCGACTCAGCGGGCTCGTTCCAGACGACGTTGGGCTTGAGCACAACAGGAAGCTGGGGCCTACCGTGCCGCTGCCACTCGCCCCACAGGCCCTCCACCATCGCCTGCCCCGCCTGGCGAAAGACCTTCGGGCCGGGCAGTTGGTCCAGCGGGGTTCGGAGCAAATAGACCGTCTGCAGAGCTCGATCAAGATCGCTTGCGGATAGCATTTCGCACCTCACTGACTAACGCGGCGCTCCCGCGGCCCGGCAACGCCGTGGCGGTCCCCTCAGTCGTCGGCCGGCTGGCCCTGAAGCGCCGCCTCGCCTCGCGCGCGCATGAGCTGGCGCAGGTGTTCCATATCCTGGGGCAACGACCGGGCGATAAACGAGTAAAAGAGCGCGCAGAGCAGCCACGTGCCGATGCAGGTCGCCAGGATGGCGGTCTGCAAGGACGAGCGCACCGCGATCAGGCCGGCTGCCAGGGGGGCCAGCGCCGCGCCGCCCTGCTCGATAAAGTACTGCACCGCCAGCGCCGTGCTGCGCATCTCGGGCGCCACCATGTCGTGCACCGTGGCCGCGCCATTGGGCGAAGCGAAGGGCATGAACAGCGCGGTGATCCCCAACAGGATCATGAACAGCGTGGGGTTATCCATCGGCACCCGCACCGCCAGAAAGAGAAAGATCGCGCCCATGAGGATGCCAAAGGTGCTCACGTACACGCGCCCGCGGCGGGTGCGCTTGAAAGCCATGTCGCCCAGGGAGCCGCCCACGAAATAGCCCGCCGCCAACACCAGCACGACCAGGCCCATCACCACCGTGGCCTGGCCGGTGTCATAGCCGCGCTCGGTCTCCAGGTAACGAAAGGCCCAGTAGGTAAGCACGTTCCAGGGCACGACGCCGAAAAAGCCCTGGATGAAGAGCAGCACCAGGCTGCGCTTGCGGAAGAGCTGCAGGGCCTCGCGCCAGTGAAAGCGATAGACGCCGATCTGCTCCAGGTCGCGCAGCTCGGGCTCGGCTTGGCCCCGCGGCGCCTCCTTGACCCCAAACCAGATCACAAAGGCCAGCAGGATGCCAATGCCGCCGGTGATGAAAAAGAGGTTGCGCCAGCCCAGCGCCTGCCCGACGACGGTGGCCAGGATCAAGCCCAACAGGTAGCCCATGGGCATGGCCACCTGCAACAGGCCATAGACCTTGCCGCGCAGCTCGGGCCCAAAATAGTCCGAGATCAGGCTATAGAGCCCCGGATAGCTGGAATCGTCGATGCCGGTGGAGGCGCGGCTGCCCACGAAAAACCCGAAAGTGCGGGCGCGCGAGCTGATCCAGGTGGTGGCGCCCCAGATGAACGAGGCGATGGCCAGCAGCTTGGCCCGGGCGAAGCGATCGTAGAGGTAGCCCCACAGGGGGTAAAAGATGGTGCCAATGATGAGCGCGCCGGTGGACACGGCGCCCATTTGCGCCTCGTTGATGCCGAACTCGTCCATGATCGGCGTAGTCAGCGGCCCGATCAGCAGCTTGTCCGCTTGATGGAGCAGCATGAAGCAGAAAAAGATCGCCACCACGAACCACCGATAGCGCGAACGCATGGGCAACTCCTCATCCTATGGTTGATGGAGCAGCGCGCTAGAGTCCCCTGCCCGGGCGCCCTAGGCCATCCGCACGGGCACCCGCCATCTCTCCTTGCCAGCGGCGATCTCGAAATAGAGGGGTTCGGCGCCCCCGGCGGCCCGGTCCAGCGTGACCTGCAGCCGCAAGGTCTTGCCCGGCTTGACGGTGCAGGAGCGCCGGGTGATCTCGAGCCGCGGCGAGCTGGGCTGGATCGTCGCCGTCACCGCCTCATAGCCCTCGTTGGTGATCGCCAATTTGCCCTGGGCCTGGGTCTGATCCTCGGATAGGGTCAGCGGCGGCAGCTCGGCCGTCACCCGCTCCTGCAAAACGACCTCATAAAAGGCGTCGAGGATCGCGTCGCCGCCGTTGCTGCGGATGGCGATGGCCCCCTCCTCACTCACCAGGCCGGCGGCCAGGCCCGTCGTGTTGGCGCGCACGCGGATGACCTGAGACATGCCTGTATCGCAGACAAAGGCTGCCGGTTCCGCGGTCAGGCGCGACGAGCGAAGCGCTATCTCGCCGCGCAACGGGCCGAGGCCGCGGTTAAAGACCAGGAAAGAGCCCTCCGCCTCGGCATAGTTGACGCTGACGCCCAAATCCACCCGCGAGAAATCCACGTCCAGGCGAGGCGCGGCCACCACCAGCGAGAGGGGCAACTGCCGCTCGCCGCCGCTGCTGGCGACGCGCAGCATCCCCGCGGCGCTGCCTTGCTCGGGCGGCAGGGCCAGCGCATAGGCCACCAGCCGCACCTGGACCTCCTCGCCGGCGGGGCAAACGCCCTGCGGCGGGACGATCTCCACCCACCAGGCCTCGCTGCTAAGCTGCCACTCCAACAAGCCGGTATCCCGGTTGCGAATGGTCAGGGCCCGCTCGGCGGGGATGGCGCGGTCCACGATGCCAAAGTCGATGGCCGCGGGCTCCACTTCCAGCGCCGGGCGCAAAAGCCAGATGCGCGCCGGTATCTCGCGCTCGCCGCCGTCGCTGAGCACGCGCAAACCGACGGGCAGCTCCAGGTACTGGCCGCGCGCAAAGCCCGTCGTCTCGGCGGTGATCACCACATCCGCCGACCCTTGCGCCGGAATTTCGAGCTCGGCACGGGAAGGCGCGAGCCAAGCGAGGGCGCTCTCCAGCCGGACGTGCAGCGGCGCGGAGCCGCTGTTGCGCACCGCCAGGACAGCCTGCGCCGGGTCGCCCAGCGGCACCTCGCCGAAATCCAGCTCGGCCTGGGCGATTTGCAGGCGAGGCGCCAGCACGCGCACGCGGACCGGCACGGTGACCGCGCCGCCGTTGGAGCGCACCAGCAGCGCCTGCCGCGACTCGGTGAGGCCCTCGGGCAGCGCGGACGTGTCCAGCTCCACGACGATCTCGCGGCGCACCCCCGCGGGCAGCCGGGTTGGCGGCGCGGCGACCTGCAGCCAGGGCTCCTGGCTGCGCAGCGAGTGATCGAGCAGCCCATCGCCGGCGTTGGTCACGACCAGCGTCTGCTGGCCCCGCTCGCCGCGACGGATGGCGCCGAAATCGAGGTAGGAGGGTTGCACCTCCAGGATGGGCTTGACCAGCACCACCTGGGCGGCGATGCTCGCCTGCCCGGCGTCGCTGTCCACCACCAGCGCGTTATCGTTGCGGTGCGCCCCGGGCAAGAGAATCGCCGGGTTGAGCAAGATCTCCACCTGGGCATCGCTGCCCGGCGCGGCCACGAACTCGGCGCGGGGCACCTGCAGCCACTCCACGCGGCTGCGCAGCACGCCGCTGAGCATCCCACTGCCCGAATTGCGGATCGGCACGCGCGCGGCGACCAGTCGCGAGCCCTGCACCTCGCCGAAATCCACCAGGCCCTGCGGCAGGGTGAGGATCGGCTCGGCCACCACCTTGGCCTGCACGCTGACCCAGCGGCGCCCGGCGCTGCTATCCACCAGAATCGCCTGGGGGTCCACGGCGCCCTCGCGCGGCAGCCGCGTGCCCAGGACCGTGACGGGGACCTTGACGGCTTGCTTGGGCTGGAGGCGGAAGGTGGTGCGGCCCAAGACCACCCAATCCACCTGGCTGTGCAGGCGGCCTTCCAATTCGCCCTCGCCCATGTTATAGATCGCCAGCTCGGCGGAGCGCTTTTGCTCCATGGTCACGCCCTCGACCTCCAGCCGCCGCGGGCGGATCAGGATGCGCGAGGATTCGACGGGACCAGCTTGCGCTTCCACCGCCGCGCTGGCCGACGCGGGCCGCGCCGCGGGCGCCCGAGCTTCTGACGCCGCTGCACGGGCCGGCGCGCTCTTTTTGGCCGCGGGCAAGGGGGTCAGGTAGATCGGCTCGTTGCCCCACAGAGCCACGCGCATCTCGGCGGCGCTGGGGAAGCGCTCCCCCGGCTCGCGGCGCGTGGCGCGCAAGATGGCGGCCTGAAACTGGCGCGAGGCCCCGGGGATGCCATTGGGCAGCGAGGCGGGACGATGCGAGGAGCTATCCAGCACCTGGCGCGAGATGACGCCATAGAGCAGCATGCCCAGGCCGTAGATGTCGCTGGCCGCCGTGTAGCTCCGGCCCGCCACCTCCGGGGCCACGTAGGGCGACTTGCCCGCCAGACGCGGGTCCACGTCCCGCTCCGGCAGGAACAGGCGATCCAGGCGGTAATTCACGAGCTGGATCAGGCCCTCCCGCGAGACGACGAAATCCTCGGGCTGCACTTCGCCCAAATAGATCGGGGGGGTCTGGCGGTGCAGGTAGGCCAGCAGCTCGGCCAGTTGCGCGCCCCAGCTCAGGACATGCTCCTCTTCCAGGGGCAGCGAGGGGCTGCGCACCAACTGCTTCAGCGCCCAGACCTGGGGCACGTCCAGCACCAGGTAGTGCTTCTCGCCCACCGTCAGGGCATCCGCGATGGGGGCCAGGTTGGGATGTTTGAGGCTCTCCCAATAGCCCGCCTGCTCCCGGAAGGCCCGGCGGGCGTTGTTCTTTTCCTCGCCGGTGAGCAGGGCGATCTCGGAGAACTCCCAGAGCAGGCGCTGCTCCTCGCTGCGGACGTCCTGCGCGCGATAAAGGATGGCCACCTTGCCGCGCAATATGGCCTTATCCACGATGTAGCGCCCCTGGATGGCGCGCTGGGGCGTTTTCTGGAAGAACTGCGCAAAGAGCTCTTCTTCGCCGAGGAAGGGCCGCCCACACGAGGAGCAGCCGGTCGCGCCCACGGGGTTGCTCGCGCCGCAATGCGGGCAGGGCTGCATCAACGGGGCGCGGCAAGCGAGGCAGCGCAGCGTCTCGTCAGGGTTGACGTGGTTGCATCTCGGGCATCGTCGGGACATGCGATAAGGACATCCAAGCGTTTGGGTTAGGACTGGCTGGCCAACCGAGGGTCCGTCTCCAGAGCGAGCGGCAAGCGAACAATCGGCTGGCGATTGCACCGCTCCCGCATCCGGGGGGCAGGTGTCGGACATTCTAGCACAATCCCCGGCAAAGACCAAATGCTCGCGCGGCCGGGGCCGCGCGAGCGAAACGAGAGGCTAAAGGAGTACCATTACCCCTTACAAGTACTTGTCGAAAAAGTCGTAGGCCTTGTTGCCGGCGAAAGCGTGCTCGTTGGGATGCACGTCGGCCCAGAGCTTGTCGGCGCAGCCCGCCGCCTGGTAGATACGCTGGACGCCCTCAAAGCCGCGCAGGGTGTCCTCGATGAAAAAGCAGGTGTCGTGGATGCCCATCTCGATCAGGAGCGGGCGCGGCGCGATCAGGCCGGCGATATCGGAGGTGTCCAGATACCGGTAGACCTCGGGCACCATCTGCGAGCCGCAGAAATTGGAGCGCTGGATGCCAAAGCCCTTCCAGGAATTGACATAGCCCATGATATCGGCGACCTTGATCCGCGGCTCCACGGCGCTGGTAAAGGTGGTCATGGTCCCGCCCTGGGAGAGGCCCATCATGCCGATGCGCTCCGGGTCCACCTCGGGCCGCGACTGAAGATAGTCGATGCAGACCTTCATGTCCCAGATGTTCAGCGTGAGGGTATAGATGCCCAAGAGCGCGCCGCGGATGAAATGGACGTTGCATTTGTCCCGGCCCGGATAGGGGTTGCCGCCATCGGCGCGCTCGCCAAAGACGCGCAGGTCAGGCGCGATGGTCAGGTAGCCGCGCCGCGCCATCTCTTCGGCATAGTTATAGTGATACTTGGCGATCTCGGCGACGAGGTCCGGACGGGCGCGGTTGCCCGCCACCGGCTCTTTGCCGAAGGGGCCGTGGCCGTGGCTGCAGAGGATGGCGCGCCCCTTGCCGTTGGCGGGCATGTCCGTCGGGCGCAAGACGACGCAGGGGATGGACATGTATTCTTCCGAGTCGATGACCACCCGCTCGCGGATGATGCCGCCCTCCTCGCTGGCATAGATCACATCGGGCGCCGGGTCCACCGGCTGGGGGAACTCGCCCAGCAGCTCCAGCAGCTTGGGCAGGGCCTTGGCCCGCCAGGCCTGCCAATCCGCCGGCGTGCTCCCCTGGAACGCGAGCTGGGGAACCCAATCCTGGGCTCGTTTGTTGAAATACTCGACCATCGAAAAGTTGCGCTTGGCCATGCGTGCCTACCTCCACGAGATGTGAGCCCATTATAGGGACGCGGCGCCAGGCCGCCAAATAAAAAGGCCCTGCCTCATCAGCAGGGCCTCGAGCGGGAGTGGATGGGAGTCGAACCCACCAGGGCCGCCTTCTCAGCACCCCTCAAACGGTTTTGAAGACCGCGGAGCCCACCAGGACTCATCCACCCCCCCGAACCAGCCCTAGGATACTCGGATGCGGCGAATAGTCAAGTCGAGCTGCGCGCGCAAATCGTGCCAGCCGCTTGACAAAGGGGCCAAAGGCGTGTATAATATCAGTAATGATTCCTATTACTATAACAGTGCAGGACGGGTAGGATGGAGCTGAGAGAGCAACTGGGCGAGAGGGGCTACCGGATGACCAAGCCGCGTCAGGCCATCCTCGATGTCCTGCGCGCCACCTGCTGCCACCCCGACGCCAACTGGGTCTATGATGAGGTGCGCAAGACCATCCCGCACATCAGCCTGGCGACGGTCTATCGCACCCTGGACGTGCTGGCCCAGGCCGGGCTGGTGCGCCAGTTCCACTGCCACGGCGGCCAAGCGCGCTACGATGACGCCTCCCAGCCGCACTATCACGTCGTCTGCCAGCGCTGCGGCCAGGTGGCGGACGTGCCGATGCCGTCGCAAGCGGCGCTGGAGGCCGAGGCGGCGCGCAGCACCTCGTATGCCATCGCCGGCCACCACATCGAGTTCTACGGCCTATGCCAAGCCTGCCGCGAGCGCGACCCGGCCAGCCCGGCCGGCCGTCCCGAGCAAGAGATCGCACGAGAATCATTGTAGCATGCCCTATAAATCACTGGCAAAGTGCCAAAGGAGAGCCAAGATGAGCCTGGAAGGAAAGCGTATCGCCGTTCTGGCCGAGAATGACTATGAGGATCTGGAGCTCTTGTACCCCTGGCTGCGCCTGATCGAGGCGGGAGCCAAGGTCGATATCGTCGGCACCGGCAGCGCCGATAGCTATCTCAGCAAGCACGGCTACCCCATCAAGGTGGACGTGAGCGCCGATGCCGTCAAGGCGGCGGATTACGATGGCGTGGTGGTTCCCGGCGGTTTTGCCCCGGACCGCATGCGCCGCTACCCGGCCCTGCTCAGGCTCGTGCGCGAGCTGAACGCGGAGGGCAAGGTGGTCGCCGCCATCTGCCACGCCGGCTGGGTGTTCGTGTCCGCGGGCATCCTCAAGGGCAAGACCGTCACCAGCACCCCCGCGATCAAGGACGACATGATCAACGCCGGCGCCACCTGGATCGACCAGGAAGTGGTGGTGGATGGCAATATGGTCACCTCGCGCAAGCCCGGCGATCTGCCCGCCTTTATGAAAGCGATCATCGCCTACCTCGGCGGCTAGTCCCCGCCGCCCTCATCAGAGGCTGATCCGCGTGCGGATTGGCCTCGTTTCCTGCTCGATTTGCGAAACAGATACTTGTCAAAAAGCCGATATTCGCGCATAATATGATCAACTCGGCACAGGGAGGACCCTAGATGGCCTTTAAAGATATCATCAAGCAAGCGATTCGGTTCGAGGAAGAGGCGCTGGCCTTTTACACCACGGCCCTGGGCGTGGTCAAGTCCGAGCAGGCCAAGACCATCCTGCGCGACCTGGCGAAAGAGGAAGAGGGCCACAAGGCCAAGCTGGAGAGCATCCTGAAGAAGGGACCGCGTTGGGCCGTGCCCGCCGGCAAGCCCGAGCAAGTCGTCGATCTCAAGATCGGCGAGCACATCATGCCGGCCCAGTTGACCAGCAAATCCGACTTTCAGGACGCCCTGGCGGTGGCCATCAAGCGCGAGCAAGCGTCGTTCGACTTTTACACCAAGATGTCCGAGCTGGTCTCGGATGAGGCGCGTCCGATCTTTGTTTTCCTGGCCAACGAAGAGTCCAAGCACAAGAACAAAGTGCAGAGCGTCTACGACCAGGTCGTCTATCAAGATTTCTAGGATCACCAAAGAGGGAGGCTGTTCATCATGTCCAAGTGGGAATGCGAAGTCTGCGGCTACATCTATGATCCGGCGAAGGGCGATCCCGATAATGGCGTGGCCCCCGGCACCCCGTTCGAAAAGCTGCCAGACGATTGGGTTTGCCCCGAGTGCGGCGCAAGCAAGGACATGTTCTCCGAGGTCAAATAGGCCGACGAGATCGGATTAGATTAGCGACCATCAGCCTCGCATGGCATATCCTTGGAAACAAGCGCGCCATGCGAGGCCTTACAGCGATAGGAAGCCTTCATGCACACCAGGTACCTCATCGTCGGCAACGGCGTAGCAGGCATCAATGCCGCCAAAACCCTCGTCCAGAACGATCCCGACGGCGAGATCGCGGTCTATGCCGCGGAGCGGTACCCCTACTATAACCGCTGGCAATTGCCCGCCCTGCTGGCCGGGCACAAGAGCCAGCCCGATATCCAGTTCTATCCCGAGCAGTGGTACGTCGAGCAAGGCATTCAGGTCCATTTGGACAGCCCGGTCCAGGCCCTGGAGCCCGCGGCCAAGCACGTGATCCTCGCCAACGGCCAGGCGATCAACTATGATCGGCTGCTGCTGGCCACCGGCGGGCACTCGTTCATCCCGCCCATCCCGGGCGCGGACCAGGCAGGGGTCTTTGCCCTGCATGATCTGGACGACGCCCTGGCGATCCGGCGCTACGCCGCCCAGGCGCGCCGGGCCGCCGTCATCGGCGGCGGGCTGCTGGGGCTGGAGACGGCGCATAGCCTCAAGGAGCTGGGGCTCGATGTCACCGTCATCGAGGCCTTCCCGCGTTTGCTGCCGCGGCAACTGGACGCGCCCGGCTCGGCCATGTTTCAGGAGACCTTTGAGCACCTGGGCATCCAGGTCCAGACGGGAGCGATCACCAAGGCCATCGCCGGCGACGGCAAGGTCAGCGGGGTGGAGCTGCAGAACGGCGAGACCATCCCCTGCGAGCTGGTAGTCGTCTCCACCGGCATCCGCGGCAATGTGGAGCTCGCCGCCCAGGCTGGGCTGGCCGTGAAGCGGGGCATCGTCGTCAACCAGTGGTTGGAGACCAGCCAGCCGGATATCTATGCCGCGGGCGATTGCGCCGAATTCGACGGGCAGGTCTATGGCATCATCCCGGCGGCCATCGAGCAGGCCCAGGTGGCGGCATTGCGCATGGCCGGGGTGGCGACCGAGCCTTACAAGGGTACCGTGCCATCCACCACGCTCAAAGTGGCCGATATCGACCTGACCTGCATCGGCCAGGCCAACGTCGAGGATGAGAGCTGCGTCTATGTGCGCTTTGAGGACCACGACCGGGGCATCTATCGCAAGCTCGTGCTGCGCGAGAAAAAGCTGATCGGCTCGATCCTGCTGGGCGACAAGCGCAACGTGGTCCCGATCACCAAGTTGATCAAGGGCGCCGTGGACCTTTCGGCGTATGCCGATAACCTGGGGGCAGGGGATCTGGATTTTCGGGCCTTGCTGGCCAGCGCCCAATCGCCCGCCTCTCGATACGAGTGCAGCATCTGCGGTTACGTGTATGATCCCGCCCGGGGCGACCCGGAGGCTAACATACCCGCGGGCACGTCCTTCGAATCGCTGCCCAGCGATTGGACCTGTCCCATGTGCGGCGCAGGCAAGGACATGTTCACCAAACTAGAGGAATAAGGAAGTAACCATGACCATCAACAAGCATACGCCCCTGGATCAGGCCTGGCGCGAGGCCATCGACCGCGAGCAAAAAGCCTACGAGTTCTACCGCGATGCGCTAGAGATCGTGGCCGATACTTCCCTGCGCGACCTGTTCGAGTTCCTGATGAAGGAAGAGGAGCACCACGCGCAGTTGTTGCGTGACGAGTTCGAGAAGGGCTTTATCCAAGAGATGTAAGCCCCGGCGCAACGAGCCGGGAGCGCCCTGAGCCGGGCGCCAAAGGAGGTGGAAATGACAAACGCAGAGATCATCGCCCTGCTGCAAGAGGACCTGAAGGGCGAGCTCATGGCCATCGTCCAGTACCTGCGACATGCCTACGCCATGGGCGAGGGCGAGCTGGCCGCCGAGATCGAGGCCATCGCCCGCGAAGAGATGCGCCACTTTGATTGGGTGGCCGAGACCATCGTGGAGCTGGGAGGCAAGCCCAGCATGGAGCGCGGCGCGTTCACGGGCATCACCGATGATGTGGTGCAAAACATGCGCGCCGACGTCCAGGCCGAAGTGGATGCCATCAACCTCTATCGCCAGCACATCGAGGCCATCCCCGATCCCAAGATTCAGCGGCTGCTCTCCCGCATCCTCTCCGACGAGGAGTCGCACCACGGGGATTTCGTCCACTTTGTGGACAAGGCGGGGGCCATGGCCGAGGCCGCGCCCGCCGAGGCGCCCGCAGCCGAGGCCAAGCCCGCGGGGCCGCCGGCGCGCCTCGCGGCCATCCTGCACGAGGGCATCCAGCACGAGTACACCGTCATCCTGCAATACCTGTACCACCGCTTCATGATGCCCGATTGCGAGATCGGCAACGAGCTCGAAATGCAGGCCATCAACGAGATGCAGCACCTGGGCTGGCTCTCCGAAGAGATGGAGGGCATCGGCGGCACCCCCGAGATCGAGCACACCGGGCTGGAGCTACCGGACGATCCGGAAGAGATGCTCGAGGCGGACATCAAGGTCGAGCGCATGGTCACCGCCGCCTATAGCCGCCAGATCCCCGAGATCGAGGACCCCGGCTTGAAGGACCTCGTGACGCGCATCCGCGACCACGAGATCTATCACATCGAGCTCTTTGGCGATCTACTGGAAGAGGTTGAGGCCCAGGAGAAGGAGTCGGCGCCGCCGGAGGAAAAGCCAGCAGCGCCCAGCGCACCCCAGCCGCCCACCGTGGGCAGCCTATTTGGCCAAAAACAGGACTAGCTTGTCTTACCGAGCGAGAGGGAGGAAAACATGGAAGATTTCTTGATGCGTGGTGATGCGCCTCTGAGCGCCGAAGAGTGGGCAGCTATCGATGGCGTGGTCGTCGCAACTGCGAAAAAGCTGCTGGTGGGGCGCCGCCTGATCGAGATATTTGGCCCATTGGGCGCCGGCTTTCAGACCGTGCCCGTGAACCAGTATCACGTCACCCCTGCTTGCCTGCATTCCAGCGCCGGCGACTGCTGCGGCGGCAAGGATGACGTCGGAGATTCCTTCGTCTCCGCGAGGTGGCGCCGCGATGATGACCTCTTCGACGCCGGCAACCCGGGCCGGGATCCCCACAGCCACCACATCTGCCGGAATGTCCTTGACCACAACAGCGCCGGCGCCGACCAGGGCCCGGCTCCCAACCTTCCTGCCCGGCAAGACCACAGCCCCGATCCCAACCTGGGCGCCTTCCTCAATCCTTACCCCTCCGCCAAGTTTGGCCCCGGGCGAGATGTGCGTGTAATCCTGAATGATGCAATCATGCTCGATAACAGCAGAGGTATTGATGATAACGTGGCTGCCGATCCTGGCGCCGCAGTTGATCACGGCGCCGGCCAGCACAACTGTACCCTGGCCGATGGTTACATCGCCGGCAATGGTTGCCCCGGGGTGGATGATTTTGGCAAACTTAACCTTACTGCTGCATAGGTCTTTAACCACTGTTTTCCGGAGTGAATTGTCACCAATGGCTACCACGGCAAGAAGCGCCGGGTGCTCCCGGTAAAGCC
>ENA-UOUL01000825-UOUL01000825.1-bioreactor-metagenome-genome-assembly--contig:-NODE-825-length-49766-cov-6.498782_pt1 | contig 49766 bp, 53 predicted proteins | sample MGYA00249838_ERZ747220 | MGnify/ENA primary metagenome ERZ747220 (study PRJEB28778, sample SAMN05720191) | bioreactor metagenome | isolation source: Anaerobic biogas reactor | place: USA:Washington... | reverse complement strand
ATGACTTCCCCCCGCCATGCAGAATGGCTCTTATTATACGGACACGGCCGTCGGCTGTACAGGAAAACGGAAAAAATAGTCTGACCATTTTTTTTTAAAAAGGTCTTGACACGCATGTGACATGTGATATAGTTAGTTACATAAGTAATGAACCGCTAAAGTAATGAACAAGAGAAGAGAGGAGCGGATGATGATGCAGCTGCAGCTTGACGCGGATCGCTCGATCTACCTGCAGATCGCCGAGCAGATCGAAGACCAGATCCTGCGGCAGGATTTACTGGAAGACGAGCAGGTCCCGTCGACCAACCAGATGGCCGCGCTGTACCGGATCAACCCCGCCACCGCGGCGAAGGGCATTGCCCTTTTGGTCGACGAGGGCATCTTGTACAAGCAGCGCGGCATCGGCATGTTTGTCTCAGCCGGGGCACATAAGCAGATTCTGGTCAAGCGCAAGAAAGATTTCTTTACCCGTTATGTTGAGCCGATGCTGCAGGAGGCCAAAAACCTGAGCATCGATCCAGAAGAGATCAACGCCTACATCCGGTCCCGAAACGGGGCTGGGAACTCATGAAACCGAGGTGATCGAAATGAACGCGATATTGGAAATCGAAGCATTGTCCAAGTCATACGGATCCGTCGAAGCGCTCAAGTCCTTGTCGCTGAAGCTGGAGGAAGGCAAAATCTACGGTCTGCTCGGTCGCAACGGCGCCGGTAAAACCACGCTGCTCAACCTGATCACGTCACGGCTGTATGCCGGCAGCGGTTCGATCCGCCTGTTCGGCCAGCCGGGCGTCGACAACCAGAAGGCCTTGGAGCGCATCTGCTGCATGCCGGAAAAGAACCTGTTTCCGCCGGCGATGCGCGTCCGGGAGATCCTCAGGCACGCCGCATCCTTTTACCCCTCATTCGACCGGGACTATGCGGAGGCGCTCTGCCAGCGGTTCTCACTGAACCCGCAGCTCAAGTACAAAGCGCTGTCACGCGGCTACGAGTCGATCCTGCGCGTCGTGATCGGGCTATCTTCGCATAGCGACCTGACGATCTTCGACGAGCCCGTCCTGGGGCTGGACGCGGCAGGGCGCGACTTGTTCTACCGGACCCTGATCGCGGATTACAGCGAGAAGCCGCGCACGTTCATCATTTCCACGCACCTGATCGACGAAAGCGCGGATATTTTCGAAGACGCGATCATCCTCAAAGAAGGCAGCCTGATCGCCATGGACAGCGTCGAAAACCTGAGAAAACGATCAATCGTCCTGTCCGGGCGGAAGGACCGCCTCGAGGAATTGGTCAGCCGTTATCGCCTGGCTGTGCTCAGCCGCGATGACATCGGCCGGCTCAGCGCGATGACGGTGGCCGCTCCGCTGCCGGCGGATTGCCTGGCCGAGCTGCGCGAAAAGGAAATCGACCTGGCGCCGGTATCGCTGCAAAAGCTGTTTATCCACCTGACCGAACCGTCGGTCGGATCTTTCGAAAGGCAGGTGTCCTGACATGAGCGCCAACCATCGTCTGCTGCGCTGCACGCGCTACCTTCTGGCCAGCGTTTTCAAGCCATGCCTGGTCTTTTTGGGCATCTATCTGCTCGCTGCCTACGGACTGCCCCTGCTGCTCCGGGTGACCACAACCGGCAGCATCACTTATACGCCGTTTGGCCCGAACAGCATGATCAGCAGCATCGTGTTCCTGTTCGCCGGCGCCATTTTCCTGTTTGTCGGCGGCTATGCCGGATTTCGGGAAGACTACAATTTCCTGCTGGCGATGAGCAACACCTGGCGCAACCAGTATGGCGCGGCCCTGCTGCGCACGGCGGCGGTCGCGGCCGGGTTTACCGCGGTCAGTTTCCTGATGGGCTGGTTTGAACGCCTGTTCAACCAGGTCGTTGGTCTGAGCCAGATCAATGATCCAGGTGTCATCAGCACCTATGTCTACCCGCTAAACGGGCATCAGCCCTATTCCCTGGCCGGGGAGATCTTGCTTGTTTTCGCTGCCTTTCTGACGGTTTTCCTGTTTGGTCAAACAGCCGCTGTCTTCTCCTATCGCTGGGGCGCGCGTTTCACGGTGGCGTTCTGGATCCTGTTCGGGACATCCTATATCTTCCTGCCGATCATGACCGGCACGAGCGAGGGCTTTCGCCGTTTTGCGATGTGGTTTTTGGGCGAGGGGGGACGTGACACACTCATCAATGTCGGCTGGCATCTATTGGTTGTCTCAGCCTTGTTGATCGCCCTGACGGGACTGGGCATGCGCCGGCTGCCCCAGAACGCCTGATCAGGGACTGTTAAGAGCGTTGTTGCTCTTTTATCCGGGAGATTGACGACTCTGATCAATCTCCCGGAGAACCTTTAGAGCGACTTGTTGATGAACAGCCCCTTAGAGAAACAGCCAGATCACGGCTGAAGCCAGAACCGCCGCAGGCAGGACCATGCGAACAAGCCGGCGGGCGCGTTCTGGTTTTTTAGCCAGCAGGGCCAGGACTGACGCGACCAGGATCGCGGCCATGATCGGCTGCAGGGCGATCAGGCCGCCGGTCAGGCCAAGCAGGGCCAGGCCGGAAAAGACATGGTTACGACTGGTCCGGTCGCCCTCCGGGAGCAATCGCAATGTTTCGAGGAGCCACCAGACGGCGATGGCAAAAGCTGCCCCGGCCAAGTGAAGCAGGATCCTGCCGGGTTGGAGCGATAGGCGCAGCAGAGCCGGGATCAGGATGAAACCGTACAAGGCCCGCGGCGGCAGCTGCTCGTCGAAGAGGATCATCGACCAGACCAGCAGGGCGCAAAAGGCCGCCAGAACACAGCATACGACCGCCATATTATAGGGCGCGTCGGGTATCGCCGCCAGATAGTCCGGCTTATCTGAAGCTGGAGCGAACGGTCCACTGCCCCAAAAGCCGGCGGTCAGGGCGAAAATAAACCCCGTCGCGGATTCGATCCGGGCATAGCGCGGTGAGATGGGCTGCGCGCAGTAGCGGCAGCGACCGCGCAGGAACAGGTAGCTGAAAATGGGAACCAGGTCTGCGCCGGCCAGTTTATGGAGGCAGTTGGGGCAATAGGAGTGCCCCCGCACGATCGTCTCATGGCGCGGCAGCCGGTAGATGCACACGTTGAGAAAGCTACCGATGAGCAAGCCGAACAACGCGCCGAACACGATTCGGTAAAGGACCCAGAACAAATCGGACATTGCTTAGCCCTGCCTCTATGCGTCAGCGGTTATGCTGCGCTTGTCATGTTCTGCAGCCACTTCTGCTGCGGTCTTGTCTTGCCGGCGCGCGGCGCCGCGGTAACCGCTGTTGGTCGGGATCAGGTTCCCCTTGGCGAAGGTTTGCTTTGCGTCTGCGATGGCCTGGCCGTATTGCGGCAGCCAGGCTTCCTGGGCGATCAGCATCTCGTCGACCATCTGCCAGACCTCGGGCGGATTGCATACCGCGCCGGTGAGCGGATCGAGCAGCGCCGCCTGCTTAAGCCGGCTGACGTCGCCGAAAACGGCCGCTTCCACGGCCAGGCGCTGTACCCAGACACTCTGGCTGCAGACGGCTGCGCAGCCGCCTGGAAGATCGCCGACCTGCGGTACGGAAATGCCGTTGCCGTCCACGTAACAGGGGACTTCGACAATGCAGTCGTCGGGCAGGTTGGTGATGCAGCCGTTGTTGACGACATTAAAGTGACCCCGGTAAGGGCGGCGTGTTTCAAGGCCTTCCAGAATGTAAGAACAATGCTCGCGTCCGCGTTTGCTGCCGTCGTATTTTTTGGGCGGCATGGCCAGGATCTTGGGGTATTCGGTCTCGAACCAATTGCGTTCCTCGCGGGTGACGCGCAGATACCCGCCAGTTTCGCCGTGGATCCAGCTGTCCAGGCTGATCCAGTCCTTGATTTCATCCGGACGCTTGCGATACCAGGCGACATATTCCGATAGGTGGCCGTTGCTTTCGGTGGAGTAGTAGCCGAAACGGCGCAGGATGTCGATGCGGACCTTTTCCTGTTCCCGAAGAACAGGGTGGTTCTCGAATCCTTCCAGCAGCTTGTCGCGCATCTCCTGGCCGCGGTGCTTGACGCTGATATACCAGGTCTGGTGGTTCAGCCCGGCGCAGACAAAATCCAGCTCGCCGTGCGGGATGCCCAGCGCTTCGGCGATCTGGTGCTCGCCGTGGATCTCCCCGTGGCAAAGCCCGATGGTGCGCACCTTGCCATACGTGTTGCAGGCCCAGGTGGCCATGGCGTTGGGGTTCGAGTAGTTGAGCAGCAAGGCCCCCGGTTCGGCGACCTCGCGGATGTCTTTGCAAAAGCCAAGCAGCGCGGCGATAACGCGCTGGCCATACATGATGCCGCCGATGCACAAGGTGTCCCCCACGCACTGGTCGACCCCGTATTTAAGCGGAATGTCGATATCTGTTTCGAAGGCCGGCAGACCGCCGATACGGACCAGGTTGATGATGTAACGTGCGTTGGCGAAGGCCTCGCGCCGGTCGGTGGTAGCCTTTATCTTCGTCGCTATCCCGTTGGCTTCAAGGTCCCGTTGGCAAAGGCGGGTGACTTTTTCCAGGTTGTCGGGGTTGATGTCGGTGAAAGCGATTTCAATGTCGCGAAACTCCGGAACCGACAGGATGTCCGTGAACAGGTTGCGGGTAAACACCAGGCTGCCTGCCCCGATGACGGCCAGTTTGAAACTCATGGCGGTACCTCCCAATATTCTGAACGTCTCATGCAATCGCACCTGACGCCATTGTAGCACGCCCGCGCCAGCGCCGCCACGCGTTCAGCCCGCAAGGCCGTTTTAAAGTCAAAAAAAGTCAAAATATAACTGAAAAACCGTGTTTGCGGTACCGCCTGTTCCTTTACAAGCACGGGCGGCTATGTTAGAATCTTGTAGCATTTGCAGAATCGGCCGATTGTGCCGCTTGGGAGGAATAATGTAATGGCATCAGTGCTGGAGAAAAAGGAAAACCATCAGGTCGTCCTGACCATAGATTTACCTGCCGAGGTTTTTGAGGACGCGTTGCAGCGCTCGTTCAGGAAAAACGCCAACCGGTTCCAGATCCCCGGTTTTCGCAGGGGCAAGGCGCCGATGGCGCTGGTCACCAAGTATTACGGCGAAGGCGTCCTCTACGAGGATGCGATCGACATGGCCGTCAATCCGGCCTATGCCGATGCGATCAAGGAACACGGCATCGAACCGGTTTCGCAGCCGGCGCTGGACATCCTGGACATCGGCCGCGAAAAGGGTTTGAAGTTCACGGTCACCGTTACGGTCAAGCCTGACGTGACGCTCGGCCAGTATCTGGGCGTTGAGGCCGTCAAGCCTGAGTTCCCGGTTGACGACGCGTCCGTCGAACAGGAACTCAAGCGCATGCAGGAACGCAACAGCCGCCTGATCCCGGTCGAAGACCGCCCGATCCAGGACGGCGATACCGCCAACATCGATTACGAGGGCTCCGTGGACGGGGTGCCGTTCGAAGGCGGCAAGGGCTCGTCCTACGATCTCAAGATCGGCTCCAAAACCTTTATCCCCGGTTTTGAAGAGCAGCTGATCGGGCATAGCAGCGGCGAGTCGTTCGATATCGAGGTTCAGTTCCCCGAAGATTACAACAATGAGGAGCTGGCCGGCGCACAGGCTGTTTTCGCCGTTACGGTCAATTCGGTCAAAGTGCATGAGCTGCCTGAGCTGGATGACGAATTTGCCAAGGATGTCAGCGAGTTCGACACGCTGGCTGAATACAAGGACAGCCTGCGCAAGAAGCAGGAAGACAACGCCGCCCAGCGGGCCAACGGCATGTTTGAAGAGAACGTGATCCAGGCGGTTGCCGCGAACGCGCAAGTGGACGTCCCGCATGAAATGATCCACCAGGAAATGGATCGCATGTTCGACGAGCAGAGCAACCAGATGCGCTACCAGGGTTTCGAGATGGAGCAGTACCTCAGCTACATGGGCCAGACAGCCGAAGGATTCAAGGATCAGCTGCATGAGCCCGCCGAGCAGCGTATCCGGACCCGTCTGGTTCTGGAGGCGATCGCCAAAGCCGAGAACGTGACGGCGACCGAAGAGGAGATCACAGCCGAAATCGAAACGATGGCCAGTCAGTACGGCATGAGCGCCGAGGATCTGAAGGCACGTTTGCCATCTGACGATGAGAACAATTTTGTCGCCGACGCCGTCGTGCACCGCAAGACCGTCGCCATGCTGGTCGAAAAAGCGGTTCCGGTCGCCCCGCCGCCGGAACCCGAGAAAACCGAAGATGCCGCAACGGATGCCGAAGCTGACAGCCCGGCCGAAGCGGAAAGCACAACCTGAACGTGATAACAGGCAGGGCTTGCCGCCGGGCAGCCCTGCCCTTTTGAAAGGAGCGATCGATATGAGTCTCGTCCCCATCGTCGTCGAACAAACCAACCGTGGTGAGCGGTCGTATGACATTTTCTCCCGCCTGCTGAAGGAACGGATCATCATCCTCAGCGATGAAGTCAATTCGGTGACCGCCAGCCTGATTACAGCGCAGCTGCTCTTCCTGGAAGCGGAAGATCCGGACAAGGACATCCAGTTCTACATCAACAGCCCCGGCGGTGAAGTATCCTCGGGCCTGATGATCTACGACACCATGCAGTACATCAAGGCCGATGTCCAGACCATCTGCATGGGCATGGCGGCCAGCATGGGCGCCTTCCTGCTGGCGGCCGGTACACCGGGCAAGCGCTTCGCCCTGCCCAACGCGGAGATCATGATCCACCAGCCGTCCGGCGGTGCCCAGGGTCAGGCCTCCGATATCCGCATCGCTGCCGAGCACATCATCCGGATGCGCGAACGGCTGAACAGAATCCTGGCCGAACGCTGCAACCAGCCCCTGGACAAGATCGCGGCCGATACCGAGCGCGACAACTGGATGACCGCAGAAGATGCCGTCAAGTACGGGATCATCGACCAGATCATGGACAAGAGGGCCTGATCATGGCAGACGGCAACAACAAGGGAAAGAATCCGGGCCGCCCGAGCAAGGGCGGCGGGCAGGATGACCGTTACAATCCGGTCAGCTGCTCGTTTTGCGGCAAGACGGAACGCCAGGTCGAGCGCTTGATCGCCGGGCCGGGTGTGTTTATCTGCAACGAATGCGTCGCCTTGTGCGAGGACATCCTCCAGGACGGCCAGAATGAGCAGAGTCTTGGCGATGCCGCCAAGGCGCCTGCCGAGCTGATGTCCCCGGCCAGGATCAAGGAAGCGCTCGACCAGTACATTATCGGGCAGGACAAGGCGAAAAAGGCCTTGGCTGTCGCGGTTTACAATCACTACAAGCGCGTTTTCGCCGAAAACCGGCCAAACAGCGCCAAGCCGGGCCAGAAAAAGGGCAAGGCGGCCAAGGACGCGGAGGAAGAGGTTGAGCTGACCAAGAGCAACATCCTCCTGATCGGACCGACCGGCTGCGGCAAGACCCTGATGGCCCAGACGCTGGCGCGCATCCTGGACGTGCCGTTCGCCATCGCGGACGCGACCGCATTGACGGAAGCCGGCTATGTCGGCGAGGACGTCGAGAACATTTTGCTCAAGCTGATCCAAAACGCCGATTTCGACATCGAGCGGGCCCAGCGCGGGATCATCTACATCGACGAGATCGACAAGATCACCCGCAAGTCCGACAACCCGTCGATCACCCGCGATGTCAGCGGCGAAGGGGTGCAGCAGGCACTTTTGAAGATCCTGGAAAGTTCGATCGCCAACGTGCCGCCGCAGGGAGGACGCAAGCATCCGCACCAGGAATTCATCCAGATCGACACGACTAACATCCTCTTCATCTGCGGCGGCGCCTTCGACGGCTTGGAAAAGATCATCCAGAACCGGACCGGCAAGAAATCGATCGGCTTCGGCGCCATCGTCGAGAGCCGCAAGGAGAAGGACGTCGGCCAGATCCTAGCGGACATCATGCCGCAGGACTTGCTGAAATTCGGCCTGATTCCCGAGTTTATCGGCCGCCTGCCGGTGATCGTGCCGCTGGAAGGCCTGTCCGAGGACATGCTGATCCGCATCCTGCAGGAGCCGCGTAACGCCCTGGTCAAGCAGTACAAGAAGCTGTTCGACTACGACGGCGTCGCGCTGTCCTTCGAACCGGATGCTGTCCAGGAAATCGCCCGCCAAGCCTTGGAGCGCAATACGGGCGCCAGGGGTCTTCGCGCCATCCTGGAAGAGATCATGATGGACATCATGTTCGAACTGCCGTCGCGCAACGACGTGGCCCGCTGTGTTATCACCAAAGCCAGCGTGACGGGTGAAAAACCGCCCGAAGTGATCCTGAAGACCGACAAATCGGCCTGATTTCAGCGCCGGGCTTGTCCTCATTTGTCGCATCAAGAGCATCCGCAAGGGTGCTCTTTTTCGTTATGCTCGTCCTTGCAGATCATGATGCGACCGTGAGGAGACGAAGAAAAGTGGCACAGCTGACATGGACTGATTACCAACAGGAAAAAACGCTGTCTGCCGGGTTCCTGGCCCGTGACGGCCTTGACCGGCAGGTCGTGCTGAAACGACTGGATTCCTTTGTCGACCCCCTGGTGCCGGAATGGCTGACCGAAGCCTGGCATCCGGGTATTCCCCGCTGCCTGGGCCAAACCTGCGATGAAACAGGCACACGGTACGCCGTATTCACGTTTCTTCCCGGACGGACAGCCGGCGCGATCCTGGCCGAAGAGGCCGGAGGACTGCCCTGGCAGCGGGTGTTGCCCTGGCTTGTGCAATGGGCTCGGGCGCTTGTCTATTTGCATCAGCAAAATGAAAAGGCCCTCGCGCACCTCGACATCAAGCCGGACAATCTGGTTGTCGACGGCCAGGACCGTACCGGCCTGATCGATTTCGGGGCGGCGCGCGTCATAAGGCCAGGCGGCGAAGACCAGGCGAAGAAACTTCAGGCCTTGACGCCGCAGTATGCGGCGCCGGAACAGTCCGCCAGCCGTACCGGGCCCGGCAGCGATCTTTATGCGCTGGCCTTGACAGCGCTGGTGTTGCTGACCGGCGATCCGCCGCAACGCTGCCGTTGTCTGGCGGCAGGCAAACTGGCTGCCGACATGCCGGACGATCTGAAAAACCTGCTCAGTCGCTGCCTGCACGCGGATCCTGCCCGGCGGCTGGACCAGGCCGACGAGTTGGCCTGTGCCCTGGAGCGCATCGGCCGTCAGGACCAGGCAGATCAGCCGTCCGAAGCCGTGCAGGACGAGAAACCGCCGGAAGATGTCAGGCTGGCCGCACCGCTGCTGTGTGTCTGGGACGGTCCTGCCTGCGGCTGCGAGCTGGCCGCTTTCCTGGCTAAGAGCCGCGATGTCCTCGTCATTGACGCCAACCTGCTCAACCCCCGGGCCGACTTGCTGCTCGGCGTGCCCGGTCACGTCTACCGGGTGCGGACACAAGACCAGACCTGCGGACTGGCTGCGGCTCTTAAGGCCCAGCAGCAGGGCCGCCTGACGCCGCAGACCCTGCGCTCCCTGACTCAGGAAACCGCGGTTTCCCGCCTGCGGCTGCTATCTGGAACGGTCAAGCTGGAGGATTACGAGTATGTCCACCTGGATTCGCTGCACCAGGTCCTCAAGATGGCGCAGCTGGTGACCGACCTGGTCCTGGTGCTCGTGAACCGGACGATTTTCGATGCCTACACCTGCCTGGCCCTGATGACCGCCGATCAGATCGTTTTGCCGCTCAAGGCAGATCTAGGCACGTTCCGTGAAGTCAATCGGATGGTCGATTTTCTGATCAGCCGCCATCACCTGCCGCTTGACCGCTTGCACTATGTCGCATTTCCCTACGACCAGCAGCGCGACCTGAGCGGCAGCACCATGGCCGAATTGTGTGAAAACCATCTCTCTGCCCGGATTTCCGCTTGCGCAAAACGGACAGCCAGTCGCCGGACACATCCCTACGCGGCATCGCTTTGCGAAAAAAACAAGGCCGAATACGGTCGCCTTGCCGACCGGCTTGGCCTGGCCCGGATCCCTGCGAAAGAAGGTGCCTGACATGCCTGTCGTCTCATCCCATGCCTGGCTGGCCAGTCAGCTGCAGCAAGTCCAGGCCGAAGATACCGGCTTGCCGCTGATCCTGATGGACCAGGACAGGCCGTCTGGCGCCGAACCGGTCCAGCCCGACCTGCAGGCTTTGGTCGCGACCGTTTGCAGCCAGATCCTGCAGTCGGACGCAGCCACGGTCGCGGCTGTCGCCGCTCACAAGGTTCCCCGCCAGGTGCTTTGGGACATCATCGCCCGCACCGCCGACCAGGTCAGCGTCCGGGCCGGATTTTTCCGCCGTGACCTGCAGCAACAAGTGATGGACTTCCTGTTCGGTTACGGCCCGCTGCAGCCGTATATTTTGAACGAGGCGGTCACGGATGTGGATGCGACAGCCCCGGACGCCTTCACGATCAAGGTGGACGGCGTCCGCCAGGCCCTGCCTTTGCGCTTTTCGGACGCCGGGACCTATGACACGTTCTGCCGCCTCCTGGTGATCCGCAATGGCGGCCAGATCAACGAGAACGACAGCCACTGCCGCGTGACAGACGAGCAGAACCGCCTGCGTATCAACGTGACCATTCCGCCGCGCAGCGTCCGATTCCCGACGCTTTGCATTCGTAAGCACCGGAAAAAGTCGCTTCGCCTCATGGATCTTCAAGATGGCGGCATGTTCGGCGAACCGGTCGCGGATAGGCTGCGGCACTGGGCGGCAGAAGGCCGCTCCGTTCTCTTTTGCGGCAGGGGCGCTGCCGGCAAGACCACCTTGCTGCGGGCCTTCCTGGAAGAAATGCCGCGTCTGGAGCGCGTGCTGGTCGCTGAGAGCGACAGCGAGCTGTACCCGGAAAAACCCTGCTGCCTGCTGCAGCGGATCAAGAAACCGCACGAAGGCGGCCGTCCGGTCAGCCTGTACGACCTGGTTCGCGACGGGCTGACCATGTCGCTGGACACGTACTGCATCGGCGAAATCGTCGGTGACGAGGCGCTGGCATTTATCCACGCCGCCTTTTCGGGCCACCGCTGCCTGGGCACGATCCATGCCGTCCGGCCGGAAGAAGTGCCGGACCGCTTGCTGGCCCTCGCCCGGCCGGCTTCGAGCGGAGAAAGCGACCGGACTTTGCGCCGCATGATCGGCAGCAGCCTGGACATCATCGTCGGACTGAAGCAGTTCAAAGTTGACAGGATTGTTGTTGTCCGCGGCTATCGGGAGGAGATTGATCACTATGAAATGGACGTTGCCTGGACAAAGGGTCCGGATTCGCCAGCAGACCTTGCAGCTGACCAGCTCGCTGAGCCGGTGGTGCCAGGTCCGTGAAGACCTGATCTACGCCTGCCAGAAATGCCTCGACGCCGGGCTGGAGCAGCCGACGCGCGCGGCGGTCTCAGCCTTTGTGACCCGCGTGCGCGGGGGCATGGCCGTCGAACAGGCCCTGGACCTGATGCGCCAGGGGATCGGGCACGAGCATTTCCAAGACCTGGTTGTGGCGCTGCGCTTCAACTTGCGTTACCGCGGCGATCTGCCCGCTTTGCTCGAGCACCTGGCATGGCAGCTCAGCCGGATCGAGGAGGAGTATACCCGGCGCAAGCTGTCCAACGCGCACGACCGGCGGATCACCGGGCTGGTTTTGCTGGCCGTTCCGGCCGGCTGCCTGCTGCGGCTGGGGACGAACGCCGACCTCCTGCGGCTCTTTACAGCCAGCATGCCCGGCCGGATGCTCGCAATCGTCGGCATGATCAGCTACCTGGCCGCGGTCGCCGCATTCTGCCTGATCCAAAACAGGCTCGGTGCCTGAGCATGGACCGCGGCGCGATCAGGATCCTGTTTATCTTGCTGCCGGCCGGCCTGGTGCTGTTCGGCTGCCTGTATCACCTGCTTCCGGCGCTGCTCCTTGGCCTGGGCAACCCTTTGTCCCAGGCTGCGCTCAGCAACCAGCCCGGACGGAAAACAGACCGTCGGCCAAGGTGGCTGTCCGCGCTGCATCCAGGCAGGCCTGTTGCCGGAATGCGCCGTCTCCTGCAGCGGGCAGGCTACCAGCACGCCTGGGCCCTGGAGCTGTATCTTCTCGCGCAGCTGGCTTTGCCAGTCTTTTTGCTGCTGTTTGGCCTGCTGACGCATCCGTCACCCCTGGTGCCCTTAGCGTCTGCAGCCGGGCTTGCCGCGTGGGTCGACAACATCGTCAGAAACCGGGTGAGGAAACGGCAGCAAGCGTTCTCGCGCAGCCTTTACAAGGTGTACCGCTTCCTGGAAAGCCAGATCATATCCGGCGTTGCGGTGACCGACGCGCTGCGCGGTCTGCCGGAAGCGGTCCGCGAACCGGTCGTCGGTCCTGTGCTGGTCCGGTTTACCGCAATCTTCGAAGTAACCTGCGACATTGAACAGGCTTTTGCCGTGATTCGGCAATCCTTTTCAGGTCAGGACGTCGATCTGCTCCAGGCCAACATCCAGCAGTGCCTGCAGACAGGCGTCGCGGGAAAAAGCATGCAGCGCATGGAAGAATTGCTGTTTGCCCGTTACTTCAGCCAGATGCAGGCGGAAACAAACCGCGTGCGCCATCGCCTGGTATGGACGGCCGCGGCCAGCCTGGTTCCGGTGGCTGTCCTGTTTCTCTATCCGCTTTTCCATGGCGCGCTGGACGCGCTGAACACGATTTTCGGCTGAATGCAGTCCCGGGACTGCCGGCAATAAATCATGGGAGGTTTTGACATGAGACAACGTATTTCCCGCGGGCAACGCCGCCCGCACGACCTGGTGCGGAAGCGCACAGAAAAGCTGATGCGCATCCGCAAACGCAACGGATTCGGCCTCAACGAGGTGATCGGGATCGCAGCCGGGATCATCATCGCAGCCCTTGTGATCATTCCAGGGCTCAGAACGTTCGCCGAAGGCGTGATCACCGACCTTGGCACTTGGTGGACCAGCATGACGGCGACGCTTTTCGCAACGACATAAGAGCCGGCGAGAGATAAGCCGATCGTCTCACTGACGATTGCCGGTCGGATTCATCAGAAAACGTCAGGTTTCCCGGCGGCGGATTGCGAGCCTGGGCAAGCGGCCGCCTGCCGCCGGGAAACCGGAGGCCCTAAGGGGAGACAGGAGGCGGACATGCTCGGACGGCTGCTGGTCACGGTATTCGGATTGTTCATCTTGACATCTTTGGTGCTGATGCTGCTGCTTTGCAGCCTGCCCCTGTTCAAGCGCGTCGAATTTGACGCCGTATGCCACCACTACGCGCGCGTCATGGACCAGTCCGGCGGTTTGCCCCCATCGGCGGCCGCAGCCCTGGTCACAGAGCTGGAGAGCCGTCACTTCACGGTGCTCCAGATTCAAGCGCCGGAGCAATCGTCCTTTGGTCAGACCATGCAGCTGTCGGTCGAGGCTGCCTGCCCCGGTCAGCACATCACACCGGACTTGAGGATGGAGGCGATCACATGGCATTATTCCTGCGCGATTCAACTGGACTGCCGCGTCTATACAACAGGAGACGCGGCTCCGTAGGGTTTGCCCTGCTTATTGCCGGATTCTGCCTGCTGCTTCTCATTCCGCTCAGCGTCCGGCTGTTCAAGATGGCGTATGGCCACCTTCTGGTCGTCCGGGCCCACCAGCATGTCGAGCAGGTCCTGCCGGCCGCCTGTTTGTGCCTGGATCCGGCCATTTTGTCGGAAGGGCAGGCCAAGGTGCTGTCCATTAGCGGCCGCGCTTTGCTGAGCGAGGCGTTCTCAGAACGGATGCCGGCCTTGCTGGCCGATCGCCTGGTGCTGGACAGTGTCCGTTTCTACACGCATTACCTGGATTACGATCCTGACCACTGGATGCAGGAACGGCAGCCTGACAGCCAGCCGATCGCCCAGATCAACGCGATCCTGACACTGCCGGACGGTCAGACCGTCCTGATTCGCCATGCCCTGGAGATTCTGATCGGTTAGGCGACGATTCGCAAGATGAGGTGAATGCGATGCAACAGAAAAAGCAAATCCTGCTGACGTTGGCCGCGACGGTCATCCTGGTGGGGCTGTCCTGGCTGGCAGGCGCGTCAAGACCGAAGGTCGCGTGGGCTTCGGTCGCGGTCGCGAGCTGCGAAATTCCCGCCGGCGGATCGCTGACAGCCGGGGATATCGCATTGATTCGCATGCCGGTCGAAAGCGTCCAGCCAGACTGGTTTTCAGATCCCGACTCGGCGGTCGGACTTTTTTCGCCGACCGGGCTGGTTGCCGGTGAAATCCTGCATGCCCGTCGTTTGAGCGATCAGCCGGAAGGCATCCAATATCCCGGCCCGGGCCCTGGCCGGCGTCTCATGACGCTGCGTCTGGATCGCGCTTCGGCTAATGGCTACTGGCTGGCCGCCGGCTGCCGGGTCGATCTGCACCTGGTACCGCGCGGCGCCGCCGATCAGCCGGTGCAGGTTCTGAAAAACATCACTGTACTGCGCGTACTCGACGGCGCGACGCAAAGCGGCTTGGCTGTCGTAGCCGGCCCGCAGAGCAAGGACCTGCTGCTCTGCCTGGACTTGTCGGTCAAGGAGGCCGCCCTGCTGGCCTTTGCGGATATCCACTACAGCATCCGGCTGGCAGTCGTCAACGAATAGGCCGCAAGACGCCGAAACAAGGCTTTTGCGCGTTTTTACATCCCACCTGCTTTCTGCTATGATGGGGGCGGGTGAATGCACATGTTTGAAGATCTCTTGCCGGCTGTCGAAAAGGGCATCATGGATGCCGCCGGCTCCATACCGGTTGTTTTCAAGGGGATCGAGAGGTCCTTTGAACGTTCTGCAACCATGACGCACCCCAGCCGCCATGACCACCACGAGCTGACCTACATGCGCAGCGGCAAGGCTGAGTTTCTGATCGAGGGCAAGCGTGTCCTGATCGAGAAAGGCGCCACGCTGGTGATCCGCCCGCGCAGCGCGCACAGCATCCGCGTTCTCGACGGATCCGCCGACATGATGGTGCTCTATTTCGGTTTTTCCCGCCACGGCCTGGTACCGGGCCAGCCGCAGGACGCCCCTTTGCGGTCGACCGACGTCGCGCCCCAGACACTGGAGCAGTTTATCCACTTCGCTTCAGGAAACGAATCGCCCGAAGGAGGAAAACCCGCCGAGCCCTACCTGTTGCTGCGCGGCCGAAGCCGGCAGGATATCGCCGCGCTGGTCGAGCGCATCCTGCGCGAAAACAGGAAAGAAGCCTATGGGAGCGAGCTGATGATGCAGCTTCTGGCCATGGAGCTTCTGGTCGTGCTGGCCCGGGGCCTGCGCGAGGAATGGGAGGAAAGCCTGCGCGTCCGGAGCGGCAAGGCCCGGGAACTGGTCAAGATCGCACGCGACTACATTGTGGAAAACCACGACCGGGATTTGTCTATTTCAGATGTTGCGGCTTACGTATTTCTCAGCCAGGGCTATTTCACGCGCGCTTTCCGCGACGAGACCGGCATGAGCCCGATGACCTTCCTGATGCAGATCCGGGTTGATCACGCCTGTAAGCTGCTGGAGCAAAAGGACATCAAGGTCAGCGGCATCGCGACCCAGGTCGGGTTCTCCAGCCCGCAGCGGTTCAACGCGGCTTTCCGTAAGCACATCGGCATGACGCCCATGCAGTACCGCCGCCAGATCCAGCGGGGCCAGAAAGGATATGAACGTGAACAAACCTGAACAGACAAACCGCGACCCGATTGTGTACGACTCTGTCGATACCGACGACCTGGAGTCGTTTTCCTGTGCCAGCCAGGGACGGCAGCCTTATGTCGACCTGCCCCGCATCGAGAAGGCCGTGCGGGAAATCCTGCTGGCGATCGGCGAGGATCCCGAACGCGAAGGATTGCTCGAAACCCCGCTGCGCGTCGCACGCATGTATGACGAGCTGTTTGCCGGACTGCATGTCGACGTCCGCGACGTAATCAAGGTTTTTCATGAGAAAGACCACGATGAGATGATCATGGTGGGCGACATCCCGTTCTACTCGATGTGCGAGCATCACCTGCTGCCGTTTATCGGGCGGGCGCATGTCGTCTATATTCCGCAGGGCGGGCGTATCCTCGGGCTTAGCAAGATCGCCCGCATCGTCGATGTGATGTCCCGCAAGCCGCAGCTCCAGGAACGGCTGACCTCTCAGATCGCAGACACGATGGTCGAGGCGGTCCGCCCGATGGGCGTCGCGGTGATCGTCGAGGCCGAGCACCTGTGCATGACCATGCGCGGGATCCGAAAGCCCGGCTCGCTGACCGTCACATCCGCCTTGCGCGGCTTGTGCAAGAGCGACGCGAGATCGCGCTCCGAGGCGATGTCGTTGCTGAACAGGCGCCGCGGATGAACGGGACGGATGATCTTTCGCAGCGTTCTTCTACCGCCAGACCAGCCGTGTTTCACGCCGGCAAAACCCGTCTGCCGATCGGCCGCCGCACCCTGATCATGGGGATCATCAACGTGACGCCGGACTCGTTCTCGGACGGCGGGTCTTTTGTGACCGTCGACGCCGCGCTGCGCCAGGCAGACAAACTGCTCTCATCCGGCACGGATGTTCTGGACATCGGCGGCGAGTCGACGCGGCCCGGGTCCGCCCCGGTCGGCGCAGAGGAAGAAATACGGCGCGTTGTTCCGGTCCTGGAGGCGCTGTCAGCCCGATTCTCATGCCCGCTGTCAATCGACACCAGCAAGCCGGAGGTCGCGCGCGCGGCCCTGGACGCCGGTGCCGTGATCGTCAATGACGTGCTGGGCCTCCAGGGCGATCCGGCCATGGCTGGCGTGGCCGCCCGTGCTCAGGCCGGCGTCATCATCATGCACAACGCCCGGCTCTACTGGAACGCGGACAGGCCCACGGCCGACATCATGGCCGCCATGCTGCCTTTTTTTACGCGCAGCCTCGAAATTGCCCGGCAAGCTCACCTGACGGACGAACAGCTGGTTTTAGATCCCGGGATCGGCTTTGGCGTGTCAACACGCGAATCGTTGGCCATGATCGACCGTCTGGCCGAGCTGGCGGTGTTCGGCCTGCCCATCCTGGTCGGACCGTCCCGCAAGCGTTTCATCGGTGACATCCTCAACAAGAGCGTCGAAGACCGCCTGATGGGCACCGCTGCGGCCGTCGCGGTAGCCATTGCCCGCGGCGCCGACCTGGTGCGTGTCCACGATGTGGCGGGTCTGGCCGACGCGATCGCGCTGGCCGACGCCATCTGCAGGCCGGACAGAGGGGAGAAAAGAGCATGAAAACGGCCTGGACCGACCAGATAAAGCTCGAAGGGCTTGTCTTTTTCAGCCATGTCGGCGTGCTGCCGGAGGAAAAGCAAAACGGTCAGGAATTCGTGATCGATGTTACGTTTTACTGCCGCCGCCTGGCTGCGACCGCCACGGATCTTCTGGCCCAGACGATTGACTACGGGCAGGCGTATCAGGTGATCCGCCAAATCGTTGAATCGGCCCGCTTCGACCTGATCGAGCGGCTGGCCGGCGCCATCGCCGACAGTTTGCTCCAGACCTATCGCCTGGCCATGGCCGTCGATGTGACCGTGCGCAAGCCGCACGCGCCTGTACCGGGCCGTTTTGCCGCCATGTCCGTCCAGATCCGCCGGGAACGTTCCTGATGCCCGCCCGGATTTTGGATCAGAAGCGGTCTTACCTGTCGTTGGGCTCCAATCTCGGCGACCGGCTGAACTGGCTGCGCCAGGCCCTTCAGCTGCTGGCCGCCACCGACGGAATCTGCCTGGAACAGGTCTCCTCCGTCTACGAGACGGAACCGGTAGGCCTTACCGAGCAGCCGCCCTTTTTGAACATCGTCGTATCCATCCGGACCACGCTGGAGCCGGAGGCCTTGCTGGCGGCCTGCCAGGCGGTGGAAACAAGCCTGGGGCGCGAACGCAAAATCCGCTGGGGGCCGCGCAACATCGACATCGATATTCTGACCTATGCGGGCTGCCGGCGCAGCGATGCCCGCCTGACCTTGCCCCACCCCAGGATGCGTGAGCGAGACTTCGTCATGGTTCCGCTGCGGGAGCTCGTAACCGGTCAGGTGGCGGAAAAACCCGGTGTCAGACTGCTGCTGCGCGGCTGGTTTTTGCCAAAATCTTGCCAGCGCAGGGAAAACTCGTTAGAATAGACGCATATGCCCCGCATTTTCGGGCATATCTGGCCATGAACCCTGGGAGGTAACCATGAGCGCACCTGAAAACAACAACGGAACTGCCAACGGAGGCGCCGCGAAATCTGGCGGCGGATCCAACCGCCGCAAGCGCAACTATCGCCATTTCGGCCCTTCGGACACAAACGCGGCCGGTTCGGCGCCTGTTGTACGCAACGGCCCGGTCGAGCAAGCCAGGGGGGCGTCGCCCCGGGACGCGGGCAACCGCCCGGCTGGCGATCGGAATAAACAGGCCCCGTCCGGCGGCGCATCCGCCAACCGGCCGAATCGCAGCCGGAGCCGTCGCCCGAACCAGAACCGTTCCCAGCAGGCTCGCAGCAAACCGGAACAGGTCAGCACGGAAACGCCCGTCACGCCTGAGTCCGCGCCCGTGCCCGCGCCCGCACCCGCGCCCGCACCTGCTCGGCAGAATCCGCCGGCCCAGGAGATTCGGGCCAGCCGGAACGAACCGCGTGCCGCGCGGAACCGTCCGGCCCGCTGGGAGAAGAGGATCAAGGCTGAAGAGACCGCCGAGGACATCCGGCGCGATATTGAGCGCATCGAAAAGGAGATCTGGCTGGAAATTGCCGGCGTCCATACGATCAGGCTGGACTATTGACGTATCCGGCATGCCTTGCCGCCGCACAGCGCTTCACAAGCCGGCCTTAAAGCCGGCTTTTTTACAGGGTGACGTCATGGACACGAGACCGCCAGAACCGGATGATCAATTTCTGACCCCGCTGCTCAGCGCTTTGCTGACGCATGCCCAGTCCGGCCGCAAACGCTGGCATATGCCGGGTCACCTGGGCGGGCTGGCCTGGCCGGAGGGCATGGCGGAGAACCTGGCCGCGATCGATGTGACCGAACTGCCCGACACCGATGACATCAATCACCCGTCCGGCGCCGCACGACAGGCGATGGATCTGGCGGCCCGGGCGTTTGGCGCCGGCCACACGCGCCTGCTCACCGGCGGATCGACCCTGGCCCTGCAGATCCTGCTGGCGCTGGCGGTCGGCCGGGGCGGCAAACTGCTGGTTGCGCGCACCTGCCACCAGGCCGTCGTCCACGCGGCCGCCTTGCTGGACATTCAGCTATGCGTTTTCACCCAGACCGGCGTATCGCCGGATTCAGCCCCCTTTTCCCTGTTTCCCCAAGCCACGGCTGCCGACGTGGTCCGCGGGCTGGCGTTTCATCCCGGCTGCCGCGCCGTTTTGCTGACCTCGCCGGATTATTACGGCGGCTGTGCCGACCTGGCGGAGGTGGCTGAGGCTGTTCACGCGCGCGGCGCCTGCCTGCTCGTCGACGAGGCTCATGGCGCGCACCTGGCCTTTGCACCTGGCCTGCTGCCGCCCGCAGCGCTGGCCGCCGGCGCCGACGCCTGCGTGCAAAGCGGGCACAAAACGCTGCCGGTCCTGACGGGCGGAGCCTGGCTGCATCTTGGCCAGGCAGCCCTGACGTCAGGCCGCCTGGCTGCGGCGGACCTGGCACGGCTCGTTCCCGTTTTCCAGACCTCCAGCCCGCCGTTCCCGATCGCTGCCAGCCTGGACCTGGCCCGCCAGCTCATGGCACTTTGCGGCGAACACCAGATACGCCTGCAGCTCGATCACCTGGAGCAGTTCCGACTGGCGTTGCCGGATTGGCTGACCTGTCCTGTGTCCGGAGGCGGCGGGACCTTGCGACGCGACCCGCTCCGGCTGGTTTTAGCAGCCCGGGACTGGCGGCTGGCCTTTGCCATGCCGGCACTGGCCCGCCACTTGTCCGATGACGGCATCGACATCGAGTTTGCCGACCTGACCCGCCTGGTCCTGATCTTTTCGCTGTGGCAGTCTCCCGATGACTGGCAGGATCTGACCGAAAGCCTGCGCCGTTTCCCGGTTCCCGACAGCGGTGATCTGGCCGAATCCAGCGCCGGGCTGCTGGAACTGGAGCGGCGCTGGGTGCGGCAACTGGCCGAACCGGTCCAGACATCCCCGGTTTTTCCGAAAGATGCGCTTCTTGCGCCGGGCGCGCGGGAATTCTGCCGCCTGGATGACGCGGCCGGCCGCGTCGCGGCCCAAACCCTGGTGCCCTATCCCCCGGGGATCCCGCTAGTCTGGCCGGGAGACACGCTGACGCCGGACGGTGTTGATTTCCTGAGGCGCTTGTTGGACAATAACATCAGCATAAACGGGGTCGACGCGGGAAATGTCCAGGTCCTGGCCTGAGTCGATTCCATCAGGAGCCGATATGATGTATAATGAACACGAGCCGACAGATATCCAGCGCGTCTCAGCTTTTCCAAGAGGCCGGCTGATCACTTTTGAAGGGATCGACGGGTCTGGGAAAACGACACAGATCGAGAAGCTGTCTGCAAGGTTGGCCGAATCCGGCATCCCGGTGCGCGTCCTGCGCGAACCCGGAGGAACCGTGATCGGCGAAGCGATCCGTCGCATCTTGCTGGACAAAGCGCACACCGGTATGTGCACGGAGACGGAGTTGCTGCTTTTTGCCGCGGCGCGGGCTCAGCTGGTGCGCGAGGTGATACTGCCGGATCTGGAAGCCGGGAAATGGGTGATCTGCGATCGCTTCTTTGATTCAACTGCCGCTTACCAGGGCTTTGGCCGGCAGCTGGATCCGGACACGATTCGATCCCTGAACCAGCTGGCGGTCGGTACGTGCAGGCCTGATCTCACGATCCTGTTGGATTTGCCTGTGCAGGCTGCTCTGGACCGCCTGGTGGGACGGAAGAACAAGCAGGACCGCCTGGATCACGAAAGTGTCGCGTTCATGGAGCGGACACGCCAGGGATACAGGCAGCTCGCGCTGGCGGAGCCGGATCGGATCATCGTGATGGACGCCGCCTTGCAGGAAACAGAACTTGCAGAGAAGATCTACCACAAAATTAGGGAGGGCCTTGCCACATGAAGCTTATATTTGCAATCGTACACGATGAAGACAGCCCGCGCCTGATGGCTGAATTGAACCGTGCCGGATACCGGGTAACCAAGCTCAATTCAACCGGTGGTTTTCTCCGATCCGGCAACACGACCTTGATGATTGTGGTTGACGACGACCAGCTTGACGACGTGCTTAGCATCATCCGCAAGTATTCCAGTTCCAGGCAAGCCGCGATCAACACCAATGTCACACCATCGTCGATGGGCGGATCGTACATCCCGTATCCTGTTGAGGTCATGGTGGGCGGTGCGACCGTCTTCGTATTGAACGTCGAGCATTTCGAGAAAATGTAGTATGTCCTTTTCGACCATTGTCGGCCAGACTGAGATCAAAGAGCGCCTCGGTCATGCCTTAACGGGCAGCCCGGGGCACGCTTATATATTCACCGGACCCAAGGGGATCGGCCGCACCCGGTTAGCCCGCGCGTTTGCCGCCGCGTTGCTCTGCGAGCGGCCGGGCCGTGACGGCGCCTGCGGCAGATGCCCGTCTTGCCGTTACATGGCCGGCGGCGTTCACCCCGACTACCGGGAATTGGAACTGCAGGAAAAGGAAAAAGTCATCCCGGTGGACGCGGTGCGCCAGCGGATCGGCGCCGACCTTTATCACCAGCCGCAGCTCGGGGCGCGCAAGGTTTACCTTGTCGATGCCGACGCGCTCAACGAGCAGGGCCAGAACGCTTTGCTCAAGTCGCTCGAAGAGCCGCCGCCCTACGCGATCTTCCTGCTGACCGCCCTGAGCGCCAGGCATCTGCTGCCGACGATCGTGTCCCGTGCGGTGGTCCTGATGCTCAGCCGGCTCAGTCCGGCCGAGGTGATGGCGGTGATGGAATCAAACGACCTGCACCAGCACGAAGCGGCCGCGTTTTTCGCCCGTTTCAGCGGCGGTGTCCCCGGCGTAGCGCTTGAACTGGCCCAAAGCAGCTGGTTCCATGACCTGCGCCAGGAAACCATCCGGTTTTTCGTGAAGCTGCCCGAGTCCGGGCGAGCCTTCCTGCTGACGGATGGCTATGCCTTTTTCGAAGCAAACCGCGTTCACGCCGGCGAGATCCTGGATGTGCTCGGCAGCTTGCTTCGCGACCTGATCGTTTTATCCGACCGCTCGGCGGACGACATGCTGATCAACAACGACCAACAGCTGGCCCTCAAGCGGTTATTGCCTTCCGGGAAGAAGCCGGAATCGCTCCGGAACAACCTGACTCAAGCCTACCGGGCTGTCCTGGCCGCGCGGCGCGGCCTGGCGCTCAACGCCAGCTTTGAGGGGCTGGCCTGCCATTTGATGCTCGCCCTGCGAAAGGAGCTAACCTATGCCTAAAGTTATCGGTATCCGCTTCCGCGGAACCGGAAAAGCCTATCACTTCGCACCTGGGGATCTGGAACTGCGTCTGGGTGACGCCGTGATCGTTGAAACGACTCAGGGGATCGAACTTGGCATCGTCGCCGAGGAAGTGATCGAGATTCCCGAGGAAAAGCTGATCGCCCCGCTTAAGCAAGTGCTGCGGATTGCGTCGACAGAAGACATGGTGCGATACGACGAGAACACGCAAAAAGAAAAGGAAGCCTTCCATGTCGGCCAGGAGAAAATCGCCAGCCGCGGATTGGACATGCATCTGGTCGATGTCAATGTCTCGTTTGACAGCCGCAAGATTGTGTTCTATTTCACGGCCGACGGCCGGGTCGACTTCCGTGAGCTGGTCAAGGATCTGGCGTCCGTGTTCCATACCCGGATCGAACTGCGCCAGATCGGGGTCCGCGATCAGGCCCGGATGGTTTGCGGCCTGGGCATCTGCGGCCGTGAGCTGTGCTGCTGCTCCTACTTGAATGATTTCGTGCCGGTATCGATCAAGATGGCCAAAATGCAGAACCTGTCCATGAATCCGACCAAAATATCCGGCATGTGCGGCCGCCTGATGTGCTGCCTGAAATACGAGCAAGCCGCTTATGAGGACGCGACCGCGCGCATGCCTAAGCAGGGCGCGATCGTCATGACCAGCGAAGGCCAGGGGTATATCGAGCACGTGAACCTGCTTAAGGAAACCGTCACGGTGCGGCTTGACCGAGGCGGCGAAGCGGATTTGCTGACGGTGCCCTACGAGGAACTGAGTTTGACCGGCGGACGTGTCAGCCGGCGTTACCCGTCCGGAAATGGAAACGGGCCGGCCGCGCCGGCCGCGGAACGGCCGGCAGCGGGCGAGAGCCAGCCGGCGTCCGAGACGAACGGCACGGCGGGAACGGCGCGCCGGCGCCCTGCACGCGAGAACAGGACGGAAAAGCGCGAAAGCAGGCCGGAGCAGGTCCAGGACACGAAAGCCGAAGGCGAACGGCCCAAAAAGAAACGATCCGGCCGCCGGGGTTCCGGCAGCCGCCGGAGAGGCCGGTCCGGCCGCCCGCAAGGTGCGGAAGGCACCGGTGAAAAACCGGCCCAAGGCAGTTTGGACTGAACCGATCCGCTCCGCGCCGGTCTTGCCCAGCAGCCGGGGTGGTGGTAGAATGTGCAGGAATGGGAGGTGACCTCATGGCATATCTGATTACAGACGCATGTATTTCCTGCGGGGCCTGCGAAAGCGAATGCCCGACCGGAGCCATATCCGCCGGTGATACACAGTACAACATCGATCCGGAAGTCTGCATAGACTGCGGAGCCTGCGAAGCGGTTTGCCCGGTTCAGGCAATCAAGCCCAATTGACTTCGGATCCGATCGGACAACAGGAGAGGGTGTTCACACAGAACATCCTCTTTTCTGATGGCGTGCCTTGCTACGCGGACGAAACGGTCGAGGATCTCCAGCGCTCCGGCCTGCGCCTGCTGCAAAAAAAGCAAGGTTTCCGTTTCGGCACAGATTCGGTGCTCCTGGCCGCCTATGCGGCCTCCTTTTACGCGGCATCGCCGCACCGCTCCCTGCGGGCAGCCGATCTGGGCGCCGGATGCGGTGCCGTCACGCTGCTTTTAGGGGCTCGGCTGCCCGGGGCCAGGATCCTGGGGATTGAGTCGGATTGCGCGAGCATCGATGTCTTGCGGCGCAACATCGCGCTCAATCGTCTCGGGCAGCGTGTCACGGCCCTTCAGACCGATATCCGCACGCTGGCCGGACCTGCCTGGCCTTTGCCCGATGTGCCCCGGCACCTTTGCGACCTCGTCGTTGCCAACCCGCCTTATCGCCTGCCGGGACACGGCGTTGCGCCTGCGGCTGCATCCCGCCGTCATGCCCGCGAGGAAGGCAGATTGCCCCTGGAAGATGTGTTTCGCGCTGCCGCCAACCTGCTGAAGCCAGGCGGACGGCTTGTGCTTGTCCACCAGGCCCAGCGTTTGCCGGATGTGCTCCGGATGCTGCCCGACAGCCGGTTCGAAGCGAAGACGCTGCGGCCGGTCCAGTCGCTATCGCACAAGGCGCCGGCCATCTTTCTCCTCTCGGCGGTCTACCGGGGCCGGCCGGGCGGATTTCGATTGGAAAAGCCTTTGCTGATCCAATCGCAGCCGGGTGTGTTGGACCCGGAGACGTTAAACTGGTACGGGAACGAAGACCCTCTGCCGGCACAAGCCCTGGACCTGGGCCTGATCCGGTATCCGGGCTTTGCCCCCGATTGCGGAGGTGACGCACATGGAGACAAAGACATGGCACGACAGGGAACCCTCTGACGGGCCGGGCATGCAGCCGGGAGTCCTCTACCTGGTTGGCACGCCGATCGGCAACCTGAGCGACCTTTCGCCGCGCGCCGCTGCCGTATTGGCCGAGGCTGACTGGATTGCGGCCGAGGATACGCGCCATACCTTGAAACTGCTCCATGTCCTGGGACTCAAAAAGCACTTGGTCAGCTACCACAAGTTCAACGCCCGCGAACGCGAATCCCTGCTCCTGGACAAGCTTCGTCAGGGCGGCCGGCTGGCCCTGGTCTCAGACGCGGGCATGCCCGGCATTTCGGATCCCGGCGCCGACCTGGTCATCGCCTGCGCCGCGGAAAACATCCCGGTCACCGTCATCCCCGGCCCGTCGGCCGTGATCGTGGCCCTGGCGGGATCCGGGCTGTTGACTGACCGTTTCGCTTTCGAAGGGTTTGTCCCGCAGGCGGCGAAACCGCGCAAGGCGCGCCTTGCGGAGATCGCCGCCGAAAAAAGGACCGTCGTCCTGTATGAAGCCCCCCACCGGCTCGTCCGCACCCTGAAGGATCTCGAGCAGGCCGGCCTGGCCGGGCGCCGGATCACGGTGGCCAAGGAACTGACCAAGCGGTACGAGGCGTTTTTGCGCACGACGGTCGCCCAGGCCTGCCAGGATCTGGCCGGCCAGGAGATCCGCGGCGAATACGCGCTGGTTATCGAGGGCCTGGATGCTTACGAGACCCGTTGCCCGCCAGTTGACGCACCGGCGCCGGAAACGGCAAACGAGCAGGATCTGGCCGAGATCCGGGCGATGCTTGAGCAGGGCGTCAGCCTCAAGGACGCCGTCCGGCAGCGGGCGAAAACGAGCCGGCTCAGCCGGAACGCGCTCTATCGCATGGCGTTGGAGGCCATGTCCTGCTATAATGACGGGTGTACTTGTCCGCCTGAACCGGAGGCGAAGGGGGGCAGCCAGACCAGGAGGAGAGAGACATGAACAAGACCTTTTACATCACGACGCCGATCTACTACCCCAGCGACAAACTGCACATCGGGCATTCCTACACGACGGTGGCCGCGGATGCCCTGGCCCGCTACAAGCGCCTTTGCGGCTTTGATGTCATGTTTTTGACCGGAACGGACGAACACGGGCAGAAAATCCAGCGTAAGGCCGAAGCCAAGGGCGTGACACCGCAGCAGTATGTCGACCAGATCGTCAGCGGCGTCAAGGATCTATGGAAACTGCTCGATATCTCCTACGACCGCTTCATCCGAACCACCGACGCCGCGCACGAGGCTGCGATCCAGGCGATCTTCCAAAAGCTTTTCGACAAGGGCGACATCTACAAGAGCGAGTACGAGGGCTGGTACTGCACGCCCTGCGAGTCGTTCTGGACCGAGACGCAGCTCAGCGACGGCAAGTGCCCCGACTGCGGCCGCCCGGTTGAGAAGACACGCGAGGAGAGCTATTTCTTCCGGCTGTCAAAATACCAAAACAAGCTGATCGACTTGTTCGAGAACAACCCGGATTTCGTCCAGCCGCCCAGCCGTGCCAACGAGATGCTGAACAATTTTCTCCGTCCCGGCCTGGATGACTTGTGCGTGTCGCGTACGACTTTCAACTGGGGCGTTCCGGTCCCCTTTGATCCCAAACACGTCGTCTATGTCTGGATCGACGCCCTGTCCAACTACATCACCGCCCTGGGTTATCCGGATGAAACGGGTGTGTTTGCCCGTTACTGGCCGGCGGACATCCACCTGGTCGGCAAGGAGATCGTCCGCTTTCACACGATCATCTGGCCGGCGATGCTGATGGCCCTGGATCTGCCGCTGCCCAAGCAGGTGTTCGGCCACGGCTGGCTCTTGTTCAAGGACGGGAAGATGTCCAAGTCCCGGGGCAACGTGATCGACCCGGTGGTGCTGTGCGAACGCTACGGTGTCGACGCGATCCGCTATTTTCTCCTGCGCGAGGTCCCTTTCGGATCCGACGGCAACTTCTCCAACGAAGCCCTGATCGGCCGGATCAACGCCGACCTGGCCAATGACCTGGGCAACCTGGTCAGCCGGACATCCGCGATGATCACCCGGTATTTCCCGGACGGCCTGCCTGACCAGCGCCAGGCCGCCGAACCGGACCAGGAGCTGATCGACCTCTGCCTGCAGCTGCCGGACCTGGTTGACACCGCGTTGGGCCAGCTGCAGTTCAGCCAGGCCCTGTCGGAGATCTGGCGCGTCATCGGCCGCAGCAACAAGTACATCGACGAGACAACCCCCTGGATTCTGGCCCGCTCGCCGGAACTGGCGCCGCGGCTGGCTACGGTTCTGTTCAACCTGGCGGAGACCATCCGTATCGTGTCGATCCTGCTCCAGCCCTTTATGACCGCAACACCGCCGAGGATCTGGGCCGCTCTCGGACTTGCCGACGCCCGTTTGACCGATTGGGCTGCGGCACGCACCTATGGCCGTTACCGCGCGACCGCTCCGCTTAGAAGCGAACCGATTTTTCCACGACTGGACCTGGACAAGGAGCTGACCGCGCTGGGCGACCTGCTTGCCGCGCCGGTGGCGGAGGCAAAAAAGCCGGAGCCCGAGACCGTCCCGGAGCCGGAGGAAATCGAATTTGGCGATTTCCAGAAGGTCGCCCTGCGCGTCGGGCGCGTGCTCAGCTGCGAAAAAGTGAAAGGGTCGGACAAGCTGCTCTGCTCCAAGATCGATATGGGCGGGTCGGTGCGCCAGATCCTGTCCGGCATCGCAGAATCCTACAAGCCGGAGGAGATGCCCGGTCGGCTGGTCGTCGTGGTGACCAACCTGAAGCCGCGCAAGATCCGCGGTTTGATGTCTGAAGGCATGCTGCTTTGCGCCACCCGGGCCGATGGCAGCTGCCGCCTGCTGACGGTCGATGAAGCGGCCGAACCCGGCTCGGAAATCAGCTGACATGGCTGTTACGAACTGGTTTGATTCCCACGCGCACCTCCAGGATGAGGCGTTTGACGCGGATCGGGGCGACGTGCTTGACCGTGCCTGGCGCCAGGGTGTGCGCCGCGTCCTGCTGCCGTCGAGCAGCTTTTCCGACGCCAGGCGCGCCATCGCGCTGGCCAGTCAGGACGAGCGTCTGCTCTGTGCGGTTGGCTGCCATCCGCATGAAGCGGCCGCGTTTTCAGGTCAGACACAAGATGACTGGTACGCGCTGGTGGAGGCGAACCGGCAGACGCCGATCGTTGCCATCGGCGAAATCGGACTCGATTACCATTACGATTTTTCGCCGCGCGAGGTTCAGCGCCAGGTGTTCTGGCTCCAATTGACGTTGGCGCACGCGCTCGGATTGCCCGTTATCATCCATGAGCGCGAGGCGACATCAGACTGCCTGAGCCTGCTCGAAAAAGCGCAGGCAGCCGGATTGCTGGCGCCTGAACCCGGCGTCTTCCACTGCTTTTCCGGCAGTGCCGAAACAGCCCGGATCGTGCTGGACATGGGGTTTTATCTCGGGTTTGACGGCCCGGTGACATTTAAGAACGCCAGGAAGGCCCCGGCGGTGATCGAGGCCTGCCCGCACGACCGCCTGCTGCTGGAGACAGACAGCCCATACCTGACGCCGGTTCCTTTCCGCGGCAAGCGCAACGAACCCGCTTACCTGCCGTTGATCGGGGAAAAGGTCGCGCAGATCTGGCAGATGCCGGCCGACGACGTCGCCGCGATCAGTACAGCCAACGCCTGCCGGCTCTTCCGGGTTGCGCCAGCCGATAAAAACGGCGTTGAAACAGGCGAATCCGGGGCCGAAACAAGCTGTTGACAAGCCAACGGCTTTCCTTTATACTTGCAAATGCGCTCGCGAGAGCATGCAGGGATGGGAGCTTAGCTCAGCTGGGAGAGCATCTGCCTTACAAGCAGAGGGTCACAGGTTCGAGCCCTGTAGTTCCCACCAGAAAAGATACGGCGCAGTAGTTCAGTCGGTTAGAATGCCAGCCTGTCACGCTGGAGGTCGAGGGTTCGAGCCCCTTCTGCGTCGCCAAATCGCCCAGATAGCTCAGTTGGTAGAGCAGTGGACTGAAAATCCTCGTGTGGCTGGTTCGATTCCGGCTCTGGGCACCACCAAAGGACCCCGGCTGATTGACAGCCGGGGTCCTTTGGCGCTGGTGCCACTCATATGACGTCCATCGCCAGGAGGCCTTTGTGTGCGAGCTTCGTTTTGTTTCTCAAGAACCCATCCTGAAGGGCTGGTCAAGGGACAGGAAATTTCGTGTGACCGACGAAAACGGCACGCGCTATTTGCTGCGTGTGTCACCGACAGAACAGATCGAGGCCAAGCGAACGGAATTTTCCCTGATGCGGCAAGTCGATGCGCTCGGCGTCCCGATGTGCCGGCCGCTCCGGTTCGGAACTTGTGCGGAGGGCGTCTATTCGCTGCAAAGCTGGATTGAGGGGCAGGACGCCGAATGTGTCATCCCGGTTATGCCTGCTTCGGAACAACGCCGGTTCGGTATTGAAGCGGGCCGGATCCTGAAAAAGATCCATACCCTTCCGGCACCTGCCGGACAGGAGGATTGGGCCAGCCGTTTCAACCGCAAAATCGACCGCAAGCTCAAGCTGTATGCCGATTGTCCGGTTAAAATCGAAAATGGCGCATCGTTCATCGCGGCCATTGACGCGAACCGGCATCTGCTGTGCGACCGTCCCCAGGTGTTCCAGCACGGCGACTACCACATCGGCAACATGATGGTCGATACCGACGGACAACTCGTGATCATCGACTTCAACCGGCACGACTACGGCGACCCATGGGAGGAGTTCAACCGCATCGTGTGGTGCGCGCAATCTTCCGGCCCGTTTGCCGCGGGCCTGGTCGACGGTTATTTCAACGGAGCTGTGCCGGCCGCCTTCTGGCGCTTGCTTTCCTTGTACATCGCCAGCAACATGCTGTCCTCGGTGCCCTGGGCGATTCCGTTCGGCCAGGCCGAGGTCGACACAATGCTAAGGCAGGCCGAAGATGTGCTCCGCTGGTACGACAACATGGAAAAACTGGTTCCGTCCTGGTATCTCGGGGAAAGCCCCGCCTAGGCTATTGCGGCTCGCCTTCTGCTGCGGCCAGCTGGCGGCGCAGCCGCCCGGCCTTGCCTCCCGAAGGCAGCCGGCCGGCGTAGAGAACCGGGGCGCTGCCGATGAAGCGGCCGGCTTCCGCTGCCGCGCGTTCCAGCAGCGTCAGCTCGCGGGCGATGGTCGTGATGTTACGCCGTGCGTCATCCGCCCCGATCGTTTCCAGTTTCTGGCCGGTTTCCTTGCGGTAATAGGCATGGTTTTTCATAAGGCTGGCGGTCAGGCGTTTGGCCGTGGCGGGCTTTCGCAGCAGATCGCCGACCTCGCGGCGAAAGGCGGCGACATACGCCGGATCGAGCCCGCGTTCGAGACGGGCCAGTTCGCGGCCTTTTTCACGGGCCCAAACCTCGTCGAGTTCCTGGCAGATGAACTTTAAACGGTACCAAACATCGTAGAGCTCGGCGCGCGTGGCGATCGGAACCTCGGCGAGCCACAGGAAGGCCAGCAGGCGCCGGCGCCAGTCCCACCATTTGAGCGGGCTTTGCAGGTCGAGGGCAGGGATGAGAAAAAGGCCCTGCTGGTCCAGCAGCGCGCCGAAAACGCCCGGCGGATGGCCGCGGCTCTGCTTGCGCAGCGTCGTCCGGTACACCCCGCAGGAAGGGCTGCCGTCCATGTAGATGAACGCCCGGACGCCGGAACGCTCGAGACAGTCCTGTGCAGCCCTGGCGCCGGCGAGCATCTGCGCCGTAACGTCGCGGCCGCCCCGGCTGCGCATGCTCGCTTCGCCGCGCCAGATTGCCGCCCCGTTCTCTCCCGCGATATGGACCGGGTCGCGCATGATGCCCAGTCCTGCCAGGCATTCCGGGCACACAGGCACCCAGGTGAAATCGCCCTTCTCGCGGCCGATATGGCGCAGCATATCAAAACCGCGGCCGTTGTAGCGGACCGGGCAGGCCATGCAGCAGGCGCTGATCCCAATCACGGGCTTGCTGCCAAGGACAATCGGGCTCTTATCCATGTTCGTTCCTTTCCGCGGCGTCGACAGACTGGATGTAACGGTCGACATCGAACTTGCGCCGGCAGCCGGCCAAGGTCATCTGGCGGACCTTGCCAAAAACCGGCCGCTCGCCCCAGGCCCGGTCGTGCACGCCGCCGATCGACCAGGCGATGCCGGCATACCCGTTTGGATCGCGGCCATCAAGAAAATAGCGGTCGTTCAGGAAGATCGCATGGGCCTGGGCTGTTTCCGGATCGGGCGTCCATTCCAGGATTTTCTTGCACCAGTACATGCGCAGGTAACCTGGCATCTGCCCGCTGGCGGAAAGCTCGCGCTGGGCCGCGTTCCAGAGCGGATCCGCGGTTTGGGCAGCTTCCAGCTGGTCCAGGCTGTACAAATGCGGGCGCAAATCGCCCCGGTGTCGGAGGAGCGTCGCCTGTGCCCAGGACGGGAAGCCTGCAAACTGGTCGTAAGCCGGGTTGTAGTAACAGAAATTATCGGACAGCTCGCGGCGCACGATCAGCTCTTCGAGAAAAGCGGCCTGCTGCGCGGACGGACCGCGCACGTCCAGCGCCGCGCGCAGCGGGGCCAGCTGGCCGAAGTGCAGCCAGGGGGAAAGGCCTGACGCGGCACGCTCATTGGGGTCGTTGCGCCGGTCGAAAAGAGCCAGGCGCTCCCGGATAAACGATTGCAGTGCCGCCTTGGCCGCCCGGCTGCCCGGCTGGGGCTGTGCATTCGAAGAATCGGGCGCAAGCGGGAGCTTTTCGCGCTTATCCAGCCGCAGCAGGTCCAGCCTGGTTTGGCTGTCCAGGGAAAAGGGATGGCTTAGCAGGGCGGGCGGCGCGATCAGGAAACGGTCCAGCAGGCGGCTGACCTTGGGGCGGAACGTGTAGGCGCCGTATTCCTGGTGGTCGGATGCCAGCCAGCAGGGGATAACGTTGTGCGCGTCCACCTCGATCAGGGGAATCGAAAGTTTTTCCGCCAGCTGGCTGCGCCAGGCGCGGGCCAGACGCAGCGGCGAAAAATCGCAGTAAACAACACCGGCTGAGGCCAGGCGGCAGAAATCCGGCAGCATATCCTGGGGCGGGCCCTCCAGGATCATCAGGGGAAGATTCTTCTCCGCCAGGGACGCCTTTGTTTCATAAAGTCCGGTCAGCATGAAGGAAAAAGCCCGCGGCAACGCACCCAAATATGCCGACTGCAGACAGAATACGACCAGCAGGGGCTGCTTGTGCTCCAGGGCATCCTGCTGGGCCAGCGCCAGGCCCCAGTGGTCCTCGGCGCGCAGGTCGCGGCTGATCCAGCAGACAACAGGGCCTGGTTGCCTTTCGCGATCGTTGAGAGGCCGCTGACGCTCGAACATAAGCCCTCCTGCAGGGGTTCGCGGGATTGGATTCGATAAGTTGATTATACGGCATAGACGGTGCTTTGTGCGTGTCAAGGCGACAGGGCAGTTGACGGTTTTGCCCCAATTGAGGACAATAAGAGCATGGAACCAGGCGAAAGGCGGACGACTCCGATGGAAATATACCAAAAAAGCCAAGAAGAGGTGCTTAAGGAACTGCAAAGCGACGCGGCCAGCGGCCTGACGGCTGCCGAGGCCGCCCGGAGACTGGAGCAGTACGGTCCGAACAGCCTGCAGGAAAAAAAGAGCCAGTCCTGGCTGGAAAAATTGCTCAACCAGTTCAAGGATGTCATGGTCCTGATCCTGATCGCGGCCAGTGCGGTGTCGGCGGCCTTGAACGAATGGATCGACGCCCTGGTGATCTTGGCAATCGTGGTGATCAACGCCATCCTGGGCCTGGTCCAGGAGGGCAAGGCTGAAAAAGCGATCGAGGCGCTGCAGAAAATGACCTCCCCGCAGGCGCGCGTCGTTCGGGACGGCCAGCAGCAGCTGGTCGAAGCGGCCAACCTGGTGCCGGGCGACCTCGTTTTGCTCGAAGCCGGCGACCTGGTGCCGGCCGATATCCGCCTGCTGGAGAGCGCCATGCTCAAAGCGGAGGAGGCGTCGCTGACCGGCGAGTCGCTGCCGGTTGAAAAGGATGCCGACGCCGTGTTTACCGATGCGGTGCCGCTGGGGGATCGCGCCAATGTCCTGTTCATGAGCACGCCGGTGACCTACGGACGCGGCCGCGGCCTGGTGCACGCGACCGGCGGCCAGACTGAAATCGGGAAAATCGCCGATCGGCTGCAATCGATCAAGGAAGACCCGACCCCCTTGCAGCGCAATCTGAACCATCTCGGGAAAATCCTGGGCATCATCTGCCTGGTCGTTTGTGCCATCGTGCTGGTCGAAGGTCTGATGCTGGGCGGCGAGTTCCTGCCCATTTTCATGACCGCTGTCAGCCTGGCGGTCGCGGCAATACCAGAAGGCTTGCCGGCTGTGGTGACCATCGTCCTGGCGCTGGGCATGAAGCGGATGGCCGACCAGAACGCGATCGTCAAACGATTGCTGGCTGTCGAGACGCTCGGTTCGGTCGACGTGATCTGCTCCGACAAGACCGGGACGTTGACCCAGAACGAGATGACGGTCACCCGGCTCTACACGCCCGGCCGGGTGATCCATGTCGATGGCAACGGCTACCAGCCGGAAGGCCGCATGCTGTTGGACGACCAGCCGGTCGACGCGGCCCGTGACGCGGTCCTGAACCGGCTGCTGACCGTCGGGGTCCTGTGCAATGACGCGACGCTCGTGCTCGATGAGGCCAAAGACGCTTCGATCCTGGGTGATCCGACGGAGGCCGCCCTGCTGGTCGCGGCGGCGAAGGCCGGTCTTGGGCAGGACGACATGCAGCAGCGGTACCCGCGCCTTTCGGATCTGCCGTTTGATTCGGAACGCAAGATGATGACAACCGTGCACGCCGGCTTTCCCGAGGCCGAACGCGTCAGCCTGACCAAGGGCGCTCCGGACATCGTCGTCACCCGCTGCAGCCGTTTTATGGGACAAGACGGACCTGAAATGCTGACGGACCTTCTCAAGGAACAGATACTCGAAGCCAACCGCCAGCTGGCCGCCTCCGCGCTGCGCGTCCTTGCCTTTGCCTGGCGGACGGCAGAGGCAGAAGGCCAGGAACTGGAGACAGATATGATTTTTGTCGGCCTGATGGGCATGATCGACCCGCCCCGGTCGGAGGTGCGCGACGCGATCCGCTTGTGCAAGAGCGCGGGCATCCGCGCGGTCATGATCACGGGCGACTACCGCGAGACGGCGGTGGCCATCGCCAGGGACCTGGGCATGATCGGGCAGAAGAGCCGGGTGCTGGCCGGCAATGAAATCGACAGCCTGTCGGACGAGGAACTGAAAACGGCCGTTGAGGAGACTTCGGTCTATGCCCGCGTGTCGCCTGACCACAAGGTGCGCATCGTGTCGGCGCTGCGCGAACAGGGCCATATCGCCTCGATGACCGGTGACGGTGTCAACGACGCAATGGCCTTGAAAAGCGCGGATATCGGGGTGGCGATGGGCATCACCGGCACCGACGTCTCCAAGGGGTCGGCCGACATGATTCTGACCGACGACAACTTCGCCACCATCGTCTCGGCGGTGCGTGAGGGACGCATCATCTACAGCAACATCCGCAAGTTCGTGGCCTTCCTGCTGTCCTGCAATGTCGGTGAGATCCTGATCATCTTCCTGGCAACCCTTATTCTAGGACCCGCCTATATCCCTCTGCTGCCCATTCAGCTGCTGTGGCTCAACCTGGTCACCGATTCCTTCCCGGCCCTGGCCCTCGGTCAGGAGCGGGGTGAACCGGATGTGATGCTCCGCCAGCCGCGCAAGAAGCACGAGCCGATCATGAACCGTCAGATGCTGATTGGCATCGCCAGCCAAAGCGTCGCCATATTCGCCGCGGTCTTCATCGCATTCCAGATCGGCCTGAACCGCTATCCAGCCGAAGGCATGGCCAGCGACGGGGCGCGCACCATCGCGTTCATCACGCTGATCATGGCCGAGCTGCTGCGTTCGTTCAGCGCCAGGTCGGAGAACTACCCGGTAATCAGCCTGGGACTGCTCAAGAACACCATCCTCAACAAGGCCGTGCTGCTCTCGCTGGCCCTGATGCTGATCGTTGTGTATGTGCCCTTCCTGAATCCGATCTTTTCGACGGTCCCGCTGTCGGCCGCGGACTGGCTGTTCATGGTCCCCCTGGCCCTGCTGCCCTTCGCGGTCGCGGAAATCGGCAAATGGGCGGCCGGAATCTGGAACAAAAAACGTGGGTAGACGCTTGATTCGCAACCGTATCTGTGTTAGAATTGCCCATGCTGTCGGCACACGGTGCTTTTAGGCAGCTATTTGGAGGTGTGAAGCCATATGAACGCGATTCCGATCGTCATCGCAGTCATCGATATCCTGGTCTGTATCGGCCTCGTCGTCCTGGTTATTTTCCAGGAAGGCAACGCCAAGGGGCTGGGCATCATCGGCGGCGGCGCAGATACCTTTTTCGGCAAGTCTAAAGGTCGCAGCATCGATAAAATCCTGAAGAAGCTGACCACTGTCGGCGCCGGTGTTTTTGCTGTCCTGACCGTTCTCCTTTACCTGATGACCGGACGCGGAGGCTGAAACACATCCCGATCGCGGCAACCGGAAAGATAACCTGAAGGACAGTGGTGTCGGCGATACCCCTGTCTTTTTTGTCGCTTTTAGACCGGTTCAGATCCGGTATGGTTTCAGACGATCTTCGAGATTTCCGCAGTCCGGGCTGTGGATCTCGACGTCGATGGGCTTGGCCAGATCCAGGCTGAAAATGCCCATGATCGATTTTGCGTCGACGACATACCGCCCCGATGCCAGGTCGACATCGCAGGGAAATTCGTTGACGATCCGGACAAAATCCTTGACGTCGTTGATCGACTTGAACTGGACTTGAAATTTACACATAACCGTTTCTCCTCACAGTGCCGCTTGTCTTTTCGGACCCCTGAATCTGCATTGTGCCTGAGAAGACGCGAATCTGTCAACCGCATCGGCCGAGGCGGAAATGGCTGCCGTGAAAGGATACCAAGCGCATGACAAACCTTAAGGCCGCGTTCCTGACGCTGGGCTGCAAAACCAACCATTATGAAACGGACGCCATCCGGATGCAGTTTGAGGCGGCCGGATTTCAAATCGTCGATTTTGGTGAAACCGCGAATGTTTACCTGGTCAACACATGCACCGTGACCGCTGAGGCGGACCGCAAGTCGCGCCAGATGCTGCGTCGCGCCCGCCAGGCCAATCCGCAAGCCCTGGTTGTCGCTCTGGGCTGCCAGGTGGTGATCGGCGACGCGGCTGATTGGGCCGATCTTGGCATCGGCAACACGGACAAGAGCCGTACCTGCGAAAAGGTGCTCGAGCAGCTTCGCCGGCGTGGCTTGCCGGACCTGCCGGATTGTCCTGCGGCCCGGTTGCACGAAGACGGGGCGTTCGACGAGATGGGCCAGGTCGGAAAGCAGAGTGAAACCCGAGCCTATATCAAGATCGAGGACGGCTGCAACCAGTTTTGCTCGTATTGTGCCATACCGCTTGCCCGGGGACGGGTCCGCAGCAGGGAACGCGCCCATATCCTGGCCGAAGCCGTCAGCCTGGCTGAACGAGGTTATCGGGAAGTGGTCCTGACCGGCATCCATCTTTGTTCCTATGGTTCCGACCGGGGTGAACCTGATCACGCGGTTATGGATCTGGCGCTCGAGCTGGCCGGCATCCCCGGCATCGAGCGCATACGGCTGGGTTCGCTGGATCCGAAATCGGTCACCGGTTCCTTTATCCGCCTGGCGGCGCAAAACCAGAAGCTGTGCCCGCACTTCCACCTGTCCTTGCAAAGCGGCTGCGACAGGACCCTGGCACACATGAACCGGCGTTACACCGCCGCCGAATACCGGGAGGCGGTCCGCGCGCTGCGGGCGAGCTTTGCGGACCCCGGCATCACGACGGATCTGATCGTCGGATTTCCCGGTGAAAGCGAGGACGATTTCAGGCAAAGCCTGGATTTTTGCCGCGAGATGGGCTTTTTGCGGATGCATGTGTTCCGCTATTCGGCCAGGAAGGGCACCCGGGCTGCCAGCATGCCTGGCCGGGTCGACCCGCAGGTGATCGCAGACCGCTCCCGCCAGATGATGGCGCTGGCATCGGATATGGCATTGGCGTGCCACAGCCGCCAGGTCGGGCGCCAGCTGACGGTTCTGACAGAACGTCAAAGGCCGGACGGCCTGTACGAGGGCTATTCAGAATCCTACGTGCCCGTCCGTTTCCGTGCGCGGCAAAGAATTGAGACCGGCAGCCTGGTCACCGTAACCGGGCTCAAGGCCGACGCCGATTTTTTGCTGGCCAAAAGACATGATCGCCAATTCATGATATGATAAAGGCAGATTTGAGCTGATCCAGGAGGTGTGGATATGGTCGGGAATGAGACAACACGGTTTGAAATGGGCGCAGACCATCATCGCGAAGCACGCGCGATCATGACAGAGGTTCTGGAGGCTTTGCGGGAAAAGGGCTACAACCCGGTCAATCAGCTGGTCGGCTATTTCCTGTCAGGAGACCCGACGTATATCACGAACCACAAATCAGCGCGGGCTGTCATCCGGCGCATGGAGCGCGATGAGCTGCTTGAAATGATCATCAAAGACTATATCAAGAGCCTCTGAGACCATCGGCATGACGGTCAATCCAAACAAATGGCTGGGTATTGACTTTGGCCTGAGCCGTATCGGCATCGCAATCAGCGATCCGCTGGGCATCCTGGCCAGGGGTCTTGAGACGATGCGCTGGAACGGTCAGGACACCGAGGGCGTTCTGGAACGCCTGGCGGCCGTTGTCCGGCGCGAGCAGGTCGGCGGCGTCATCATGGGCTGCCCGGGACGCACCGACGGCCGCGAAGCGAGCCTGGCCGAACCGATCCGGCAGCTGTCCGCGCGGCTGGAGCAGCTGACCCAGGTTCCGGTCCTGCTGCGGGATGAGCGGTTCACGACGGTCATCGCCCGGCGCAAGCTGCTCGAAAGCGGCGTTAGCACAAAACGGCACAAGCCGGTGATCGACCAGGCCGCAGCCGAAATAATCTTGCAGGAACACCTGGACAGCCGTCGCCATACACCCTCCTGATATGCTATAATGGTCAGAAGTCTTTTCTGGAGAACCAGAAGCTTAGTATGCTGGCCTGACCAGCTTGATCAGGAGGATTATATGTTTTACGAAGATGAAGATAACGGGTGCTGCTGCGGCGGCGACAACGACCAGGATTGCGGCTGTGACAACAATGAACAGGATGGCTGCTCGTGCGGCTGTGACTGCGGACATGACCATGACCATGGCAGCGGTGTCATCACGATGACCGATACCGAAACTGGTGAAGAATATTCTTTTGTCCTCGCCGACGATTTCGTTTACCAGGATGAGCACTATTGCGTGCTGATCACCGCCGACGAAGACGAAGAAGAGCCGGAAATGGTGATCACGCGTGTGGTGACGATGGACGACGGCACAGAAGGCCTGATGAGCCTGGACGACGACGAGTACGACCGGGTTTACGCAGAATACGAGCGCCTCTGTGAGGAAGATGAAGAGGATGAAGAAGAGGACGACGAGGAAAAAGGCTGAACCGGGGCGTGTCGTCCGGGATGACCGGGCGTCGCAGGAGCATGTGCTGGCTGTTCTCGTTGACATCGATAATGGACATGAATACTACATGTCCTTTATCGATGCTTTTCAGTTACAGGGGCGCGAATATGTCGTTATGTACCCCTACGAACCCGATGACGGCCGACACGCCAACCCGGAACTGACGATCTTGCGCTCCATGCGCCACGAAAGCGGCGAGCAGTATTACTTGTCGATCAAGGACAGAAAAGAGCTTGATGCAGCCTTCAACCATTTCTTCCGCAGGTTTGAGGCGTCCGGCTCTCTATGACACGCGTAAAAGAGGCCACTATGATGCATTGTGAAGGCTGTACCTTGTTTTCAATCGAGGACGGTCCCGAATATGCGCGCTGCCATGCGCTGGGCCGGTCAGAAATCTCCGACCATTGCCTGAACAGCCGCATCGCCTGGAACGCAGGCTTTTATTACCAAAAAATTGCGCTCGATGACTGCTTCAGCCTGCTCAGCAACGGCGGCATCTTCACGACGCCGCACCTGACCTGGCCGTTGGGTGTGGTGACCGCGCAAAAGCTGGAATGCATCCTGGATGCGGTTTATCCGGTCTTTGCCGCGCGAGGCTGGCCGCTGCGCCTGATGTACATCGACGCCGCTGGCCTGCCGCTGCTTAAGGAACTGAGGCAGTACACGGCGTCGATCAGCTACAATCCGGATTTCAGCGACTACATCTACGATGCGGATTTGCTGCGCGACCTGTCAGGCAAGGCCATGCATAAAAAGCGCAACCACGTCAACCGGTTTTACCGGCTATATCCGGACTTTACCTACGAGCCGATTCGTCAGGACCATCAGGCGGAAGCTATGGCCCTGGTTCAGGCCTGGTGCGATGAAAAGCAGGTCGACTGCCTCAACCTGTGCGGCAGCGACTACCGGGCAGTGCGCCAGCTCTTCCGGGAGATGCACCGGCTCGATGTCCGCGGCGGCTGCATCCGGATTGACGGCAAGCTGGCGGCATTCGCGCTGGGGTCTGAACTCAACGGCGACACCGCTGTCATCCATTTTGAAAAGGCCGATGCCGCGTATGACGGCCTCTACGCGGCGATCAACCAGATGGTGCTGCAAAATGCTTTTCCGGATGTCAGGTGGGTAAACCGGGAAGAGGATATGGGCATTTTGGGCCTGCGTAAAGCCAAGGAGTCCTACGGCCCGGTGCGCCAGGTTCATAAGTACGAAGCCCTGCTGACCAGGATCTAGCCAAGGAGGATTGGCCATGACCGATTACGAACCCATTGCCGGACAAAACCTGGCGCCGCCGCGCCGCTTCCGCTGGCGGACGGTTCTGCTGCCGCTGGCTTTCCTGGCAATCCACTGGGTGGCGATCAACATGGTGGCCAGCATCTACCTGGTCGTCTACATCCTCCTGCAAAGCGGCACCACCAATCCGCTGGCACTGCTCGGCGACGTCGAGCAGCTTAATCGTCTGCTGACCGAGCATTATCCTTTGATCAGCGTGTTCTATTCCGGGCTTTTAATCCCGCTCTACATGCTCTATCTTTACCTGCAAAAGCGCCAGGATCCGCGCTCTGTCTGGCTCGAGCGCGTATCCGCCTCCCAGGTTTTTCCCTCTTTGGCCATGGCGGTCGGCGCGCTGGGCCTAATCAACCTGTGGTTCAACCTGCTGCTTTTCCTGACCGATTACAGCCCGCTGCTGGATCGCCTGATGAACGATTATATGGAGACGGCCAACGCCTTCAGCCCGACCCAGGGCTACTTCTGGCTGATCCTGGGCATCAGCATCCTGACCCCGGCAGCCGAGGAACTGCTGTTTCGCGGCATCCTGCAAGGTGAGCTGCACAAGGCGCTGCCCGACTGGGCCGCCGTCGTGATCCAGGCTGTCGTGTTCGCCGCCTTCCACTGGCAGCCGGTCCAGGTCAGCTATGTTCTGCTGCCAGGTCTTTTGCTGGGCTTTGCCTATGCCTGGACCCGCTCGCTGTGGGTTCCGATCCTGATGCACATGCTTTTCAATTTTTTGGGCAGCGTGCTGCCTTCGCTGGTCGGCGAAGACGAGGTGCTGGGGCAGATCGTCGGGATCAGCGAGATGGCGTTTATCCTGATCGGCACCCTTTGCCTGATCTATCTTTACCGTAACCGCAAAACGGAACGTATTCTGATACAGGGGGAACAGCCATGATTGTCATGGAAAGCAACACCGCGATCCCGCAGGGTTATCGCTCCAAGCTCGACATCCGGGCAACCCAGGCGGCGATCAAGCTGCTCAAAGACCAGTTCGAAACCCAATTGGCTGACACGCTCAACCTGCTGCGCGTCTCGGCGCCGCTGTTTGTCCGGCCGGAAACCGGACTCAACGACAATCTGAACGGCGTCGAACGGCCGGTCGATTTCGATATCCGCGACTTGTCGGCGCATGTGGAAGTGGTGCAGTCGCTGGCGAAATGGAAAAGGATGGCCCTGGCCCATTACGGCTTCAAGCCCGGCGAAGGGCTTTACACCGATATGAACGCCATCCGGCGTGACGAGACACTGGATAATTTGCATTCGGTTTATGTCGACCAGTGGGACTGGGAGAAGATCATCCGGCGTGAGGAGCGCACCCGCGAAACGCTCGAACGCATCGTACGCGAGATCTACCGCTGTTTCTGCAGGACGGAAAACCACCTGCTGCGCCATTACCCACAGCTGGAACGAAAGCTGCCGCCGGACATCTGTTTCATGACCACGCAGGAGCTGGAGGACCAGTACCCGGCCCTGGATCCGAAGGCGCGCGAAGACGCGGCCTGCCGCCGGCATGGTGCGGTGTTCATCGAGCAGATTGGCGCCCCGCTCAAAAGCGGCAGACCGCATGACGGCCGCGCACCCGATTACGACGACTGGCAGCTCAACGGCGATATCCTGTTCTGGTACCCAACGCTGGAACGCGCGTTCGAGATCTCGTCGATGGGCATCCGCGTCGACGCCGAGGCGATGCGTCGCCAGCTCGAGTCGGCCGGCTGCCCGGAGCGGGCCGGACTGGACTTCCATCGCCAGGTGCTTGAGGACCATTTGCCGCTGACGGTCGGCGGCGGTATCGGCCAGTCACGGCTCTGCATGTATTTTCTTGATAAGGCCCACATCGGCGAGGTGCAGGCCTCGGTGTGGCCGGACAGCATGCTCGATTTTTGCCGGATGAATGGCATCGGTCTGCTCTGACCGGCCGGACCGGATGGGATGTTGAGCATGCGATCGACCCGTCTGTTCCGCAAACGTTTTTTTATCATTACGGCGCTGGCCCTGGCCGCAGTGATTCTGACCGGTGTGATTTTGCTGGTTGCAGCCGCCAATCTGGCGGGGACGAGCGATCTGCACCGCTTTTATGTTCAGGCGGAACCGTCCGGGTTCCAGTCTGCCGGAGGCGGCATATCGCTCGGTGAGGCGCTCAGCGGCAACCTGATCGAGGACGCTTCCTTTGAGCCGCTGGTTTTTCGCCAGGCCCTGACCATCTACAGCGGCGATGAGACAACCCTGACCGTTTCCTCGCAGGAGGCGGGCCAGGGCCTTTACGGCGACGGCTTTTTCAATCAGGCGGCGGCCCGGGTGATGACCTTGTCGGAAGCGGGGCTGGTGCTGAAGAAAACCGCCCGTGTCCAGCATTACGGCATCAACCGCGTCGGTGTCTTCCAACCGGTCGTTTTGCCCGGCGACATGCCCGGGCAGCTGGCTTTCCTGGATTTTGCCAGCCAGGGCGATGTATCGGTCGGTGTCGGCGAACAGGGCCTGATCGTCCGCAACCTGACGGGTCAGGCGACCGAGGTGATGGATTCCAGGACGACGGCGGATGTAACCGGTGTCAGCGCCAGCGAACAGCTGTTTGCCGCCTGCAGCGCGGCCGGCGAGCTGATTCTGTCTGAAGACGGCGAAAGCTGGACAGCCCTGCCGACACCGGACAGCCAGCCGCTCAACGCGGTGGCGGTATCCGACCGTTCGGTCATCGTCGCGGTCGGCGCGTCAGGCCGGATCGCCGTGGGCTATTCAGGAAACGTATCGATACTCAGTCCGGTGACGCAGGCCGATCTGGTCGACATCGCCTACGGGGCGGGAACCTTTGTCGCCATTGGCCGCCGCGGCACCTTGCTGACATCGGCCAACGGGCTGATCTGGCGCCAGAACGACCTGGATGAACAGGACGATTGGCAGGCGATCGATTTCCGCGACGGTCATTTCGTCCTGCTCAGCCGCACCGGCAAGCTGTACACCAGCGCGGACGCCGTTCTCTTTTCAGCACTGACACCGGTGTCCGGCAGCCTGTTTCGCGACATCGTGATGCTCTCGCGCCAGCAGATGATCGTCCTGGATGAGGCTGGCGCGTTTCTGATTTCGAACGATGCCGGCCTGAGCTGGCAGAAATCCGGTATTGATACCGGGATGCACAGCCGCGTGATCGACCTGGCGGGCAAGGACAAGATCCTGAGTGCCGATAGCGGCGGCCAGTTGGGCCTGGCCGACCTGGTCGCTGAGATCCAGCTGGACAGCGCCCTGAGGTCGGGGCAGTACATGGCCGGCGATTTGATCTTCCTGGAAAAGATAAGCCCGGACGTTCCGGAGCAGGGCTTGATCCTGCCCGTGGATCCAAAAGCATGTTCTTCACCCTGGACGCTTTTTGGCGAGGGGCTATCTGAACGGACCGGAGACGATGCCGCGCCATCCGGCGGGCTGGCCTGCATGCGGCTGCAGTCTTCGGGAAACGCCGGGCAGCCGGCGATCCTGTCCCAGACGATCGATACCAGCCTGCTGACCAGCAGCCGGAACGAGGTTCTGCAGGTCTCGCTCTGGATGAGACAGCAGGACGTGGCGGACCGGACGGTCCAGGTCTGGCTTTCAGGCCCGTTTGGTTCGGTCGGGACGGCGTTCACCAATGTTGGCAGTACCTGGAAGAAATACACATACGCACTGGTCGTACCAGGCCGGCCGGGCGGCTACGCCGACCAGGAAATCCGGTTAAACATCAGCGCGTCCGGCGGAACTGTTTGGACTGACAGCGTGTTCCTTAGCCACATGGATGAATCCCAGGATCTGCTGGCCAGGACGCTTCAGGAGCAGGTCAGCACGATCCAGCCGGGCGTGATCCGCCTGGACATCCTGGGGTTGGGCAGCAAGAACCGCCTGTCCGGCGGCTGGTCCCAGCCCATGCATGCCGACAACCCCATTCTGGACAAAAACTGCTGGGTCAGCCAGCGCAACGCCTCGCTGCACGCGGCCCTGGAACTGACGAGGGCCAGCGCGGCCAGCCCCTGGCTGGTCATCGATTCGTATGCCAGCGAGGGTGACCTGCTCAACTTGCTGGCCTACCTGGCCGCCCCGATTTCCGAACCGTTCGGCAAGCTGCGTCAGGAACAGGGCATGGTGATGCCCTGGGTGCAGTCCTTCGACCGCATTTATTTTGAGATCTGCGACCGCCAGGACGTTTTTGACCAGGACCGGCTGAAATCGGAGTACGTCAATCTGGTTATCCGCACGATCAGCCAATCGCCTTATTACCGCCAGATCAAGAGCAAGCTGATTTTTGTCGACGGCATGCAGTACCGCGACGGTGCGATGCTGTCGCGCGCCGACTACCACACCTCCGATCTGGAGGGCGTTGTCAACGATAACCGGTTGGCCCTGTCCGAACTGACCGTTCAGGATTACCTGGACCAGATTCCGCGCAATCCGGAAAAGCCCGTGGCTGATTTCCCGGAATTGATCCGCGCCCTGCGTCTGGACGATTCGGCGATCCGGCCTTTGCGCCTGGCGGAGCTGGTCGACCTGGCCCTGTACGATATCGGGAAACAGTCCGGCCTGGTCAATCTGGATCGGCCTCAGGAAGGCGACGGCCGCTTGCTGACGATCTGGCAGGCGGGCGCTGCGGTTGTCTCCCGCGCGGTCTTAAGCGCGCCGCTCCAGATCCGTCCGGTTCTGCCCGACGGCACGGAAACGGCTGACCCGCGCGCTGCTGTTCGTCTGTACGGTTTTGGCGGAGGCCAGCAGGTTACGCTCGTGCTGACCAATTTGTCCGACCAGGCAGCGACCTGCCAGCTGATCTCCGAGATCGACCTGGCTGGCGCGGCTATGGACACCTACGACGAGCAAGGCCAATTGCTTGGCCGGCAGCGCTTGCGCCGCAGCGGGAGCAAAATTTCTTTGCTTCCCGGCGGTGTCGTTTTGTTGACCTTGTCGCGTCCGGAGGGCCAGCCTTAGCCCTTATACTGGCATTTCAACGAATTTCGTCATATAATGAAAACAGGAACAACCCTTATGAAGCAGAACTGCATCAAGCGCATCAGAAGGTGACCGCCGCCCAAAAACATGTCCGTTCAAGTGCTTTCGCAGGACCCGTTGCTGAAGGAGGAACCGCCATGGAGACACGCGCTCGGGAAATCAAGGCCCATCACAACCATCTGATCAGCATGCGCATCACCCCCGGCCATTTTGCCACCCGCCATTCCCACATCAATTACTATGTCGATCTGACCAACATCAAATGCCAGCACAAGATCGCCCAGTTAGCCGGACGCGAATTGGCCGCGCCGTACATCCGCACCACGCCGATCGACACGATTGTTTGCCTCGACGGTGTTGAGGTCGTCGCATCGTTCGTGGCCATGACGCTCAGCGAGAGCACCAGCCAGTCGATCAACGCGGGCAACAGCATCGCCATTGTGACGCCTGAGATAAACTCGAGCGGGCAGCTGATCTTCCGCGACAACGTCCAGTCGATGATCTGGAACCGGGGCGTTCTCCTGCTGGTCGCTTCTGCCACGACCGGCAACACGATCACGCAGGCAGTTGAGTGCATCGATTATTACAGCGGCCGGATCAGCGGCATCAGCGCCATTTTCAGCGCGATCAGCAAAGCCGGTGATTGCGAGATCAACTCGATTTTCACCATCGATGACGTGCCGGGCTACGAGACTTATTCGCCGGCCGACTGCCCCAGCTGCAAGGCTCACCACAAGATCGATGCCCTGGTCAACAGCTACGGGTATTCCAAGCTTTGAGCATCGTCTCAGGAAATATGCACAGAGCCCGGCATGCCGGGCTCTGTTTGTTTCCGGAACCGGCTTGTGCCATAATGGGGGAGCAGACAACCGGCGCGCCCGCGCCGTTACGGGAGAGCCTTATGCGAACATACCAGGAACTGTACGAGATAGCCGCCAACAGCCGGAACCGCCTCGAGTCGCTTCTGACCGAGGCGCACCGCGATAGCCTAAGCACGGAAGGAACAGACATCAGCACCTCGATTGTCGCCATCGGCCGCGAGGACGGATCTATCGTGCAGGCGGTGCTCCTGCAGGACGAGCAGCGGCCGGAGCTTTACATCCTGGCGGCCTATCCGCACGTCAATCCGATTGAAGCAGTTGTCCTCTATGCCGACGAGAAAGCGCAAATCCTGAACGCCTGGTGCCTGGAGCAGGGCATGGCTCCCCCGGAACAAGGCGAAGAAGAGGGCGATGTGCCATACCTGGGCCGCATGATCAGCTGGATCCGGACCAACACACCGGATACGGCCGGAGATATCCTGACCGGCCTGATCCGGGAACAGCTCCTGGACGCCTTCGACGCGGCCAATGAACTCGAGGACGCCCTCAGTGAACTGAGCGATTTGGCTCAGGGAATCGTGCGTCCGGCGCCGCAGGACGACGATACGGACTCATGACCATTACGCCAGCAAGGCTATGCCGACCACCTTTTTTGTAACCGCGTCCAGATACAGCCCGATCGGGCCGAGCATGCCCTCGTTGATGTGCCGGAACTGGACCAGGACGACGAAGGGCCGGTTTTTGTTGTCCAGTTTGCTGCCGACCTGCTCCCAGTCGGTCAGCGTAACCCGGGCGTCGCGCCAGTCGCCGATGACCATTTTCTGACCGTCCGGACCCATGTGCGCCCAGGCGGCCTGGCGGTACAGGTCGGCGTCGCGGATGTCTGCCAGCGCTTGAACGAAGCCGTACCAGTGGCTGGTCAGCTTTTCATAGCGCCGGACCTGGTTGTAGGGCGGATCACCCGGTTTCCCGACCGCCGCCTCGTCCAAGGAGTCCGCTTTGGTATGGAAAAACCCCTGTTCGTATTCGTTGGGACCGGTATTCAGGTAGAATTTGATGTGCGGGCCGCCGTCCAGGCCGGTCAAAACCGCCTTGATGGTGCCCTCGGTCAGAATATCCAGCAGATCCTGGCGGATGGCCGTGTCGTTGATCTTGTCGACCAGGTCCAGACTCTGCAGCGAGAGCGGAACCGGGCGGGTGCCGAACTTGTCTGTCGTGTCTTCCAGATAACGGGCGATCCGTTCTAACTTATCCTGGTTCGCGTCTAGGTAGGCCTTGTTCTCCCGGCCCTGGCGCTCGATCTGATCTTCGAAGGACAGCGGCAAAACCCAGTCATCCACTTTGGGCTGACGGAGCGGGCCTGCCAGCAGCAAAACGGCGGTGATGATCAGCGCCAGAACGACCGCAACTGTGATCCAGACAGCGGGCTTTTTCGGATTCAGGATGTTCCGGATGCGCGTTTTGTTTCCGCTTTCGCCAAAGACCCTTTGTACCGCCAGCATGACCGGCGGCTTGCTGGTTCGGGCCTTTTTCTGGCGCGTCATGTTTCGGGTGACGGACGCGGCTCCGCATGCTTTTACGCCTGGATTTAACAGGCGCAGCAGAATAAAGATCAGGACAGAGCCGATAGCAACGCTGATGCCAAGGATCGTCAGAAAAGGCAGTTCGGACATGGCCGGCCTCCTGTTTTGCCAAATGGCTTAGACATCATCAGTCTAGTTTCATCGCCTTGATCCGTCAAGTAAGGGACTGTTAAGAAATGAGTAGCTCTTTTCATCGAGAGATTGACGAATCTGGACAATCTCTCGGGGAACCTATAAAGCTGCTTATTGATGAACAGTCACGAAACTGGCAAGAGGCTGCCGGACAGGCTATAATGACGGTGTTTCGAAAAGAGGCGGGCGTTTTGTCCATCGGGCTGCGAAAGGGGAGACCATGGTGTATCGGGCGATTTTCTTTGACCGTGACGGAACCCTGACCTATGCCAACCCGGCCAAACTCCAGTGGCGGGATCGCACTATAGCGGCTTGGAGCGGCCATGATTTTTCTCTCCCTTACGATAAGATGATGCATCTTTTCAAGCTGGCTGCGGACGGCAGGACGCCCTGGTATCGCAGCCTGGACGATGAGCGCGCTTTTACACAGCGCTTCTATCGCCATTTGCTGATCGGCGAAGGCGTTGCGCGGGATCTGGAATCACGCGCCAAGATCCTGTTCACCGAGCTGTGGTGCAACAACGACCGGCTCCTGTACCCCGATGTCCTTCCCGTCCTCGACTTTTTCAAGAGCGGCGGATATATGATGGGCGTGATCAGCGACACGTCTCCGTCGCTCGAGCTCTCGCTGCGGCAATTGGGCATCGCCGGCTATTTTTCATCGTTCACGGCCAGCTCGCTGGTCGGCGCAGGCAAGCCCAGCCCGATCATCTTCAACGCCGCGCTGGCTTCCCTGGGCGTGTCCGCGGCCGAAAGCCTCTATGTCGACGACTATGACCCGGAAGCGGACGGGGCACGCGAGCAGGGCTTCACCGCGTTCAATCTGGATCGCGGCGGCGCCAAGCGGGGCCCCTGGGTGATCCACAGCCTGATTGAGTTGATTGACTTCGCGGAAAGGAACCGGTGAAAATATGGATGTGGCGATCGATTTAACGGATGTCGTCATTGAAACGGAGCGGCTGGTCCTGCGCGGCTGGCGGGACGATGACCTGGCGGACTTTAACGCGTACGCGTCCGTAGACGGGGTGGGGGAAATGGCCGGCTGGCGCCACCACCAGTCCCAGGATGAATCGAAAAGGATCCTGGACAGCTTCATGACAGAAAAGGACGTTCTGGCCCTGGAGCACAAGCGGGACCGCAAAGTGATCGGGTCCATCGGGTTGCACGCTTCCTGGGCCAGTGATGAGGCGGCGTACCGGCACCTGCGGATCCGGGAAGTCGGCTACGTGCTGGCCCGGGACTACTGGGGGCAGGGCCTGATGCCCGAGGCGGTTCGGGCCCTGATCCGATACGGTTTTGGCCCTTTGGATTTGGAAGCCCTGACCTGCGGCCATTTTGTCAGCAACCGCCAGTCTCGGCGGGTGATTGAGAAATGCGGCTTTCGTTATGTTAAAAACGGCGCGTTTTTCGCCAGGTCCCTGCAGCAGGATGTCGCCGACATGAAATACATCCTCCTGCGCAGCGACTGGGAGCGGGGAGGAAAGAGTGATGGAGATCGTCATTCGACAGGCAACGCGTGAGGACGCCAATGAACTTGACCGCCTGAACACGCTCTTTAACGGCACCGGCGGCCAAACGCCTGAGGCGATTGCCCGATCCCTTGCGGAAAACGGCCAGGAACAGGTGTATGTAGCCCAGTTAGGCGATCGGCTGATCGGCTTTTGCTGCGTGCAGCTGTTCAAGTCGTTTTGCTACAGCCGGCACTATGTTGAGATTACGGAACTGTTCGTCGAGGAGGCCTGCCGCCGCCAGCAGGTGGCGACGCGCCTGATGCAGCAGGCGGAAGCCGATTATGCAGGCCGGAATACCGGCGGTTTCCAGCTGTTCACAGGCGGGACCAACCGGGACGCCCAGCGTTTCTACGAAACGATGGGCTATACGCGAACCGATGAGCTGATGTACCGCAAGAGGATTTAGCCGTGTTTGACAAAATCTTCGTTTGCCTGGATATGGCGGGTTGTCCGAACCGGTGCAGGCACTGCTGGCTCGGCTGCACGCCCAATGGGCGTCTGCATGCCGATGATCTGCGCGCGGTCGCCGCCGCTTTCCGCCCTTATGCCCGGCAGCTCGAAGTGGCCAGCTGGTACCGGGAACCCGATTACCTGCCGGAATACCGGGCACTGTGGGATCTGGAAAACGAACTGTCCGACCGGCGGACGGTAACGCATTGGGAATTGCTCAGCGTCTGGCGCGCCGTTCGCGATGAGGCATACATCCCCTGGCTGAAAACACTCGGGATCCGGTCTGCCCAGCTGACCTTGTTCGGCGGCGAACAGATGACGGATGACTACACCGGCCGGCCGGGAGCCTACGCCGAGATCCTCGCAACCATGGATCGGCTCCTTAAAAATGCCATCGCGCTGCGCATCCAGGTCTTTGTCAACAAAGAAAACCTGACGGACCTCGAAGTTGTCGCGGACCTGATCCAGTCACATCGGCTGGAAGAACGCTGTGCCGCGATCGGGATGCCCTTTGCCGCGTTTGTCCACCAGGGCAGCTGTGACGGCGAGAACGCCAAGCGGGTCGCCATCCGGCCCAAGCACCTGCCAGCGGCCATACTCGGCAATGCTGCGCGCCTCGCGGAATTCGTGGCCGAAGATGCGCGCGGCTTCCTCGTTGCCCTCGATCCGCCCCGTGCCCGCCTCGGCGATGATTACTCCGACGGGCATCTGCTGCACGACAGTCTGGAGCCGCGCGCGCGCATGCTCGACGTCCCTGAGAAGCCGCTCGCGCTCGCGCCGCGCCTCGACGAGGTCGGTAATGTCCTGCGTCGTGCCGAAGCCGCCCTTGAGCGCGC
>ENA-UOUL01000819-UOUL01000819.1-bioreactor-metagenome-genome-assembly--contig:-NODE-819-length-50016-cov-6.490839_pt1 | contig 50016 bp, 42 predicted proteins | sample MGYA00249838_ERZ747220 | MGnify/ENA primary metagenome ERZ747220 (study PRJEB28778, sample SAMN05720191) | bioreactor metagenome | isolation source: Anaerobic biogas reactor | place: USA:Washington... | reverse complement strand
ACGCGAAGGCGCCGTGGCCGGTGCGAGCGTGAAGGAACGCGACAAACAACGCGACAAACAACCTCGAGACAAACGACAACGAAAGGTGTGGAGGTGATCGGTATGGAGCAGCTCACGGAGAAGGTCGGCGCGGTGCCCGACCGCAGACTTCTTGCGGGAGGTGCGTCTCCCGGCCCCGTCATAGAGGTCGAGGCGCTGAACGTGACCTACGGTGACTTCCCCGCGGTGAAGGACCTGTCATTCCAGGTCCAGCCAGGAGAGCTCTACGCACTGCTCGGCACGAACGGGGCCGGCAAGACCTCTGCGCTGGAGGTCATCGAGGGACATCGCCCGGCATCCTCGGGCCGGGTCCGCGTCTTCGGCCAGAGCCCGACGGACCGGGCCGCGACCCGCCCCCGGATGGGGATCATGCTCCAGGAGAGCGGGTTCTCCGCCGATCTCACGGTGGCCGAGTCCCTTCGGCTGATCGGTCGCCTCTCCGGTCGCTCCGACAGGGTCGACAGGGTCCTCGGAGTCGTGGACCTCACGCGCAAGGCAGACACCCGGGTGGCCCAGCTGTCCGGAGGCGAGAGGCGGCGGCTCGACTTCGCCACCGCTCTCTACGGTCGCCCCGAGCTGATCATCCTGGACGAGCCCACCACGGGTTTGGACATCCAGTCCCGCGACGCCCTGTGGGAGGCGGTGGACCAGCTGCGGGAGCAGGGCTCCACCATCGTCCTGACGACGCACTACCTGGAAGAGGCACAGCAGTATGCCGATCGCGTCGGGTTGATGCACCAGGGGACCCTGCGCAGCCAGGGCACGGTGTCCGAACTGACCCGGGCCCTGCCCGCAGCGATCGAGTTCAGCCTCCCCCAGGGCGCTCCGGCACCGCCGATCCCCTTTGCCACGCGGGACGGTGGGGCCGTCCTGATCGAGACCTTCGAGCTCCAGCGAGACCTCAAGCATCTCCTCGACTGGGCCGAGGTCAACATGCTCGAGCTGTCCGGTCTGTCCGCCGCGCCGACCCGCCTGGACGACGTCTTCCGCGACATCGGCACCACGCCCGTGCCCGACACACCCTGAAGGAGTCCCTCATGTTTCCCATCGCGCGCAGCGAACTCATCCAACTCTTCCGCAACCGCGCCGTGCTCATCAGCGGCCTGATCATGCCCGTCGCGGCGAGTATCTACTTCATCTACAACCGCGACGTGTTCTCCCGGATCGGCAGCCTCGGCTTCGTCGGGGCGCTCCTCGCCTTAACCATCGCCGTGTTCACCCTCTACGCCACCACGGTGACCGCCCTGGCCGCCCGTCGACAGAGCCTCTTCCTCAAGCGGCTGCGCTCGACAGCCGCCAGCGATCCGGCGATCCTCGCCGGACTGGTGCTCCCCGTCGTGGGGATCTCCCTGGTCCAGGTCTCGTTCGTCCTCGGCGTCTTTGCCGTCGTGGGCGGCAGGCCCGCTGACACTGCGCTGCTCGTGGTGGCCGTCCTCGCGGGGTTCGCGATGATGCTCGCTCTCGGGCTCGCCACGGCCGGCATCACGAACTCGCCCGAGCACGCCCAGGTCACCACGCTGCCCGTGAGCCTGGGGGTCATCGCCGTGGCCAGCTGGGTGGGTATCACCGGCACCGAGAGCCTGGCCGCGCTCAAGCGGGCCCTGCCCGGCGGCGCCGCCACCGAGCTCGTGGTCAACGCCTGGGACGGTGCCGCCCCACTCGGCGACTCCCTGCTGCTCCTCGCACCGACCCTCGGCTGGGTCATCGTGGCCATCGCCCTGGCCTCGCGGATGTTCCGGTGGGAACCACGCCGATGAACGCGCTGACGCTCCTGCCGGACACGGGCCGGGTCCTCGGAGGGCGCTATGAGCTCGGCGACGTCATCGGCCGTGGAGGCACGGCGACGGTTCACCTGGGGCGCGACCTCCATTCGGGTCGCTGCGTGGCGATCAAGATGCTCCGTAGCGGCCCGGCCCAGGATCCGCGGTTTCGCTCCCGGCTCGGACGCGAGGCGCGCACACTTGCTGTCCTCAACCACCCCGCCATCGTCTCCGCCTATGACCCCGGATGTGACAGCGGCGATGACAGTTCGACGGACGCAGAGCAGGGGCCGTTCATCGTGATGGAGTACGTGGAGGGGTGCACGGTCTACGATGAGCTGGCCGAGGGCAAAGTATACGACGAGCCCGAGGCGATCGACATAATCACGCAGGTCGCGCGCGCCCTGCAGCATGCTCACGAACGCGGCATCATCCACCGCGACGTAAAGCCGAAGAACATCATGCTCACCAAGGATCGCGTGGCCAAGCTGGCAGATATGGGTCTGGCCCGCGAAACTTCCGATAACGAGGCGGCCATGGCCGAAGCCGGCCGCGCGTACGGCACGCCGTATTACATCAGCCCCGAGCAGATCCGCGGCGAAGTGCATATTGATCATCGGGCCGACCTGTATTCGCTGGGCGCCACCTGGTACCACATGGTTACCGGTCGCGTGCCGTTCGAGGGCGCGACGCCCTCGGCCGTCATGCACAAGCACCTGAAAGAACCACTGACTCCGCCCGATCATCTGAACACGCGCTTGAGTGCGGGCTGCGGCGCCATGATCGAAACGCTGATGGCCAAGAACCGCGACCAGCGCTACTCCAGTGCCCGCGAACTGGTCACCGATCTGGCACTACTGGCCCGCGGCGAACCGCCCTACCATGCCAATCGAAACCTGGCGGACGATGACCTCGGGAGCCTGACGGCCGGCGACGCCGTCCCCCAGGAGCAGTTCGTCGCGAGCCGCAAGGGCGGCCGTGACCGCCACGACTCGGCCGTCACTCTTGCGATTGTTCTGGGTGCTGTAGCGGCCATCAGCGTCCTGGGCAACTTGATCCAGCTCGCGGTAGGATGAGCGCGCGCGTCCGAGCACGCGTTCTGGGGGAGAACACGTCAGATGCAGTGTGGGCGCGGGGCGGCAAAGCACTTTCGGCTATTTTCTGCGTTGGCCTGGTCGGCGCGACGCTGCTGAGCTTCTGGCCGTGTCTGGCCAATGACTTTAATTATGATGACACGGCCTTTCTGCTGGAGAACCCGCATTACCGCGGGCTGGGCGCCACGCAACTGCGTTGGATGTTCTCGACGTTCCACTTCGGGCATTACCAGCCGCTGACGTGGATCAGTCTGGGGCTGGATTACTTGTTGTGGGGGATGAATGCCTGGGGCTATCACCTAACCAGTCTTTTCCTGCACTGCGCAAACGCCATACTCGTCTACTGGCTGGCACTGAGCCTGATGCGCCGCGCAGCGGAGCGCGGCGGCGCGGCGCGCCGAGCCGCCTCCTGGCATCTGCCCGCGAGCGCTCTTGTGGCCGCACTCGTGTATAGCCTCCATCCGCTACGGGTAGAGACGGTTGCCTGGGTGACCGACCGGGCCGACGTGCTGAGCACATTTTTCCTGCTGCTGTGTACGCTGAGCTATTTGCGCGCCGCGCGCGCCGGCACGGGAATGAGCCGCGCCGGCTGGTTAACGCTGGCCGTCATGCTGTATGCGGCTGGCCTGCTCAGTCGCGGAATGGGCGTGCCATTGCCGCTGGTGCTACTGTTGCTCGACTGGTATCCGCTGGGCCGGCTCGGCTCGCGCGCGAGGGGCGTGCCGTGGCCGGTTTTGCTGGAGAAGATACCGTTCGCAGTCCTTGCAATTGCGGCTGCCATTATGGCGCCCATAGCAAAGGCAACTGAGGGGTTGACTGTTTCGCTGGCGGAGCACGGCGTTGCTGCCCGGCTGGCCCAAGCCGCATACGGACTAGTCTTCTATATCTATAAGACCGTTGTGCCCACGGGACTGGTGCCGATATACGAGTTGCGGCTGCCATTGGACATCGTGTCGCTACGTTATTTGGGGCCGCTGCTCCTGGTTTTGGCCGCGGCCGTGGTACTCATACGTTATTGGCGGCGCTGGCCTGCAGTGACCGTCGCGCTGCTCAGCTACGCCATACTAATTTCGCCACTGCTTGGGTTGGTGCAGGCCGGCACACAAGAAGTCGCCGATCGCTACGCGTACTGGCCGGCGATCAGCCTGGCCATACTCCTGGGCGGCGGTTGCTTCGGCCTGTTATGCCGCAGTCAAAGCCGAAGATGGGTACCGCGCCTGGTGTTCGCCGCCAGTGGGGCAGTGGCGATACTGTTGGGGATTCTGACCTGGCAACAATCTTTGGTATGGCGCAGCGAAGAGTCGCTCTGGACGCACGCCGTTCGCAAGGGACCGGTGTCTTCTGCCGCGCACTACAACCTCGGATATGTATACGCGAACCACGGCCGCGTGGCTGAGGCAATGGCACAATTCGATATGGGGCGGCGGATCAATCCTCAGTGGAGTGTTGCGTGGCTGATGGCCGGCCAGGCGCTGGCCCGCGCACACGCCTGGCCCGAGGCCTGCCAGATATTTGGCGATTTGCTCACGTCTGAGCCGGAGCATGCCGTAGCCGCAACGGGCTTGGGAGAGGCGCTGGCAGCGCTGCAGCGGCCGGCGGAGGCTGAGGCCGCATTTCGACAGGCGTTGCGCACTGCGCCGGGCGCGGCTGACGCCTGGTTCGGATTGGGCAACGCACTGGTCGCACAGCGCCGCTTGGACGAAGCAGCCGAGGCTCTGCGTCAAGCGGTTCGGTTTGCGCCGCAAGGCGCAAGTGCAAACGGAAACCTCGGACTGGTTCTGGCTCAACTGTCACGCTTTGATGAGGCGGAAACGTACCTGCGACGCGCGGTCGAACTGGACCCCAACTACTTCGAAGGATATCTGAACCTCGCCAATCTGCTGCAGATAAGGCAGCGCCCGGAGGAGGCCGCCCATGTCTTAAGCACCGCCTTGCGCCTGCGGCCGGACAGCGCCGAAGCCCAGCGGCGACTGACGATCTTGAATCAGCAGCGCGGGGCCGCACAGCCGTAAGCGTTTTACGGCTTCGGCAGCAGGTCTGCGTGTAGCTTGGGGTTCGCGGAGGCGAGCGAGGGCATTGCCTCGCCGGCGTAGCGGGAAACGTCAAGGGGGAACAGGTCGCGCCCATCCAGCGCGGTCATGACGCCTCCGGTCGATGTCACGAGCAACCAACCGGCCGCGATATCCCATAGCCGGCTGTCGGATATCAAGGTGGCCTGGAGCTGGCCGGCCCCCACCATCGCCAGGTGCATGGCCGTCGCACCGGTATTCCGTATGACGACGCGCCCCGTCCAGCTTTGTATCACGGTATTCGTGCCGCCCTGTAACGAGCTGGGAATTCCGACCAGCGGCTTGGGCGGGCGGCCACCGGAGCGCGGCGGCAGAGGCGGGCGCCGGGGCGACGGGCGGCGGTCGATGAGAAAGCCGTCTGGACCGCCGGCGGAAAAGAGCTCTCCTCGTTCAGGCAAGTATACGGCCCCGACTACCGGAACGCCGGCGAACATCGCGGCTACCGAGACCGCGTACAGCGGGACGCCGTGAACAAAATTGCGCGTGCCATCGAGCGGGTCGATCACCCAGCACAGGACGTCATTCGTAACCGGCGTCGGCGCCCCCGCCCCGGCCGGTGCTGCATCCTCTTCAGTAATGAAGGCGTCATCCGCCCGCCGGCCGCGAAGGAACCCCACGATGGCGGCCTGCGCGTCCTCGTCGGCGCTGGTTACTTCCGTGCCGTCGGCCTTACGGCGAACGGTGAAATTACCTGAAAAGGCAGCCCGCGCTATCTGCCCACCGATCTGAGCGGCTTCTTCGGCCAAAGCCCGCACCTGCCGGAGCAGGGTTGGGTCGGCAGGGTCGAAGCGCGTGCTCGCACTGGCCATTAACGATTCTTGCCTCCCTTGTCGCGGCGGCCTTTGCCCTGCTCGCGCTGCAGTTCGTCGGCCCGTTTCTGGATTTCGGCCGCTTGTTCCACGAGCGCCTTCCACTTTCGTGACAGCCAACCCGGCTTGGGCGGCGGCTTCGGCCCTTCGCGCTGGGCGCGCTGCTTCTCCTCCTCGATCTGCTTGCGAACGACGAGCGATTCGAAAACGCCGAAGACGTTGGTGGCCATCCAGTAGAGGTTCAGACCCGAGGGCATGTAGTAGAGCATCAGCGGGAAGACGAACGTCATCGCGTACATCATTATCCGCTGCTGGCGCAACTGGTCTTCGGGCGTCATCTGCCCCGGCCGGCGCTCGGCGGGCGGACGCTGCTTGGCCGCTTCGACCTTGGCCTGCATGCCGGGCTTGGGCATGTACTTCTGCTGAAGCCACATGGCCACGCCCATGAGAATGGGCAAGAGGTTCAGGGCGGGAATGTCCTGGAACATACGCCCCAACCACGGAAGCTGGGCGAGGATGGGGATCGAGATTGGGGGCGAGAACTTAATCAGGGCGTCCGGGGCGGCCAGGTCCTTGATCCAGTAACCGTCGAACGGCGCGTGCCGCAGGGCGATGTCGGTGTTCAGGCCGGTCCAAAGCGCGACCAGAATGGGCAGTTGAATGAGCATGGGCAGCATGTTCACCAACATGCCCGCCGGGTTAACGCCCTCCTCATTGTAGACCTTCATTATCTCCTGCTGCTGCCGGGCGCGGTCGTTGGGGTATTTGGCCTTGATCGCTTCGAGCTTGGGTTGCAGGCGGGCTTGCTTCTCCTGGAAGCGATACATCGACTTCTGCTGGTATACCGTAAGCGGATGCAGCAGCGTGCGGATGATGAGCACCAGAATGATGATGGCGATGCCATAATTCGGCACAAGGTAGTAAATCGCGTGCAGCAGACCGACCATGATCTGTGGCAGCGGCTGGAAGGTGCAGGCACACCCGCGGCCGGCGGCCGCTTCGGCGAGCGAGTAGTACACCTGCGTCTTGTCGGCGAATGCGGGATTCACCTCCGCCAGGCGGTCGGGCGCCTTCGGCCCGGCGTAAATCTCGAACTTGTAGACCGCCTGCTGCTGCGGCACCAGCGTCAGCGGCGCCGTGATCATGCGGGCCAGCATGTCACCCGGGTTTTCTTCCATTTGCGGTGCGACGGCGGTGGCTTAGACCTGTACCACCCGTTCCGGGCTTTCGGGTTGTCGCAGGGGACGCACGAAGACGCCGAAGAAGCGGTCCATCAGAGCGGTCCAGGCGAATTCGCTCTCGGCGGTGGCCGTGAACAAAGTGACCGGCTTGGGCTGGCCGGCGGCGGTCCGCAGGTTATTGCGGGTCTCCACTTTCGCCGCCTGCACGACCCCGTCTGCCATTTTCGCCGCCATGACGGCGCGCATGTCGGTGGACGGCCCCTCGCGCGGGATTCCGACGGCGGCGTCCTGCGTGAGCTTGATGGTCAGCGGGCGCGTGCTGAGGTTTTCGGCGGTCAGGCTCAGGTCCACCAATGGCTTTTCCGGGACCAGCGTGTAGGTCTTCGTCAGGCGGACCAGCCGCTCGTCGCCTTCAACTTGCTGCAGCGTGGTGGTGAATGCGATCGACTCGTCGGTCTGCGCCGAGACGATCCACGGCAGGTCGGCCAGGCGCCAGGTGTGGTCGCCCATCTCACGAATCTGGATTTCCGCCGTGGCAAACGAATCGTAAGTCTCGGTGTCTTGAACGGGCTTGATGAGCTGGTACGGCTCATTCACGCCCGGGGCCGAGTTGTAGACGTAGTTTCCCTCCTCGTTGCGTGTGGTGAGGCGGATCCACTCGACCGCCGCCCCGCGCGAGGTGAATGACAGTTGCACGTCGTAGCGCGGCGCACCGCCCAGAACAATGTTATTTAGGCTGCTGCCGGGGACGAAGTGGAACTGCTCGGCGCGGGGCGCGGTTGCCGTCGCGGGAGGCGCGGCCTCGGCGAAGCTCGGCTGGGTTCCACTAGGTTCACCGGCCCCGGGTTGGGTTGCGCCGGGGGGGGCAGGCGCGACCGCGGCCGGCTCGCCAGGAGCGGGCGGCTTTCGCGGCGGGTAGACCCACGAGATCACGTATTGATAGGCGATGAATACGCCTAGCGCGAGGAGGAGCCCTGTAACGAGGGTTCTGAATTGGTTTCTATCCATTCTGACTCATAACCCGGGCCAATTGGCTGTAGTGGTCCGGAGGCTAGCTCGAGTTCAGTCGTTCGGCCAAGTCGATCGGCCAACTCAAATCGTCAGGCCATCTCGAGTTCAAGTCGTTCGGCCAAGAACCTGCTGTCCGCGCCGGTACGTGCGGCCGCTCGGGCAGGCGCGCTTCGCGGCGCTGGTCGGACAAACAGAACCGCGCATTTTATTGGGACTAGGCGTTAATGCAATCAGCCTGACGGCGACGTGCCGGAGATCGTTGCCGGGCGCTCAATAGCAGCCAGCCGGCCACGCCGAGCAGGATTAGCGGCCCGCCGATCAAGGTGGGCGTTCCCACTCGTTCGCCCACCAGCAAGAACGTCCAGATTGGATTCAAAACCGTCTCCAACAGCACGATCAGCGCCGCCCGATGAGCCTCGACGCGCTGCAAACCCCACGAAAACAGCATGTACGGCAGCGTGAACTGCACCAAGCTGAGCGTCAGGGTAAGGGCCCAGCCGCGCGGCGAAAGTAGAACCGTTCCCCAGATCAGCGTCGGCACGATCAGCAACAACCCGGAGCCCAGCGAGTTCATGGCCGTCACGACCAGCGCGTTCACGCTCCGCAGCCCGCGCAGCATGATGATCAACGCCCCGTATCCGAATCCGCTGATTAGCGCAATCACCAGTCCGGTTAGGCCGGTTTCGCGCCCGCCGAGGAAGATCACCGCGATTCCGGCCATCGCCACGAGCAGAACCAGTCCCTCCACGCGCCCTGGTTTTTCCTTCAACAGCAGCGGCGCCAGCAGGAATACCCAGATCGCCGAGGTGTTCTGCAGGATGATCGCGTTGGCGGCGGTCGTCATCATCGTCGAGATGACGAAGGAAACCGTCATCACCGTGAACATGACCACGGATCCGATCGGCCAGGCGGCCGGTACTCTCCGCAACTGGCCCCGCTGACCCCACGCAAACGGCAGAAATACCAGCCCGCCGATCAACGACCGAAAGCACGCTACCGTCACCCCTGGCACGTGCTGCTCATTCAGCAGCTTGATCAACGGCCCGTTCAGGCTCCACAGCGCGCAACAGATCACCAGCGCAACCACCCCCGGCCACTGCCGCGCCTGAGCATGTCCGATCGCCATGGCCAGTTTATACCCCGCTGTGGCGCCGGCGTCCTGCCGGTGTGCACAGGTCTGCGATTCTCGCTCCCCTTACCTGCTTATTGCACCGGGTACTCGTGCTCGATCCACTCCCGGCTTGGGCGAAACATCCCCAGCAACCAGTCCCATTCCGGATACATGACTTGCGAGTGCCCGTACGCGGCCGACAGCTCGCGCGCGGCCGCCTGCCGGCTCTCTCCCTCCATCATGCGCCAGATGGCGACGGCCCCACCGGTGCGGTCAGCGCCGGCTTTGCAGTGTACGAGCATGGGATATTCGCCATTTTCAAAGGTGTCCCACAGTTCGAGCATAGCCTCGCGCGTCGGCATCTCATCGGATTCCATGGGGATGTTCACGAGCTTGACCCCGATCGCCGCGCAGCAGGCGCTCTCGTCGTCGTACCACGACGATCCCGAGTTTTGGCCGCGCAGGTTCACAACCGTACGGATCCCCATCTTCTGGCAGACGGCCTTCAGCGTGTGCTTGCCGAGTTGCGCTGAGCGATACAGCTTCCCCGCTTCGACCGTGTGAAAGTTGTCCAGCGGCGTGAGCAGGCCCAGGTCGAGGCCATGAAATCGCCCGCAGCCAAGCGTCAGCGTCAGCGGCGCCGCCAAGAGAAACGCGCGGCGAAGCAGCTTCATTACGAGACTTTCCGCCCTGGCGCGGCTCACCGCACGGCAGGTGAGATGAATGTAAGCTCAACCGCGCGCCGCCGGCAAGGGGGGCCCAGCGCACTGCGTAAGTTCTCAAACGCGTCGCGGACGCCCCTTACGCTTCCAACCCGAAGGCCCGGTGCACCGTCAGCAGCGCCCGCTCCGCATCCGCCGCGCGCACCAATACACTGATTACGATTTCGCTCGTGGAGATGTTCTCGATGTTGATCCGTTCCGCTGCCAGCGCCGCAAACATCGTCGCCGCCACGCCGCTGTGCGACCGCATGCCGGCTCCAACCGCGCTGAGCTTGGCCAGGTCCTTCTGGATCTCGAAGTGCGCGCCAGCGTACCGGCCCGGGATCGTCTCGGCCAAAGCCTGGGCCTCGCCCAGGTCACTGCCGGAGACGGTGAACGACAGGCTCACCGTTTGGCCGCCCGGCGCCACAAGCTGGATGATGTCATCGACGATGATGTGCCGCCGCGCCAATGGCTCGAACAACGTGTTCTCAATGCCCGGCTCGTTCGGCAATCCGATCAGCGTCACGCGTCCGATGTCCGGCTTTAGAGTGCAGCCGCGAACGACGATTTCTTCCAGGCCCCGTGTTTCGCTCATGATCATGGTTCCGGGTTCTTCGCTGAAACTGCTGCGTACGTGAATGGGAACACTGAAGTTCATGCCCAGTTCGATCGAACGCGGGTGCATGACGCCCGCCCCGAGCGCGGCCAGTTCGAGCATCTCGTCATAGCCGATCTGGTCTAACTTGCGGGCGCGCGGCACTGTGCGCGGGTCGGCCGAATAGACGCCGGGAACATCCGTATAGATTTCGCACGCGGCGGCCCCGAGCGCGGCCGCCAGCGCTACCGCGGTCGTGTCGCTGCCGCCGCGACCAAGAGTAGTAATATTGAAATCCGGGTCGACGCCCTGAAAACCGGCCACAATGACGATCCGCCCCTGGTCGAGCTGCCGCCGAATACGCTCGGTGTTGATGGTCTGGATGTGGGCCTCGGTGTGCCGGCTGTCGGTAAGCAGCCCGATCTGGGCGCCGGTGAGGCTGATCGCGTCATAGCCGGCTTCGTGGATGGCCATCGCGACCAGGGCGATGCTGACCTGCTCGCCGGTCGCGAGCAGCATGTCCATTTCGCGCTTGGAAGGGCGCCGCGTGACCTGCCGCGCCAGGCCGACCAGGTGATCGGTCGTGTGACCCATGGCGGAAACGACCATGACGACCTGATTGCCGTCGAGCAGCGCCCGCACCGCCCGCCGTGCCGCCAGGTGGATGCGGTAAGCATCCGCCACGCTGGTCCCGCCGAACTTCTGAACCAGGATAGGCATGCCAGTAAGTCACCAGCTACCGTTTGGGCGACTCCGAGTGGCCCAGCACACGCTCTATAGTCGCCGCCAAATCCTCCAACTCCACCGGCTTCTTCAAATGGGCCGCAAAGCCCGCGGCGCGCGCCGCGCGTATGTGCTCCTCGTCATCATAACCGCTGAAGGCGATGCCCTTGATTTGAATGTGCGCCGCAAGCTGCCGCATCAAATCCAATCCCGAGCCATCCGGCAGGCCCAAATCGCTCACCAGCAGATCGAACTGCTCCTGCGCGGCCAGCTCCAGCGCCGCATTCACGCCCCCCGCGGTTCGAACCTCGTGCCCCATGGATTCCAACGCCAAGCCGATCAGCCGCGCCAGTGCGGCATGGTCCTCCACCACCAAAATCCGCAGATTCGAACTGTGACCGGACGCGTTCAGAACGCCGTCTCCCACTGTTTCCTTCTTGACGCTCATATTGTCCGTCCGTTCGTGGTTTCGGCAACCTGCCGGCTCGCTCCGGCGCGGCCCAGCTTCCCGCGCCACGTCACGCCGGCCACCGCCCCGGCCGCCGTGCAATCTCCTGTAAGGCGTTTGTGTTGCAGCCTCGAAAGGAGAGCGCTCATCACATTCTCCGGCCACGCACGGCCGCAAACCGCAGGAGCGGGTCGACCAGGTCAACGGCGGCCCGCAGCGCTTAGGTGATTATAACAGGCTGGAAAGGCCCGGCTTCGGCCGGACCGATGCGGAAGTACATCTCGCACCGTCTTCACGTCGTCTTTGATCAAGGTCGTAAGCATCAGCATACGCGCGGCAAATCCGGGAGGCGCTCCGGATGCGCCGCCCGCGCGCGAATGAGATACGCTTCCAACCAGCCGCGCGCCCGGTCTGGATGATTGACGGCGTGAAGTATTGCTTCATGATCCAGGCTGTTGATGCGGTCGTTCGCCGCCCGAATCGCATCGAAATTGATTTTCAGGGCGACATCCACCGCCATGCGCTCGGGGTTAATGTCGATGCCAAAATACCCGCGGTAGCCGTACATCTTTAATGTATACAGCAGGGCCTCGAGCTGTTCCGGTGACACTGCCCCCACGTTCAAATCCTGGTCGTAGTTGCCAAGCGGCTGACTGTTCCAATGGCTGTGCGCCAAACGACCCTCCGAGAGCGGCCAACTGAAAGCGTACGCCAAGTCCTCAAACCCCATCAGCACGTGTCCAATCTCGGGGTTCAGGCAGCACAGCGCATGCCCCGCTTCCAACAGCCGCCGGTTCTCCGCGTTCCGCAGAAGGCCTTCAACGTGATGCCCCAGTAGCAGGCCCTCGGGCGTGGTGCCGAAGAGAATGTGGCCGCGCGGCTCATATGGCTTGGGCTCGAACGCGACGCGGATGCCGGGGACCGCGTCCATGGCTTCAGCCAGGTCCGCGGCGAAGCGGTCGCGCATGGCGATGAAATCCTGCCCGAACGGATTTTCATAGCCGTCGATGCCGGGCCAGACGACTGCAAAATCGGTGTCGAATTCTTTGTTGAGGGCTAAGGCGCGCTTGGTGCGTTCGATCGCCGCGCGCCGCGGAGCGTCGAGCGGGTTTGAGAGCGAGCCCCATTCGAACTGCTCATCCCAGAATAACAGCGGGACGATCGTAAGCAGGCGAATACCGGTATCGCGCGTGAACTGCCGCCATAGATCGAGATTCTGTTCGTTGATCTCGTTCGGATAGTGAGCCTCGAGAGCTGCCAGCCCATAGTCCTTGAGCCCGGCCGCGATCTCCAGCCGCTGCGGAATAGTCAGTTCGGGGCCGTAGCGGGCATGGAAGCGGCTGCCGGCTGGCGAGAAGAACCAGATGCCGGCCGAGAATTTGAGTTCCAATTCGAAGCTCGCCAGGTGGGCCAGCATCTCTTCGGGGCTGCGGCGAGTGGCTTGCGGGCGGAGGTCAACGAGCGGCATGGTCGGCTCCTTTCTCGATGGCTTCGCAACGTTCTATGGCTACTGCGTTGCGCCGGCCAGTATAGGCGGCCGGCGATGGTCTGGCACGCGGCGATCCCTGCCGCGCCTTAGCCGGCGTTAACCCTGCCCGAGTTCTCGCAGCCTGTCCTTTGCTGGCTCGTAGTTAGGATTCAATTCGAGTGCTTTGCGCAGCAGCCGGATCGCCTCTTCCCGGTGACCTTGTATCATTTCGAGGTAGCCCATGTCGTAGACGATTTCGTGGTTATTCGGCTGAATACTGGCAACGCGTTCGAAGCGTTGCCGTGCTTCCTCATAGCGTCCGGCGTGCCCGGCGATCACCGCCATGCGATAGTTGGCCAGAAAGTTGTCCGGTTCAACATAGAGAGCGTGTTCAAACTGCGTGTGGGCCTCGTCCCAGCGCCCCAGGGAAATCAGTACGTTGCCGTACTCTATGAGAAGGGGCACTTCGTTTGGCGCCAGGTATAGCGCTTTGTCGTAATACGCGCAGGCGGCACCGCTCTGGCCGGCGCGATATTTCGTGCTGGCCAGCATCGCCAGAAGCATGACATTGTGCGGTTCGCGCTCCACGGCCGCTGTTAACACTTGGTCGGCATCGGCTAACCGCTCCAGAGCAAGCAGGCTTCGCGCGAGTTTAATCGCCAGCTCTCCCGCCGCGGAGTTCGCGCTCAGGGCGCGCCGGAACTCGACCACGGCCTCTTCATGGCGTCCGGCTTCGGCCAGCGCCTCTGCCAGCATGACACGCTCGGGGCCATCCTGCGGGCTGATTTCCAGCCCTTTGCGCAACGCGTCAATCGCCTCGTCCAGCCGGTGTTCCAGGCGCAGGGCATAGGCCAGGTTGTAGAGGGTGGCGGTGCGGCTGGGCCGGTCAACGTTGAAGTGCTTATTGACCGGTTCGAGCAATATTCCCAAGCCGAGCCCCAGCACAACCGTCCCGAGCACCGGCCAACGTACGCGCCCCCGCAGCGCATATACGAAGGCCCATGCTGCCGCAATGACAACTATCGGAATAGCTGGCACACGGTAGCGCGGCGAGTAGAAAAACGTTACAACTACCAGTAGCGGCAACGCCAGTAGCATCCACTCGGGAGCATAAGCCCGCGGCCTGCGCAGCATCAGTACCAAGCCCACCAGCGCCGGACCTATTAGCCAGGGCAGCGGCAGCGGTGTGAGGCGGAGCCGTGTATTCACGCCCTGCGCCATTTCGTCTGTCGGCGGATAAATGTCCGCATAATGCCGCGAGGATATGAACAGGTAGAACTTGCGTGCCGCCAACTCGAGCAGTTTGGCAGGTTGCGAGCGCCACAGTTGCAAGGCTTGGTCGCGGAAGTAGCGGTCTACATCCGCCCAATGCGGCTCGCGACCTGTAGCTTCACGGTATACCGTTTGTGTATCGTCGTGCATCAGTTCGCGCGCGGCGCTGACGCCGGGGATTGGAGTATATAAACCGGTAGAACTAGCGTAGTTGCCCTGCAAGAGTGTGATGCCCCCGCCGGCCTGGACCGGGAAAAAGCCGCCCCCGCCGGCATACCAGTTGTGTATCGTGGCCGGCGCGATAATCGCGGCCGCCACCACCGCCGGCAGCAGGGCTTTACCCACCCGTAGCATCAGCCCGGTGTGCGCGGCGTCCGACGTCGCAAGGCCGGCTTTTGCCGCACCCGGGCACCCTTTTGATTCTTCCGGCACACCATCGGCCGGCGCACGGCGGGAACCGCATATCACGAACAACCATACCGCAACCGCCGGCAGCAACAGGACCGCCGGCGCGTACGCCACGGCCAACAGGCCCAGCGCGGCGCCCACTGCCAGCAGCCGCTGCCATGACTGGCGGTTCTGCACGCGCACCAGTGCGGCCCACACCAGAACAACCAGCATTAGATGCAGTGAGCTGGCCAGTATCCGCAACATGGCCGAGGCCGGTTCGAGCAACGCCCAGTACAACCCCGCAGCCAGCAGCGCCACGCCCGCCCCGAAGCGCCCGCGGCAGACTGACGCCAGTAAAACCACTGCCGCCAGGTCGCCCAGCATTTGCAGTACATAGACTAATGTCGTTTGTGCCCCCAGCCACCGTATACCGCCCAGTAGATATGGGTATAGCGGCGCCGAAAAGAACGGATGATCCAGAACCACTTTGCCGGCCGCAATGTCGCCCGCCCACTCCCAGTAGACTCGGGCGTCGTTAACCGGCTGGAGGGCCAGCGGCGTCCCGCAGTATCCGGCCAGAATAATGCAGCGAATTATCAGCCCTACCAGGCAAAGCCCGATCAGGAGTTGCGTGAAATGCCGGTCAATCCAGGACGCTTGCGGTTCGCGACCTGTTGCCCCGCCTTTAGCCGTGGTCATTGAGCGAGCGCGGCGTTCGGCGTCGCTTTTCGCCACTCCGGCCGCACGCGAAGTTTTCTGTCGTTTCATCCAACCTTCCGCTGACGTCCGCCGGCGCAACCGACGCTATATTTCAAGCGCGATGTCCAGAGCGACCGCCGAATGCGTCAAAGCTCCCACCGAGATGCGATCCACGCCGGTGGCCGCGATCTCGCCCACGTCTTCCAGTCGCACGCCGCCGCTGGCTTCCAATTCGAGCCGGCCTTTAGAACCCAGTTCATCGCGCAGCTTCACGGCCGCGCGCATCTGCTCACGCGAAAAATTGTCGAGCAACACGACGTCGACCCGCCCTACTTTGCACACCTCGGCGAATTGCTCCAGATTATCAACTTCAACTTCCACAAAGTCCGGCGTAAGCGCCGCCTTGCCGGCCGCACCGCCCTTTTTGCATTCGGTGATCGCGGCCCGCGGCACGCGCTCCAGCCAGCGCGTCAGCGTTTCCTGCAGTCGGTCGATTGGAACGTCGGCCAGGTGGTTGTCCTTGATCAAAATTGCGTCGTACAGGCCGAAACGGTGATTCTCGCCCCCGCCGGCCCGAACGGCGTATTTGTCCAGTTGCCGCCAGCCCGGCAGCGTCTTGCGCGTGTCGAGGATTTTCACGTTCGGATTGACCGTCCGCGCCGCGCTGACGAACCGCCGCGTCAGCGTCGCCACGCCGCTCATCCGCGTAAGAAAATTGAGCAGCGTCCGCTCCACCGTCAGTACGCCCGAGCGCGGTCCGCGCACTACCGCCACACTCGTGCCGGCCTCGACCTGCGCCCCGTCGGCGAATTCGCCTGCGGCAGTTGATTCCGGGCGAAATTCCAGCGTGCAATTCAACCGCTCGGAAAAAGTCCGGCAGATCACCGGCGCCAGCGCCAGGCCGCAAACCACGCCCGCCTGCCGCACCACCACACGTCCCACCACTTCCGCATCCGACCCCGCGGTCAACCGCGAAGTGATGTCGCCGGCCGCCTCTAAATCCTCTTCACACGCCGCCGCAACAAGCTGAAGCGTAAGCGCTGACCACATAATCACCCTGCGCGCCGCCAACCCAACAAAGCCGAGGCGCATTGCCGAATCGCTCGCACCGGAGATGCTGTCTGACAGCCCACTTCCATGAGAACTATTTTTCACCCGCCGACGCAGGACGCCGCTTGAAAAACGCTTCCAGCCGCTGCGCGTATTCAGGCGTCGCGGCGGCCGTGCCTTGCAGCAGGGCTTCGTACTCGAGCTGCCCATCCAAGGTGGCTGTCCACGCCCGATTGAGGGCACGTTTTATCAGCGCCACCGCTCGCGGCGGCTGCCCGGCCAGCTTCTCCGCCAGGTCACGCGCCGCCGGCGCCAGCTCTTCGTCCGGCACAACCCGATTGACCAGCCCCCAGCGCAGCGCGTCCTCCGCGCTCAGGTCTTCTCCCAGCAGACACAACTCGGCCGCCCGCGCGTACCCCACGTGCTGTACCAACGTCAGCGTCGCCGCACAATCCGGCACGAGGCCGAGGTTCACAAACGCCATCCGGAACGAAGCGCTGCGCGCCGCGATCCGCAAATCCGCCGCTAACGCCAGGCTGAACCCCGCTCCCACGGCCGGCCCATTCACCGCCGCCAGCACCGGCTTCTCCATGGTCCGCAGCCGCACGATCAGCGGGTTGTACCGCTGCCGCAGAATAGCGGCAAAATCGAGCTCCTCCCCGCCCTGCCGCATGGCGCGCAGCTCTTTGAGATCCTGCCCGGTGCAGAACCCGCGCCCGGCCCCGGTCAGCACAATGCAGCGCACCTCCTCATCCCGCTGCGCCATTCGCAACGCCGCCCCGAATTCTGCGCACGACGCCTCATTCATCGCGTTAAGCGCATCCGGCCGGTTCAGAGTGATCGTCATCACCCCCCGCTCCGCAGCCGCTTGTACGGTAGAAAACGCCGCCATGCCCGGCATCTTACCGGGCCTCGCCCGGTGACAGAAGCCCGAACGCGTGCGTTGAACGAACCGCGCCACTAGTGCAGAGCCGGGGCGTGTCGCCCCGGATTGCCTGGACAAAACATTGCGAGGGAGGAGCAGAGCCGGAGCAGACCGGTTTGATCAACGCACGCGCGGCTTATAAAAAAGAGCGACGGGCGACGGCGCCTTGCGGCGCTCACCCGTCACTCATATACGGAACAACCTCCACGTTGCCGGTGGAAGAGGTTTGCTGAACCCTTAAATAAGGTGGGTGGCCGCCGTCGATCCTGACCTAGCGCTCGAAGGCGCTGCCGTCGGGATGGAGACTGCTGCGGTCTCCCTAGGTTCAGCTTAACGGTTCGCGCAAACGAATTCTTCCTGTCGCACAACGCAGGGGCCGGTCCATTTTGGTCCCTGTTCCCGCCTCAAGTATAGCCTTCCGGCACGCCAAAACCTAGCAAAAATGCACATGTTTTTTCGGCCTGCGGCCGCACGCGTCCGCACCGCCGCGGAACGCAAGTTGCCACGTTCACCATTGTTCACGATTTTTTCTTGGCAGGCTTGACAAGCACCTCCACGCTTTTCACACGCCCGCTTTCAACCTTGAAGCGGCCCTCAAAGACGGTGGCGTCCTTGGCCGTGCAGAGCACCGCTTGCCGCCCGCTGCGCCGTAGCGACCACTCGCCCGCGGTGATGATGCGCGGCAGCGCGCGCACCAGCATTTCGGGGGGCAGCCAATCATCTTCGTCGGCTTTGAGCTGCTCGCTCGCGGCGGCCGTCAAAAACTGCTCGAAAGTGTCGAAGTACTGTCGCTGACTGAAGGCGCGCGCATAGAAGCTCGTGACCATTGAAACGAGCGCCTCCGTTTCGAGCCGCGCCGTCGGCTCTTCCGACAGCCCCAGCCAGTACGCGTCAAAGTGCTTCTGAAACGCCTGCAAGTCGTCGCCGAAGTTGGCCACCCAGGCCCGCTCCCCGTTCTGCTTGCGTGAAACCGCGGCCAGGAAGTTCGCGAACGCCTGCTGGTATTTGCCCTCGTCACCGTGCGCCAAAAACTGCACCATGGCCCAGGCCTGATCGTAGTTGTGCCCGGCTTTTTCGTATGCCAGGCCGAAGTGGGCGTTCCAGGTCTCAAGACTCATCTGCATCATGTCGCGCAGCGGGCGGAACTTGCCGTCGGCCACAGCCCCTTTCACCTGACGCAGGCGCGCCGGCGGAATCAGCCCCGTGTAGAACGCGTCACCGGTAAAAATGCCCTCGCCGAAATACTCCGCCAAGCCCTCGTTGGCCCAGGCCGGCAGCTCGCGTCCGATGGCCGCGTCGGCGAACTGGTGGAAGCCCTCGTGCTGGATCACGTGCCAGGTCTCGGTCGAGAGCGGGTCGCGGACGAACGCCAGCAGCTTGTCGCCCGCGTACAAACCGGCCGTGCCCGGTTCGCCGCCCAGCGTGAAATAGGTCCCCGAATTCTGCACGAGGTAGAGCGGCAGCCGCCGATCAACGCGCTTTCCCATGCCGCTGGTGCGCCGGTTGTACTCTTCGGCCATCAGCGTGATGTGGTGCACGACGGCGCGGGCTTCCGCCGGGGCTAAGTCGGTGTGCAGAATGTAGTACTTCGTCTCATAGGTGTGCAGATCCGTCGGCGCGGCGGGCGGCGCACCGCGGCCATCGCTCGCCAGCAGCAATGCGGACAGCAGCGCGCATCCGGTAAGCAGCCCACAATTAAAACGCAAACAGAACATCTGAGCTTCCTCCCTTTCGTTCAGTTCCGCCCGCGCCAATTCACGCGCGCCAGTCAAAGAGTTCTTGCTGACCTCCGGAGCCTTTCGGACCGGCCGATCCGCCCTTCTTGATCCCTCGATCCCTAGATCCTTTGATCCCTCTCTCAGCTTGCGTCTGGCACCACGCTTACCGAGCTATGTCAGCTTCGCGTCGCAACGGCAGACCAACTCGCCGCAGCCGGGACAGCCGCCGGTGAACTTGGTGATGGCCTGCTCCAGATCCACGCCTTCCACATTGGCCAGCGTGACCAGCCAGGCGAAGACGTCGGCGAACTCGGCCGGCAGGTTTTCGCGGTCATGCTTGGCGATGGCGCTGGCCAGCTCGCCGACCTCCTCGGCGAACCACAAAAAGGTCTTGGCCGATCCGCGGCGGCGGTCCTTATCGGAATACATTCGGTCGATCAGTTGCTGGAACTCACGGATTTGCAAGAACACCTGCCTTTCCACGATTTCTTACGGCCGATTTGGGGCCGACACCGGTATACTTGCGGCGCAGAGTATACCGCGCTTGCAGGCTTGAGGCTGCTCGTGCCGTGGGACGCACGACTCGTGCTTAGGGCTGCGTGACCGACCGCTACCGGGTAGCGCGGTGTAGGTCGCGGCAGCCGTGGGTGAGCTATGGCATTCGAAATATCGACCGTCCAGATGTGGGAAGGCGACAGCGAGGACCGCCCGGGCATCCTGTCGGACCAGCTTGCGGAGATCATGCGGGCCGGGGCGTCTTTGGAGATCATCGTCTCGCGCCCCAGCCCCCGGCCGGGCGGCCCGTGCAAAGTGCTTCTGGGTCCGCTGCGCGGCGAGGAGGAGGCTCAGGCCGCGCGGTACTCGGGTCTGACCCGCAACGGTGAACACTGGCTGCGCCTGGAAGGCCCGGACCGGCCCTGGCTGGCGGCGGGCATTGCCCGCACGGTGGCCGACCACGGCATCAACATCAGTTCCTTCTCCGGCGCGGCCATCGGGCAGCGCTGCGTGATCTACATTTCGTTCGCGACCGAAGGCGACGCGCGCCGCGCCGCAAAGGTCTTGGAGCCGATACTCGGCTGACGGCCTGCGATCGTCTCGAAGAGTGCCGCTCCGCGCGTAGCAGAGCCGGGGCGTGCCGCCCCGGAATGCCGCCAACAATCTTCCATCCGCGCAGATGCCCGCGCCGACTGCGGCGTGCCGCCCCGAAATGGCGCCCAGTCTCAGCTCCAACCGCTTGAGAAGTTAGCGGTGCGAGCCCGCCTCAGTGAGGCAGCGTTGCTGCAGATACTGCAGACCATCCAGATACTTGCAGAACAGCGACCAGTCCTTGATCCCCCCGCCGATGCGAGGAAGCGCGAACCGGTCGGATGCTTCACTGGCGTAGCCCAGGTGCGAGGCGACGCTGCAGGTGTAACCGGCGCGACAAATCAGGTCGATCTCGCGCGGGCCAAAATCACCCGGCATGCCGTTCGGGTAGCAGAAGCAGCTTACGGCCGCGCCCAGACGCGTCTGCAACTCCTGCCGCGACTGAATGATCTCCTCGGCCGCCTGCTCGCCGGTGAGCGTCGACAGGATTGGGTGAGTCCGACTGTGAGACCCGATGTCCACCAGGCCGGAGTTCGCCAGTTCGCGCAGGTCGTTCCAAGACATCAAGGCATGCTCGTCCGGCGGAGACGCGGGCAGCCTAATGCCTGCTTGGTCGGCCACTGCGGCCAGCCGCGCGTCGCGCGCTGCCGGCGGCAGCTTCTTCAGCTCAGCCAGTATTTGCCGCCGCCGCGCGCCGGCCAGTTGTGCGCTCTCCGCGCGCCGGCAGAGGTATGCGAACTGCTCTGCCCACAGCCAGCCGTTCGTCTCGGTCAGCGAACTGATGGCAAACAGCGTCACGGGAATGCCGAACTCGCGGAACACCGGCCACGCCAGCCGGGCGAAGCTCATGTGTGCGTCATCGACAGTAATGGCGATTGATCGCGGCGCCGGCGCCCGTCCTAGCTCCAGCCACCAGCCGATCTCAACCAGCGGCACGACGCGGTAGTGCCGGCAGATGTGCCGCAGTTGCCGCCGCAGCATCGCCAGGTCCACCGCGTCGTCGGCCCGCTCGGGTGCGCTGCGAAACTTGTGATATACAACAATGCGGGCCACGCGCCCGGAGAGCGAGCGCCAAACCGGCGCCAGCGGGCCGGCGGCGGCGAGATGGCGGACGGTCCGTTTGGCCGCAGCGATCATGACAACTCCCGGCGCGCTTCCATCGCATCCACATCGCAATCGCCGGCGGTCAGCGACCATTGCGTAATTGGCACACGCGGAACGGGCCGGCCGTCCATCCGACCGTAAACCAGGTGGGTCGCGAGCGATCGGCGCGCGAGCATGCCGGCGCCGAACGCGGCCAGCACCGTCGGGTCAGTCGCGCGCAACTCGCATACGCCGCACCCACGGCTGCGGAGCGCGCGCAGACCAGCCCTGAGCCAGCCGCGGACCTGCTCGACGCCTGCCTCGGGCGGGCAGATGAGTTCCAGAATGCGCGCCCGCCAACCGCTGCGGTCCGGCAGTCTGCGCCATACCAGGCAGGCCGTTTGCCCTTCGCTTTCCAGTGCCCAAAGCACGTAAGTCAAACCCGGGCAGCGCAGGTAGCGCCACAAGACAAACTCAGCGGTCCTGGGTACGCCCGCCCGCGTCTGGCGCGTCGCCCAGTCATCAATGCCCATTCGGCGCAGTGCAGCTATGGATGTGATGATCGCCGGCCCACGGCAGTCGCGGCTTTTGACCGCTGCCGGGCGGCGCAACAGGCGATCAAGCGCGACACGGGTCAACGACACGGGGCGGGTTACGACCGTCTGTTGCCCGGCGTCAAACCAGCCGCACGACCGGAACAGTCGCGCGGAAGCCTCGGTCTCCCCGAGGGCCAGCAACACGGGAAAGTCCAGTGCGGCTGCCCGAAGTAGCTCATGCCCGATGCCCTTTCGCTGATGCGTGGGCAGGACGTGGAAATCGACGCACCAGCCGGCGCGGACGCGCTCGCCCTCGAGTAACAGATCGGCGGGGATGATCGCGAGTTGCCCGGCCGGGCGACCGCCGTCGGAAAAGACATACAACGGCAAATGGTCGCCATCGCGCGCGGCGGGGTTTTCAGCGAGCAGCCAGCGGCAGTATCGGACGTGCGCGGGCCAGCTAAAGCCCGCGAACAGTCGCTGCGCCAGCCACTGGGACGGCGGGCCGGTCAGCGCTTCTGACGTCACACGTTCGACTGACGATATGGCGACAGTCATTGGCTTACCTGGTGACGGGTGCGTGGAGAATACACCGCACAGGTCTCTTATCGGCCGAGCCAGTGTGCACAGTGAAACACCGGCGTGATGGCGCGCCACAGAAGAGCCGGGGCGTGCCGCCCCGAAATGCCGCCAAAAGCCTCTCCTCCGCGCAACCGAGGCAACCGCCAAGACGCCAAGAGCGCCAAGACCGCCGAGAGAATGCCGAAGTTTTCAGGTTGCCAACACACGGCGGGCGACCGGGTAGAACACGAGCGGTTCCGGAGCGACTGCATGGGCATAGCCATCTTCATTACGGGCTTGGTCGTAGGTGTGATTCACCTCGGCCCGTGCTTCGGGGCGTTGGTCGGCGGGGGAGTTTCATTGGTGATCGCTCTGCCCGCCGACGCAATTTGGCGCAGTGCACGACGAGCAGGTTCGCTTGATTCCGCTCGCAAGCGGCGCTGATCACGGCCGGCGGCTGCGTCTGTTTCGGAATTCCTTTTTACGTGCTGATGAGCCCGCCCAGCGGCCGCGCACTGCTGCGCGAACACTTGCACCTGCCGACAACCAGCGTGCATGAAGTTCGGCGCTGGTCCACAATCCACTTCTTGGGCGGCCGAGCTGGTGGAATCCTGATGAGCTTTCCGGCGGCCAGGAGTGGACGAGCCCCAGGTCGCGAAATCCCCAGCTCCGGCTGCGGTGTGATCCTGAAACCGGCGAGGCCTATCTCGTAATCGCCTATTTGTGAGTCTGCCGGCATCCGCGGCCTCACAGTGGCAAAGACGAAGACGGCAAACACGCTGCGCGGCGTCCAAAGCCGGCTGGCTGGATTCGTCCCTCTGCCGCCGTTGATTGATCGGCCGCCGCGTTGGTTGCAGGCCGCGTATCGCCCGGCGGCGCCGGCCGGCTAGGGCGTGCTTTCCTCCGGCTCCAGTGCCGGTCCGCTGATCGGTTCAGCCGGCAGCGGCACAGCACGCAAGTGCGCCAGCGCGGCCGAAAGCAGATCATCGCGCTGCCCGCTGAATGCCTCGGGCGAGCCTTCGAAGCGAATGTCGGGTTCGATGCCGCGTTCGTCGAGCGGCTTGCCGTCCGGCAGCAGGTCGACCCATTGCGGCAGGCTGACCGTGACGCCGGCGCCCAGTTCCAGCATCATTGGATTACCGCTCGAGCCGCAGGTGCGGTCGCCCATGGTCGTGACCTGCGGGCATTCGGCCATCATGGCCACGAACGACTCATTGCTGCTCATGCAGCGCTGTCCGATCAGCAGAACCACCGGCCGGTCGTAGCGCCAAGGACCGCGCGGCTCGATGCTGCGCGGCTTCTTGTCCGTGAGATCGGAGTGGCCGGGCCCGTCGCGGTACTGGCTGTAGCCGTAGGTAATGGCGCGATCCGCAAAACGCGCGGCCACGAGTTGTGCCAGCGTTTCGTCGCCGCCGCCGTTCAGGCGCACGTCTACAATCAGTCCGCGCGTGCCGCGCATCTGCTCAAAGACTTCGTCGCAAGCCCGCGGCAGACGTGGATTGCTCCATTCGGGAATGAATATGTAGCCAACATGGTCGTCCGTCACCGCCCAAGCGAGTCGCACCACCCCTGAATTGATTTGCCCCAGCAAGACTGCCCAGGCGGCCGGATTCGCGTTGACGGGACGCGGGCGATGGTAGACTTCGACCGGCACCCCGTCGACGCTGACCCAGATATGCAGGTCGCGCAGCGGCCGCAGCATGCGGGCACATATTTCAGCGAAGCTATCCGGATCGCCGGCGGCCAAGGCCTGAGGTCTGTACTGGTCGCGCAAGGCATTCCAGTCCACTTCCGGCCGCAGCACGAAACCCGCATAGCGTTCATCGTAAGTCTTCCACAACTTGTCGAAGGCCTGCTGGGCCAGGCGGGCATCGAATGGCTTCTGCGCCGGCACGCTGCGGGCCTCAAAGGCATTGACGTACTCGGCCGTTTTTGCCGCAGTATTCACCATGAAGAACCGGCGTTTGCCGTCGCGCACGTCAACGTCAACCGTCATGTCCTCGCGCGGCGGGATCATGGCGCTGCCACCGGCCTGGTAGCTGGCGTTCATCTTGACCGTCGCCACCCGGCGCATCAGGCCCGCCAGCTCCTTCCGGCCGGCCGCATGCACCGTCGCGGGCGGAAACAGCGTCGCGATCTCCCGCGGGTGGAAGCGCAGCCAAACGTGCGTGATCGGCTCCTGTTGCCCCTGGGGACTGCTCAGCGTTGCGGCGTCGCGCGGCACAATCACGGCCCACACCGCGCCGTCGGCACAGTGGCCGATCCCGACATCCGCCGCCCCAGTCGCGATCTGCAACTGGTCGCCGATGCCGAACTTGAACTCAGTCAGCCCATAGATGTCGTCTTGTGCAAAAGTCCAGGCCCGGGCCCGCCCCGGATCGGTGTCGCCCGCCTCCAGAGTTGTCGGGTAGCGAGCGGCGAGGTCGACGCCGGTCTGGCCGCGGGGCGCGGCCGGTCCGGATGGGGCTTGCGCAGGTTGAGCGTCATGCGCCAGAGCAAGTGACAACGCGCAAGTCCAGGCCAGGCACGCAGTTGCGCGGCAGAGCAGCGGCGACATTTCTTCTCCTTTCGTGGGCGACGGGGAGCGCGTGTTCATATTTTCATACGAAATGTCGCGCCGCGGCCCTCAAATGCTTCCGCCGCTCACCCGATTGCACGCAGCACACGCCGCATGCTCTCCACTGCGGCGGAGCCGGATCCTACTTGCACTTTTCAGGTTGGGTCGAACACGTGAGCGCGGTTACGGCCCGAATGGCGGCGCACACTGTCCGCAATCCTGTGATTCCCAGCAGCAATGCGCCGCCCACTATCGCGGCCGCCCACACGGGCCATGTCCCGTGCGGCATCGGCGACGCCAGCGCGAGGACGGGCGCCAAGGCCAGCATCGCCCATGCTCCCACATTGTCTCGCCGCGACCAAAACAGTGACTCGCCCCAACTGCCGCACGCCCAGGACCAAAGCTGCGTCGCGCCGGTGAATAGCCACACGAGCGCTACCTGTCCCGTCCACAGGCCACACAGGAAGCGCCAGCGCGGTCCGAAGTCCAGGACGTGGACGCCGCCGAGCAGCGCCGCGATCAGGACCGCGGCATAGGCCCACGCGAGCCGAGCCGGCGGAACGCCACGTTGCCGCGCGCGGCTCGCGAAAAGCCAAAGACCCGCCAGGAGCGCGCCGACGTACAGGCCGGTACAGCGCTGGCAGACAGGCAGCGCCACGCCGTCAATAACGAAGCAGCGCTCCTGCCCGCACAGAAAGTCAAAGACCGCCGTCAGCGTTTCCATATGCGGCAGCGACAGACGATGGTGCGACGAATGCAATCCACTGTGCGACGTCCACTAGGGTTTCGCGGGCTGCGTCGCAGCCGGGTCAACCGGCGGAACCGGCACGCGCGACAGCTCCTGGCCCGCGGGCGAGAAGAAGACGATGGCCGAGAGACCGTCGGAGTCTTTTTGCGCGAGCTTGAGAGCAATGTGCTGGCTATCCGGCGAGAAGGTCGGCTGGGTTAGCTGGCTGTCTTCGCTGTGCCAGGTACTAAGTAGTTCGCCGGCGGTGGTTACGAAGTAGATGTCGGGTTCCAGTTCGATAACGGCGTGGCGTCCATCCGGAGCGACGGCCAGAACGGCTCTTCCGATGTCAGATTTCTCCTCGCGCGGGGGCAGGTCAATCGGCACGGTCTTGAGCAGGGCGCCCTGGGCGTCCAGGAATCGCAGGACGACGCCTGAGCCGATCTCAGCCTCCTCCAATACCACTAATGTGCCGGCGGCCGTCCAGGAGAGTCCGGCCATGGATTTCGCTTTTCGGGCACGTACGTAGAGCGACTTTTCGCCATCTGTCTGGATAAGGGCGAGCGCATCATTCTGGAAGAGGGCCAGCACTTTACCGTCGGGCGAAAGCGTCGCCGCGGCGGCCGGCGCGATCACGCGTTCCACCTGGGAAGTGGCGGGATTGACGCGCAGCACGGTATTGCCGGCCGTCAGATAGACCCACTGGCCGTCCGGCGTGTATTGCGGCTTGAGCGTCAGGTAGGCGATCAAGAGGCCTTCCTCGCACAGCCCGGGCAAGCTGAGCGGGGTTGCGGAGAGGACAGCGCCATCTTTTGCGTTTCGCGTCACCAGTTGCGCAGGCAGTTCCGGGCAGGCGCGTGCCTTTTCCCAGTACTCGTTCAAGGTGCTTCTGCTGGGGAAGCCTATGCCCGCATCCGCCAGCGCCGGAGCCGAACTGGGGGCACTGGCCGGAGCGCCGGGCTGTACGGGTGCGGTCCACTCCATCGGCGCGATGGCGCTAAGCTGTTGCTTGCGGCTTTGAAATTCCTGGTTGAACTCTTCGAAAGCGTCCGCGCTCAGCAACGGTATTCGCAGATATGCCAGGCGTGTGCCGTCCGGACTGAAGGCCGGCGCGCAAAGCATCTCGGCCGCCGTTTCCTCAATAATGCGCAGCTCTTTCGCGTCGTGGACGACCATCAGCCGCGACAGACGCTTGCCAGCCAGCAGCAGATCGGCCTGCGGTTCGTACGCGTGCAGGGTGACAAAAGCCAGTTGCTTGCCGTCCGGCGACCAGGCCATCGGGCTGTCGTTGCATGCCAGGATGTGGCACACCAGGGCCACGCCGCCCACCGTGATCGCCGCTATAGCCGAACCCGCCATGCGCCGGCCTGTAACTACGTTTCGTACCATGATGGCCTCCTCGAATAGCAGTTCACTTGCGCGGGCTGCGCCCGCAGCCTACTTAACAGAGAGCGTACCGAGATTCTGGTGCCGTGAACCAGCAGGGAGAGGCTGATGCGCCGCTTCCGCGGGCAGCGTTCGAAGACCACTGTCCGCAGCAAACGTTGCATTCGCGGCCAGCTCGGCCGGAGCATTATACGCCAATACAATGCCTGCATCGAACGCAAGTCGAGTGCTCCAGTACCGCAGACGGGCGTGTGGAAGTTGTAGTGGCTCAGGTCCGGGTCCACCTCGTCCAGAGACCCGCGGGCCGCCTCCGTCCCCGGATTGGGCGTCAGCGGGATGATGAAGCAGTAGTCGGGGCCCAGGCGGTCCTGCCAGCGCAACAGCCGCTGCAAGTCGGCCCAGGTATCGCCCGGCAGGCCGAAAATCAGGCTGCCGATGATGTACACCTGCGGGTATTTGTCGCGCAGGATGGCGATGGCCTCGCGGCAGACTTCCGCGTCGTTGTGGTGTTTGCCCACGGTGGTCAGGCCGCGCGGGTCGTCGCGCTCCAGGCCGATCACTGCCTGGCGCAGGCCGGCCCGGACGAGCTTTCTCAGGATTCCCAGCTTCTCATCGCGCACGATGGCATCCGCCCGCAGCCAGGCCGTATGCAGGGTCCACGCGACGCCACGCGGCGAAACCAGTTCCGAGCGCAGCATGCGCTCGGCCCACTGGTCCGACCATTCGGGGATGGCGTTGAAGGTCGGATCCACCCAGCCGAACGTCCGCCGGCCATATTCATGGTACAGCCAGTGCACTTCCTCGAAGCTGCGCTCCGCGCTCTTGGTTCGCACGCGCGGGCGCACCTGACCGTTGCCATTGAGGCTCTCGCCCATGTGCTTCCAGAGGATGCAGAACCCGCAGGAGTCAACGCACCCGCGCGAATGCTCGAGGCTGACGAGCTGCGGGTGATTGCGGGAACCGCAGCCGTAACGTTGCAGATCGATCAGGTCATAGGCCGGCCGCGGCAGGGAATCCAGGTCGCGTATCAGCGGGCGGGCGGGCGTGACGACCGTTTGCCCGGCGGGGCCGCGGAAAGCCAGGCCGGGGATGGCGTGCCAGTTCTGCGGGTCGTTGATGCTGCGCAGCAATTCCACGAAGGTGACTTCGCCCTCGCCGCGGACGATCACGTCCACGACGCCGGTGTCCAGCGTCTGCTCGATCGCGTATGGGAAGTACGTCCCCCCCGCCACCACCACGCAGCCGGGATGTAACTCTTTTACCAGTGCGGCCGCCCGCAGCCCCTCGTGCGCGGAAACGGTTTCCTCGCCGATACCGAGGACGTCGATCGGCTCGGCCGCCAGCCGTGCCGCCAGCGTCCGCCAGCCCCAGCAGTTGCCCGGCGCGTCCCAGACTTCAATGCGAACATCCGGCAACTCTCTGCGCACGGCCGCGGCCAGGCACAACAGACCGAGCGGCGGCCAGAAGGCCGACTCGTCGCGGTTAAAAGGCCACATGTAGCGCGGCGGGCGCAAGAGCAAGACCCGCATGACTATCTCCGCCTGAAAGGCTTCAAGTATGCCCCGTTTGCAGCGCCTCTGCAAGGACAGTGACACAGTGCTGGCAAACAGGCGGCAATAAAAGACCACCCGGTCTATTGGACCGGGTGGCTGAAGCTCCCAAGGATCCTCGCGAGGATCGAATTAGCGCCGACGCAGCGCGGCGAAGCCGATCAGCAGGAGAGCGATGGTCGCCGGCTCAGGAATGGAGAAATTGTCCCACGCCAGGAAATTCCCGGCAGTCGTGCCGCCGGTAAAGCAGCGGAACCCCGTGGGCAACGTTCCGCCGGCCACCGCATAGTTGATAAAGTGCCAGTTCTCGGGGTGGGCGACCGTGACTGGGCCGCCGATGGTCAGGTCCTGGATGGTGCACTCTATGATCTTGAAGTATTCCATATTCACCAGGACGGTTTGCCGGAACCAGTGGTCTACGGGGAGGTTCTGCCATTCCGGCCCGGGGAAAGCCGGCGGAGCGGCCGGATTCTCGTCGATCAGATAGCCGGCGTGAATGGCGGTGCCTCCCGCGGTATCGGCCCAGGTGTACAGGCTCTGCATGTAGATCTCCGGCCCGCCGACCGACCCGGAAGGCTGCATGGACCAGCTACCCACGTTGTCGACCGCCGGCAGCGTCCCGGTAAACTTCGCGCAGAAGTCATAGCTGATGCGCACGATGGATTCAGCCGCCCAGTTGTAGTCGTGCTGACTGCGAGCGTAGGCGTCGTCACCCATGGCGCGGCCGCCGAAGAATTGCGCACCGCCGTAAGGGTTTTGCGGGACACCGTAGGGGTTATCCGCGTACGTATAAACGTAGCCGTCGACCGAGCCGGCCACATCAGGCGTGTACCAGCCCTGCTGTCCGCTCAGACCGATACCGGCGGCAGAACCCACGTAGCCCTGTGAACTTTCGAAGCCTGTGACAAAGGCAGCGGATGCTACCGAAGTTGAAGTGAAACAGATAAGAATAACAACAAGGCGTCTCATTCCGAATCCTCCTCAACATGGTCTCAGAGATGGCGCAAATGGCTCCTCCTTCCCTCGGAAGCTCAATGCCAGATTGCGCTTTTGCGTGGTGAAGTCAATTATAAATTAGAACGGCAACTTTCGACTTTCCGAGGCGGAAAAGCGGAGGCGGAGCAGTAAGGCGGTGCCGAGGAATCCGACACACAGTGGTGCCAACCCTGCCCGCTGTGCGTAAGCCTTTAAAGGCTAACGCGCTAAGGTTTTGACCCGCGGACCGTGCTTGCCAAACGGGACTGTCAGGCGAATGTAGCCGTTGCGAGTTGGCTAAACATGTGGTCTGGACATTCGGCGCCGTAACCACAGTTGTGGAAGAGAACAGCGCTAGACATGGCCGCTATGTCGCCGACTAAGGCCTGCCCTGCTTCTGTACTATCACCGGTCTTGACTGCCCGCCGATGCTGATGAAGACCCGCGATATCAGGCCTGTTCTCGAGATCCGCCCGAGCGCACAACGTGCAGTACTGGTCGTCAACTTTTTCTCGCGGCGCGCAAATCCTCTCCCCCCGCGCCGCAACTCCTCGTTCTTCGCGGTCCTGGCGCTCACAGCCTCTTGGCGGTTGCCTTGTTGGGCGCCTCCGTAGCCGCTTCCGCCCAGGTCCTGGGCGGGTTCCGGCGGCCCTGCTTTCCCGGCGGGCACGCCCCTTGTGTTTACAGCGCTTATAACGCGGGGCTGGAATCGTGCGTGGGGTGCTGCTAAGATGTTGCGCGATTCGCTGGTGAGCGTAGCTCAGTTGGTTAGAGCACGAGGTTGTGGTCCTCGGGGTCGTGGGTTCGAATCCCATCGCTCACCCTTTATCATCTATCAGAAGCTTGCGACGGTCGGCATTTATCAGACTTTGCGAGCACTGGCATTTCGGGGACTTGACTTTAGGGTGCTTGCTCTCGGACCTGGATGCCTCGATCCCGAGACCCCCATGATCGCTCGATTGCTCGAAGCCAGCAATCCTGGCCGCCCGAACTCGATCCCGGGTGCCAAAATTAGCGCTGGGCATCAAAATCCGCGGCGGCCGCAAAAAACTCGTACTGGCCACTGGCTCCGGCCACCAAGACCAAGTGCTCGCCTGTAGCCCCGGCGCCGGCTCTGGCCAAAACTTGCTCCTGCCCCGCGCGTTTTGAATACTTTTGTTGCGACGCACGTGCCGGTGTCGGCCGGCGGTGAACGGAGCGGTTTCCGGCATCGCAACGTCTGCCTCTCGCGAGGGGCGTGCGCGGGATTCTTATCCCGGGCGCGCCCCTTTCGCGAAGCACACGCCCTGCGCTGCGATTGCAGGTCCAGCGCAACAGGAACCTGCACTGATGTCAGGTGCCCTCCTCCTTGCGAGTCCGGCCCGCTCCGGCCCGTTTTCGCATAGGCGCGATATTCGCCGCCGCCGCCGCAGGCCTATCGCCCCTTCACGCGCACAAGGTGCCCTTCACCGCGCACAGGCGGCGCTCGGCAGCGCATCCACGTACCCTCAGCCAGCATTCCTCGCCGATAAGCCTTTCGGAAATTTACGAAACGCTTGGGACCGATCGGTGATCTCGCTCGCTCAGTGAACTCGCTTAGGACCGACCAGTGCATCGCGCGGCCATCGGCTTAATTCTGACGATCGCCAGCTTCGGCTGGGGCGCCGACGTGCGCTACGTCGCGACGCGGGAGGTGCTGCTCGCCTACGCCACCGCTAACCCGGCGCCGGTCGAGCAGGTCGACCTGTGGGTCACACGTGACGGCGGCAAAACCTGGAGCCGCGAGCCCGGCCGGCCGTGCGGGCGCCAGACCTTGGCCTTCCAGGCCCCGGCTGACGGCTGGTACGGCTTCTATCTCGTGTTGCACAACTCGGCCGGCGTTTCGGCCGACCCGCCGGCGGCCGGCACCGAGCCGCACAGCATGGCGATAGTCGATACCGTCGCGCCCGTGCTGCAACTCCATCGCGGAAGCGAGCCGCCGCGGATCGTTGCCGGCTGCCCCTTCAGCCTGCGTTTGTCACTCATAGACGAGCATCTCGGCCCGCGGCCACTGCGCGCCTTCACACGAACGCACGGCGAGGAAACCTGGGTCGATGGCGGATGGGCGGACCTCGACGGCCCCGAGCTGACCTGGAGCGCTCCCGCGGACCTGGCCGGCCCGGTCGATCTACGAATCGTCGCCACCGATCTGGCCGGCAATCGGGCGCTCGATGACCTGCTCGATGTGCCGGTCGAGGCCCCGCCTCCACCGCCCGGCGCCGAGCCACCTACCGAAACCCCTACCCCCGCCCCGCCGACGGAGTCCTGCCCCACATCCGCCGGAAGCGCTCCCGCCGAAACGCCGGAAAACTTGAACCCCGCATCCGCCCGGCGCCGATATGCCCCCGGCGAGTTCGACAAACTCAACGAGCTGCGCAACCTGAGCGACAAGCTGGGCGCAACCGGCAACTATGCACAAGCTGCCGAGGCGCTTCGACAGGCCGTGGAAATGTGGCCCGATGACCCCGACCTCCTGGCCAGCCTGGCCGAAGCCGTGTACTCGGACGGTCGCCACGATGAGGCCGAGCATTGGTTCTCGACGGCGATCGCCGCCGATCCCGATCACTTCCGCGCGTTGGAAGGCCTGGCTCTGGTCGCTGCCACAAAAAGACGCTACCCTCAAGCCGCTGCGCACCTGGAGCACCTGCTCCGCCTACAGCCGAACTCAGCCCAAATCTGGCTGCGCTACGGCGACGTGGAGCACAAGCTGGGCGAGAAATCGCGAGCCCTGGAAGCCTGGGAGCGCGTGATCAGCCTGCGCGACGCCGATCCGGCCGTGCGCCAGAGCGCTGAGCGGAGGCTGAGGTATTTTCAGCCGCCGCTCCTGCGGCCATGATTGGCGTCGATGACGAAGTCGGCACCCCGAAAAGTTCCGCCCGTCGTGGTGATCTTTGGCGACGAGCCGCATCAGAAGTCCGTTGCACTGGCGCGGACGCTGGACCGGCTGCTGCCGCCGGAGGCTGACCGCCAGTTGGCCGTGACCACGTACGACGCCTCGCAAAGCGAGGAGCAGGGCGGCCCGACTTTCGCCGGCGTAATGGACGACCTGGCTACGCTGCCGTTTTTGACGGAGCGGCGCATCGTGGTCGTTCGGGAAGCGGACCGGTTCGTCAGCGCCTATCGCGAGAAGCTGGAGCGATACCTGGCCGCACCCTCCGCAACGGGGACGCTCGTGCTGGAGTGCCGGTCATTCCCGAAGACCACGCGCCTGTACAAAGCGTGCGTCGCGGCCGGGGGGCAGATTGAGGAGTGTCGCAAGCTGACGGGGCGGGCTCTGGCGGATTTCGTCATGCAGGAGGCTCAGGCGCGCGGGAAACGCCTCGACCCGGGCGCGGCTGCTCGGCTGTGCGACCTGGTCGGGCAGGATTTGGGGCAGCTCGCGGGGGAAGTGGAAAAGCTCTCGCTGTACGTCGGGCAGCGGCCGGTGATTACGGCGCAGGATGTGGCCGAACTGGTCGGGCAAACTCGTGAGGAGAAGATATTCCGGGTCATGGACTGCGCTGGGCTAGGGCGCGTGTCGGAAGCGCTCACGCTCTGGCACCAGGTCCTGGCCACGGATCCCGACGCCGTTTATAAGGCGCTGGGCGGGATCGCATTTGTCATTCGACGTTGGATCGAGGCGCAGCAGTTGCGTGCCGACGGGGCATCCGTAGCCGAAATCGCGCCGCGCATGATGATGTGGGGTCGTCAGCGCGAGCTGGAAACCCTGTTGCGCCGCTTGCCGCTGGGCCGCTTGACCGAATTGCTGGCGGCCATCGGCGAACTGGATTCACAAGCCAAATCGGGGAGGCGGTCGATAGAGACCGGCGTGGAAGAGCTGCTATTACGAGTGGCAGCCCCATAGCGTCGGCCCCGCGAGGTCGACGCCGACCGCCTTGGAATTCGCGCGGCGGAAAAATTTGGACCGGTAATAAAGGTGCCTTCGCATGGATGCGAGAAAAGTTGCGCCACTGGTCTGCGCGTTCATTTCCCTTTTGGCAGGCTGCCTGGATTCGAACTTCGGGCCGACGCTGTACCGGCCGGAAATAAAGCCCGAGCGGCCGAAGCCTGAGACGGCCGTCGTCCAAGCGGAGCCGGAGCCGCAGCCGATTGCTCCCGACGAGGCGGAATTGGCCGCCGAGCGAGTCCGCGAGTACATCGCACAGGTTGATACGATTTCGCAGCGTGCCCATCGGGACCTGGTGACCGTCTCACGCGCTGAGGACGCTGACCCGCACGAGCTGGCGCACACCGCAATGCCGCATCGCCCGCCGTCCGTCGACGTGGTCAACGTGGTCGAGCCCCCTGCCGAACGTGTAGACCCTCCGCCGCCGCAAGCCGAACCCGCCACACCGGCCGCAACGGCCGTCGCGCCCCAACCGCCGGAGCCGGTCTCGCCACCCGTGCTGGCCGCTGTCACCGCGCGCGAACAGTCTGCGATCACCGCGCCCGAGCCCTCCGGATCGCTCGAAGCTCCCAGTCCAAACACCCCCACCGCCGCGCGACACGCACCGCTCTCGCTCACGCAATTCCTGCAGCAATGGACCGGCGACCCGGACGACAGCTCGTTCCGCCAGCAGCTCGATCTGCGAATTCTGCGCGCTATCGCGGGCGATTACGAAGCCGCGCGCGAGCCCTTCACACTGGTTTCGGCTGAACAACAGGCCATGGGCAGCCGGCTGATCGAAAGCCTGATTGCCATCCGCGAGGCGCATGACGGCGACCCCGTGCAGGCCATCGCGGAAGTGCTGGCCAACATTGACAGGCTGCGCGACGCGCTGCACCCAATGACCGAGCTGCGCATCCCGGTCGTGGCCTTGTGCCGGGAAGTCCGCGGCTTCGGTGATTACGCGCCGTTGGAACCGGCTACTTTCCTCGCCGGCGCTGCCGCGGAGTTCGTCCTGTATTGCGAGGTACAGAACTTCGTCAGCCGGCCCGAGGAAGACAAGTTCTTTCACGCCAAATTCGAGATGCGAACCGCCATTCTCAATCGCGCCGGCGAGACGGTGCTCGACATCCACGACCCGGACGTGGTGGACCGATGCCGCAACCGCCGGACCGACTGCTTCATTCCCCGGCTGGTGCGGCTGCCGGGAACACTTTCACCCGGCGAGTACGTGGCAAAAGTCACCGTAGTCGATAAACTGGGGGAGAAACTGGCCGAGAACCGAGCCAGCTTCCGCGTGGTAGCCCGGTAGCGAAACCGGGCTTGCTGCGGCGAGTTTGCGACGTGTCACCCGCGGATGAGGAGTGCAGGGCATAGTGCGGCACGGCACGCATAGGTCGCCGAATCTTCAAAACCAACTGTGGGCGGCGGATGAACTTTCCGCGTTTTATCAGACGGCTGATCCGGGCGCCGTATGACGGTCTGCGCCACTTTGGAATAGTCGAAGAGGGCATACTTTACCGCTGTGGCCAGCCCAAGCCGCAGGAGCTGGCCCAGCTCATCGATCAATACGGGCTTAAGACAGTGGTCAGCCTGCGCGGGACGCGCGGCGAGCAGGATCCCGATTCATGGGAGCAGGCGGAGCGATCCGTTTGTGAGTCGCACGGCGCCCAATTCGTGGCCTTTCCCTGCAACCACAAAAACCCGCCCACCGCCGAGCAAGTGCGGCAATTTCTGAAGCTAACGCAAGACGTCAGCCGCCGGCCCGTCCTGGTCCACTGCCGGCTAGGTCAGCAACGCACGCTGCTATTCTGTGGTTTGTACCGCGTGCATTCGCAAGGCATGGATCCGGCAGCCGCGCTGCGCGAGATGGATGAATTGGGTTTCCGGTCTGAAATTCGGCGGCACAAGCGCTTGCTGGCGGCCTTTCACAACCTGGCGGCTGGACTGGACGGACCGGGCGACGGCTCGACCGGTTGAGTCGGCACCGGAGGTTTTCCGCACACGTCAATTCAGGCGCCGGCCTGTGCCTTTGGCCCCAATTGCCGCAGGTCGCCGACGCGCCGCGTAATGCCCGCGGCGTCCAACGCCTCCACAATCGGCACGACGTACTTCCGCGATGAATTCAGCAAGGTGCGAATGTCCGCCACTGTAATGCCGCCACGCTCGCGAATGGCGCCGGTCACGCGCTCCACCAGTTCCTTCCACCGCCGCTCGTGTAGCCACATGTCCGGCGCGAACCGCACCAACTTGCCCTGCGCCATCGATAGTTCGATCAGTTCGCGAATGCGCTTCTCGTTCTTCGGCGTGCGGCACTTCAGCTCGGCTATCAGCGGCGGCTGAAACGCCCCGGCGTCGAATTCGTTCAACATTGCATTGAGCAGGGCCTGGTCGACTTGCGGCAGCTCCTGCCGTTTGCCGGCCGGAACGAGGTGGTCGTGCTCCAATGTCACCGGCCCGTGGCTCACCCACCATTCGGCCAGCGCTTGCCGCAGACGCGGCGGACACGCGCCGGGCATCCACGCCGGCGCCTGGGCGCGAGCCAGCCCCGGCAGACGCGGGTTTGCCGCGATGAATTCCTTCAGCCGGCGCTGCAGGTCCTCGCTCAGAGCCTGCAAGTGTGAGTTGTGTACGCACAGCCGCAACGACGCTGCTTCGATCACACGGATTTTGCCGGCCCCCATCAACCGCCGGCACATCTCCGCTGCTTCCTGCTCGTCGCGCAGCCCGGCGCGGACGGACAGACGCTTGTCGTCCAAAGGCTGCCATTCGGCCGCGCGGATGACCTCTTCCAAGCGCGCGGCGGGCTGGCCTTCAAACAAGGCCTGCAAGCCCTGGCGCTGTATCGGGCGCCGCGCAGTCCAGAGCCGCCCGACGGGGCGCAGAACGCGGCCGCCGCCCAGCGTGCGCATGCCGCTTTCGTCACGCAAGATAAAGCGCTGGCCCCAGGTGGCGACGATGGGCTCGGCGGTCTTCACTTGCGCGAAGACGCCCGATACGGTTTCGCTCTCGGGCTTGTCCGCCAGCCGCAACTCCGCCAGCACCTCGGACGTCGCAATGTGCAGGCGCAGCCGCAAAACGTCCTTGCGCGTCTTGCCCGGCATGCGCAGCGTAGCCAGCCGCACGTCCAAAAACCGCGCCGGCTCCAGATATCCGGGCGTGGCCAGTGTGTAACCGCGCGCCACGTCCTCTCGCGACACTCCCGCCAGGTTCAAGGCCAGTCGCCGCCGCCCGGCCGCCGAATCGCGGGCATCATGGTGCGACTGGAGATCACGCACCCGGACGCGCTCGGCCGTCGGCCACAGCTCCAACTCGTCCTCGCGGCTCACTGTTCCATGTGCGACCGAGCCGGTCACGACTGTGCCGCGCCCGGGAATGACGAACGAGCGGTCGATCGGCAAGCAAAACCAGCGGTACGGCTCGGCCTGCCGGCTCTGTTCGCGCGCCAACCGCGCGAGTACGCCGCGCAACTCCTCCACCCCGCGGCCATCTTCAGCGGAGGTACGCACGCAACATAGCGGCTGGATGCCGAAGCCGGTCAGCAGCCCGCGCACTTCGTCCTCGACCGCGTCGGCCCATTCGTCGTCCACCAGGTCCATTTTGCTCAGCGCCACGATGCAGCGCTCGACGCCAAGCAAACTGAGGACTTCCGCGTGCTCGCGCGTCTGCGGCATGACCGAGTCATCCGCGGCGACTACGAGCACGGCGACATCGATACCCGTTGCCCCGGCCACCATGTTTCGGATGAAGCGCTCATGCCCGGGCACGTCCACAAAGGAAATGTCGCAGCCGTCGAACTGCCCGTGGGCGAAGCCCAGGTCGATCGTCATGCCGCGGACCTTTTCCTCGGGCAGGCGGTCGGGATCGGTTCCGGTGAGAACCCAAACCAAGCGGCTCTTGCCGTGATCGATATGCCCGGCGGTGCCGACGACCAGTTTCGGAGCGTCACTCATGTTTGGGATTGTAAGCTGGCCGGCGGGAGGCGTGCCATTGTTTGGGAGGGATCGAAGGGATCAAGAGTTAAAGAGCAGAGCCTGGGCGTGTCGCCCCGGAATGCCGCCGACAACCTCCTTGATCCCCGCATGCCTGATCCGACGGCAACCTGCCCTGATCCCAGTCCCCGCCCAGCAAACGCACCTGTTCCGTTTCGGGCGTGCGACACGCGCGATTGCGCACTCTGCACATTCCGGCTCGACACGAGCCGGCTCTGCTACTCACTACAGACGGGAGCCGCTCTCACCGCACGGCAGACTGCCAGCAGGTTGGCCCGCGGGACTCGTTCGGGATCATACGTGCAGCCTGGTGCGATCAGTATCGGGCGGTCGCCGGCTTGGCGCAGGGCGTCGGCCACCTCGCGCTCGCAGTCCTGAGGAGTGCCCTCGGGCAGCGTTCGGAGATTATCCAAACCCGCGCAGATAGCCGGTTTGACCCAGTCGCGGACGTCAGCGATGGAGGGTCCGGCGCTGCGGTCGGCCCAGTTCAGGACGTGGACCGGGTAGTCGGCGAAGTCGCGGAAGTGCACCGGCGTGCCGCAAACGTGCAGCATGTTGAAACGCCCACGCGCCGCGCCGTCGAGAATCTGCAGGTCGGCCGGCCGGACGAGGTCGGCATACCGGGCGCGGTTTGTACCGGCGCGCTCCAGCCAGTCATCACGCACGGACAGGAAAATGCCATCCGCACCGGCGTCCAGGCAGCGACGGGCGAAATTGGCCAGACTGGCGGCGGCCACGCGGATGGCGCGGCGCAGCGTCTCTTCGTCTTGCGCCAGAAAACTGAGAAGTTGCCCGCTGACTTCGTCATCCGGCGCCAGGTTCGGCGGCTTGTGCTCCCGAGGCGGTCGAACTATGTGCCGCAGCGTGGACCATGCGTTGAAGACGGTGGTCGTCATCAGCACGCGCCCGCGTAACCGGCGTTTCAAGGCAGCAATGAGCTCGAGTTGCCGGCCAAATTCGCCCTCGTCGCCGCGGAGCTCTGTAAGGCCGGCCAGGTCCGCAACACGCTCAACCGGCAAGGCGTGCGGATAACCGTTGTCATTCATGATCTTTAGAAAGTCTAGATCGAATGCCTCCAAGTGCGCCAGGTGCGCTGCGACTGCCGGCTCACCGGCGACCTGGTGCGGTCCGAAGTGATGCCAGAAACTGAGCGGAGCGCGGTCTGACCATCGGCCGCTGAGGACTCTTTCAACTCGCTCGACCGGACTCATGTCGGCCTCCCGCCTGGAACGGCACTAGCGGATGCGGAGCACAATTTTGCCCAGCACGTGTCCCGCTTCGAGGCGTTCGTGGGCCTTGGCCGCTTGGCCCAGCGGGTACTCTGCCGCAATTACGACCCGCAGCCGGGTAGCCTCGATGGCCTCGTTCAGCAGTTCGAGTTCACCAACGTCGGCCACGGCGTCATAGCTGACGACACGCAGGCCCGGCCGCTTGAGCGGCTCGGGCTCCACGCCGTTCGGATAAGCCAGGCGTCCGTCGGGGCGCAGGGCATCCAGGCAACGTTCGAGCGGCTCACCGCCGGCCAGCGCGAATACGGCGTCGACGCCGTCCGGCGCGAAGCGCCGGATCGCAGCGGTGATGTCGCCCTGGCGGCCGTCGATGGCCTCGTCGGCACCCAGGTCGCGGACCAATTCCGCGCCGTCGGTGCCCGAAGCGGTGGCGAAGACGCGGGCGCCGCGCCATTTCGCGAATTGCACCGCCAGCGTGCCGACTCCGCCTGAAGCGCCGTGGATTATGAGTGTGTCGCCCTGCTTGATGCGCAATGCATTGTCAATGCCTTGCAGCGCGGTCAAAGCGGTCGCGGGCATGGCGCCCGCCTCCCTGAGCTCGAGGCCGGCGGGTATAAGCGCGGCTTTGCTCGCCTCAACGGCGGCGAACTCGGCGTAAAAGCCGCCTTTGGGACTGAGCCAACTGTAGCCGTAGACCTTGTCGCGGACCTTCAGGCGGCGGACGCGGGCGCCGGTTGCGACGATGGTGCCGGCGCCATCCGTTCCGAGCACGAGCGGAAATCGTGGGCGGCCTTCAGGCCACCAGCCGGCGCGGATGGCGGGATCCCAGGAGCCGACGCCGGCAGTGTCGACGGCGATCAGCACCTCGTGGTCATCAATGCGAGGCACGGGCAGTTGGTGGACGGTCAGCATCTCGGGACCGCCGGCGTCATCAATCGCCACGGCACGCATAGTCAAGGGAACGGTCCGCGGCACCGGCGGGGTTACAGGAGTTTTTCCGGAATGAGAAGGCGCCATTTGATACTCCCAGAATCGGTCGGCGTTTGCCGGGCTGATTGTAGGTGCCGCCGGCGCCGCCGGTCCGGCCATGTGGCCATTTACTGCCACTGGCGGCGCGGGTGCAGGTGAAATGTGCCGCCACGACTGAACTTGCGCTCACACGTGCTCGTCCGGGGCCGGCATGCCCGATAACTAGCCGCGGGACCTCACCGCGCAGCCGAGAAAGGGGGGAAGTTGCGGCTACCTTTCGGGGAGAGAGCCGTTGGGCCGCGTGGCTATAAAAAAGCCGTTTCGCGCGAAGGTTGGTTTGGGATCGACAGGCGTTTGTGTTAAGCTGCGATGAATCTGCGAAGGATTCCGGCGGCGGCTCGATGAGTCTCACCGGAGTGGTGCAGCTTGAACAAGCACTGCTCGAGCGACTGTTGACTGTACATCGGGAGGGTGGAGAGCACAATGAGGAGAACACTCGGACTGGCGCTGGCGATGGTGCTGCTTGCGAGCGCGGCCGCGGCGCACGCGGATGGCCGCGATGTTCTGGAGGAGCTTGGGCCGTGCATGGCCGGTGCGGGGCTGCCCGCAGATCCGGAATGTCTGGCGGCGTTCGACGTGGACGGCGATGGGGATGTCGATCTGCACGACTTCGCGGCCCTGCAGGCCGGGGTTGATCCTGTGGGCGCCTGCTGCTTCGACAACTACTCGTGTGAGATTCTGACGGAGGCCGCCTGTCTGGCGGCGGGCGGAGGCGGCGAATGGCTGGGCGCGGGCAGCGAATGCGGTCAGTGCACGCTAGTACGCATTAGGGCGATCACTTTTGGCGGGACCGGCTCCACTACCATAAAGCACGACTGTGCGTATCCGCCGTGCAGCAGTTATGGCACGCAACAGTGGTTGGACGCCAACCATGACGGCGATGTGCTGGATGCGGGCGACCATGATTATCCGGTCGCCTATGTGCGCAATTCGCACGTTACGCTTTCGGGCGTTCAGTTCTGGGTTTCGCCTTCCGGCACTGCCAGCGGGGTTCAGGTGCGGGGTTACGGGCCTGACGGTTTGACCTTTACCGGCACTGGCAACCTTTCCGGCAGTACGCTTAATGTCTCGGGTACGCTGGTTTCAGAAGGCACCCTGCCAAATACGGTTAAGTATTACCCGAGCTTCGACATAGTCTGGGAAGTAGCGTTCGACGGCGTCAACTTCGTTGATGGCGGTACCAGCAGCACGCGGCTTTATGTCACGCGCAGCACGCCGTTGGGAGACTGCCTGGAAAGCTATTTCCACATTAGTACACAGGCCGCCGATGGCCTGGCCGATGAACAGCCGGTGATAGACGCCATTTGGGCCGAATTCGCCGATCGCGAAGTCTACAACGTTGATGGCGAGCGACTGGGGTACTATCGCGGCGTGTTGTGCGCCTCTTACTGCACTTACTATAGCGCCCCGGAGCTGGTGTACTACACCACTTCCCAGTGCGGCGGCTGGGCAGACCTACTGCGGCAGTGTTTCAGAACGCAGGGTCTGAACTCCTCGGTGTTTGTGACGGCCGAGCCGCTCACCTCAGCCCTGCCGTTGGACTGCGGCAGCTATCCTTCCTCGGCCGCGGGATTCCTCGTCAAGAACTACACCTTCAACGGTTGGGGCACGTCGTGTACAGCTTATCCATTCTCGTTTAATGACCCGTGTGGTTACTATGCGGCCTGGCCGTCGCCGACCTGCACCGACGCAACGGGCTTGCCGGGCCAGGACAACCCCAACCCGGCCAGCTGGTTCGCCCGGCATTTCATCGTGAAGATCAATATGGCTTATTACGACCCCTCCTACGGCGCGGGACCGTTCACCGGGACGCAAGAGCAGGCGAACATGCAGTGGGAGCTGGGGGCAATGGCGGGCTACTTCGGGAGGGCGGAAGCTTCGTCCTCACGAGCCGGTGTACGCAAGGACATAGCCCAGACGCGCGAAACCTACTTTGACCAGTAAAATTCGGCAACAGGAGAGGACCGATGATAGCACATCGTTTGTCTATTTGCGGCATGTGGCTCGGCGTAGCTCTGGCATTGGGAGTAGCGGCGCACGCGGCTGATCCGGCTGATCCGGCGGATGCGGTGAGCCAGGTAATCGCCGTTCCGCGGCACAACCAGTGGACATTGGTGGACCCGGAGCAGCGGCCGATTCTGAAGAAGGTCGTCGAATTGCCTGCGGCGCAGCGGGATCAGCTTCTACGCAGCAGCGACGCGCGGCTGCGCGGGATCGGCATTTTCATCGCCGAGCAGCAGGGCGACCTGGCTGCGCTCCTGTCGTTGAAGGACAAGCTTTCCGACAACGCATCCACCGTTCCATACGCCGTGCCGGTGGCCCAGGTGGGCGAGTATGTAATTCGCCCGCAGACCCTGGCCGATTACCTGACCACTGTGTACCAGGAATGGTTCGGGGTGGACGTGGACAAATCACGGGAACGCTTCGACAACCTGCTCGCACCGCTGAGCGGTCAGCCGCAGAACTTCGTGCAGCCCTGGATTGTCCGGCTGCGGCGGGCGGCGTCAGACGAGAAGGCCGTGGCGGAGATCAAGAAGAGCATAGCGGCCCTGCCGGAAGACGTGCGCTGGGCGGTGGTCACGCTGGGTTACGGCGATAGTCTTTACAGCAAAGCTGAGGCCCGCGCGCTATTGGGCGGGCTGTCGCGACCGATCCAGGAGCGCTTGCGCTCCGGCGAGGAATTGCTGCCGAATGAGCCGTTGCTGCAGAGTACGTCGTTCCGGGCGGCACTCATGCGGGTTTACGGCGAGCTGGCGGTGGCAGACTAGTCTGCCGCTGGTAAGAGGCAGCACTCGCGGGTTCGTAGTGCGCGCTGTTGCTGAACTGGTGGCGGCGCGCACATCGGGAGCGACGCGTTATCGCGCATTCCGGGGCGATACGCCCCGGCCCTGCTACGGCACGCATCGGCTTTGCCGTTGTGAGTTGGCCGGCGAAGTAGTATCCTGGCCGAAGCCGGCAGGGATGCTGCGAGCTATTTCTGGCGGTCGAACATGGATGGAAGCGCGGCAGCGGTGATCGAAACTCCAAGGATGGATGACGTGCTCCCGCAGGACCTGCGAAATTTCCCGATTCACATGGTCGGTATCGGCGGCAGCGGCATGTGCGGCCTGGCTGCGCTGTTGCTGCGCCGCGGCGCCTGCGTCAGCGGCACCGATGGACGCGATGGCGAGGAATTGCGGCGCCTGGCCGCCGCGGGAGTCACCGTCAGCACATGCCAGGCGGCGGAGAGCGTGCCGCAGGGCGTGCAGATGCTCGTCAAATCCGCGGCCGTGCGCGACGATCATCCGGAGATTGTCGAAGCCCGGCGGCGCGGCGTGTGCATCGTGAAGTACGCCGAGCTGCTGGGGCTGCTCATGGCCCATTGCGGTGAAGGCATCGCCATCAGCGGCACGCACGGCAAGAGCACCACGGCCGCTTGGCTCTCGTATGTCTTGCGCCGCGCGGGCCGCGACCCGAGCTTTGTGATCGGCGCCGGCGTCAGGCAGCTCGGCGGCGGCAGCGGCGCGGGCGACGGCCCGTATTTCGTGGCCGAGGCCTGCGAGTACGACCGCTCGTTTCTTAACCTGCGTCCCCGGCGGGCCGCCATTCTCAATATCGAAGAAGATCACCTCGACTACTACGCGGACATCAACGACATAGTGGCGGCTTTCCGCGAGTTCGCAGCTGGCATTCCCGAGAGCGGCTTGCTCGTCACGAATGCCGACAATCCTCACTGCCGCGCCGTGGCTGATGCACGTAACGGGCGGGTCCAGCTATTCGGGCGCGGGGCGGCTGCCGAGTGGCGCGCAGTCGACGTTACGCGCGAGAACGGCACTTACGCCTTCGTGGGCTGCCGCGGCACAGAGCGGCTGGGGCGGGTGGTGCTCACCATTCCGGGCCGGCACAACGTGGACAACGCTCTGGCGGTGATCGCACTGGCGCACGACTGCGGCCTGAGTTGGGACGCGATCGCGCCGCCTTTGGCCGAATTCTGCGGGGCACAGCGGCGGCTGGAGCTGCGCGGGGAAATCGGCGGCGTGCGTATTGTGGACGACTACGCCCATCATCCAACCGAGATCCGCGTGACGCTGCTGGCGGCCCGCGAGCGCTACCGCCCGCGCGAGCTGTGGTGCATCTTCCAGCCGCACCAGCATTCACGCACGCGTTTCCTAATGGAGCACTTCGCCCAGAGCTTCAGCGAGGCCGATCACGTGATCGTGCCGGACATCTACTTCGTGCGTGACAGTCAGCGTGATCGCGAGTTGGTGTGCGCGGCCGATCTGGTCGAGCAGATTCGCGCCCGCGGAGCGGCGGCGGAGTACCTGCCCGATTTCGGCGGCATCGTGGAACGGGTCGCCAAAGACGTGCAGCCCGGGGACGTGGTGATGACGATGGGGGCCGGGAACATCTGGATGGTTGCCGATGAGCTGCTTGCCCGGTTGCGAAGCGATTTGCCAGGTTGATGCGCCGCTGAGCGAGCACACCTGGTACAAGCTGGGAGGGCGGGCCCGGTTCTTGCTCACGCCGCGGGATGAGGCGGAATTGGCGACGGTACTGGAGTGTTGCCGCAGGGAGGGCGTCAGGTGGCGCGTGCTGGGGCGCGGTGCGAATGTGCTGGTGCGCGATGCAGGGGTGGACGGCGCGGTCATCAAGCTGGTCGGGCCGGCCTGGGAACAAGTGCGCTGGGACGGTGCGGTTGTTACCGCCGCAGCCGGCGCCGATTTTCCGCGACTCGCCAAGCAAAGCGTGGAGCGCGGGCTGGGCGGTTTGGACGGGCTGGCGGGCATTCCCGGCAGCGTGGGCGGGATAGTGCGCATGAATGCGGGCGGCAAGTACGGCAACATCGGCCAGGTTACGCGGGCCGTCCGCGTCATGTATGCCGACGGCCGCATCGAGACCTGGGCGGCCGAACGTATCGGCTTCGGATACCGGCATACAGAAATCAACAATGTGATCGTGCTGGAGGCGACGTTCGTCCTGCAGCCGGGCGACCGCGACTCGCTGCGCGAGCGCTTCCAGGCCATCTGGAAAGAGAAGGCCGCCGAGCAACCGGCCGTCAGCGGGCGAACCGCGGGTTGCATTTTTAAGAACCCGCTGGTTGACGGGCAGCGCTTGCCCGCCGGCCGCCTGATTGACCAGGCCGGCCTGAAAGGGGTGCGCGCCGGCGGCGCGGAAATCAGCCGCAAACACGCGAATTTCATTGAAGCCGGACAGGGCGCAAAGGCACAAGACGTGATAGACTTGATGGAGATGGCACAGCAGGCTGTGCGGCGCAGCGCGGGAATAGAGCTAGAACCTGAAATCGAAGTTTGGTGAGCCGGCACCCGCCGACAGGGAGTAGGGCACTGACCAGAGCATTAACCGTGAGTACCGAGCAAGATTTGGCAGGCACAGCGTTGCGCATCACCGTTCTGCGCGGCGGACCAAGCGCCGAGCGCGAGATCAGCCTCGCGTCGGGGAAGGCGGTGGCCGAAGCGCTTCGCTATCGCGGGCATGATGTTTTTGAAACCGACATCGGGCCAGACGACTTGTCGCCGCTCGAACACCCGGCGGACGTGGTTTTTCCCGCCTTGCACGGCACGTTCGGCGAGGATGGGCAATTGCAGCGGATTCTCGAGCAACGCGGCATGCGCTTCGTGGGCTCGGGCTCGGCGGCGTCCGCGCTGGCCATGGACAAGGTCGCCAGCAAGCAACGCGTCCTCGAGATCGGACTCGAAACGCCGCCCTTTGAGGTCTGGACCGCTGTTGACAGTTACGAAAGCACGCGCCTGCCCCTGCCCGTGGTCGTCAAGCCCGCCGACCAGGGCAGCAGCGTAGCCACGTTCATCGTGCGCGAGGCCGAGCAATTCGCACCGGCTGTCTCTGAGGTCGTCGGCACTTTTGGGCGCGCGCTGGTCGAGCGTTTCATCGTAGGCGACGAGATAACCGTCGGCATCCTGGGCGGTGAACCGTTGCCGCCGATTTGCGTTCGCCCGCGCCGCGCGTTCTATGACTACCATGCCAAATACCTCGACGACGCGACCGAATACCTGTTCGATGCCGGGCATACCGCCGCGCTGCTGGAGCGCGTGCAGGCCGCCAGCCGGCGCATCTTCCACGCCCTGGGCTGCCGGCATCTCGGCCGCGTCGACTGGATCGCGGATGCTGATGACCGGCTGTGGTTTCTGGAGGTGAACACGATGCCCGGGTTCACCACCCATTCGCTGGTGCCAAAGGCCGCAGCCCGCGTCGGAATCCCCTTCGACGAATTGGTCGAGCGGCTCATCTACATGGCGCGGCGCTCATGAGGCATACGCGGCGGAACAAGCCGATTCCGCGCGACCGGGGCTTACGCCCGCCAAGCATCTCGCCGCGCAGCGCGCGGCGCCTGGCATTGGCCCTGCTATGGGCCGGGACGTTTGTGGGGCTGGCGTACGGGTTGCACCGGCTGGACGCGTTTGCCGCTGAAGCGGCGGACGGCGCGCCCTGGACGCCGCAATTCCCGAACGTTCCAGGCACGATTCCTGACTGGATACCCATCGAGGTCGCAGATGCCGTGGGGCTCTGCGAGGGCGGCGCGTTGTGCGCCATGAGTATCAACGATCCGCTCTTGTGCGAAGCGATTGGGACAGCCGTGCGAAGCTCGCCCTGGGTCGCGAAGGTCGAACGGGTCACAAAACAGCCTGATGCCGTAAACATCTATGCCAGTTTTAGAACTTTTCTGACCTTCGTGGTCTACAAGGGCAAGGGCTACCTGGTGGACGAAGAGGGTTTTCGCCTTCCCCGTGAAGAAACCGAAAGCCGTCTTCCCGCTTACGAGATGATCCTCCTTGAAGGCGTACAGGAGCCGCCCCCGCCGTACGGCCAAGCCTGGGAAGGCGAAGCGGTTAAAGGCGGGCTGCAACTCGTAAAACTGTTGCAAAACGATTGCCCGCCCGGCCCGCGTGCGTTCATAAAAGCGGTAGATGTTTCGAACTATGGTGGGCGCAAGAACCCGCGTGACGGCTGGCTTAGCATCCGCACCGTCCACGCCCGCACCAAAATCCAATGGGGATACCCGCCCGGCGAAGAGTATCTAACGGAAGCGTCGGCCCAGAAGAAGCTGGCCTACATTCAACTGGCGTTTTCGCGGTACGGCGAGTTCCCGGATGGTAAGATCTTCGATGTTAGAGATCGCAGGGATTTGCAGGTGTCCAACGCACCCTGAGTTTTGGAGGCCCATGGAGCCGGCGCATGAACGAACTGCTTAACATGGCCTATGACACGGCCATGCAGCACATTCCGCATTCCGAGCTTTGGAAACCCCAAGCCGGGTTGGCTCTCGTGGGCGCGTTTGGGCTCATTCTGCTGCTCAGGGGCGCCAAGCTGTTTCCGGCCGTTACGGCTTTGGCTTTCATGGCCGGCGGCGGCATCGCTGGCGGGTTCCTCGCGAAGAGTTTAGGAACGGCGCTCTGGCCGACAGTGGTTGTCACAGGCGTAATCGGTTTTGGGCTGGGTTATTTCCTCTTTAAGCTCTGGTTGGCAGCGCTCGTCGGTCTTAGTTTGGCCGCGGTCGGGCTGATGCTCTACGGCGAAAAAGTCGTAAAGCCTTACGTCGAGAATTTCTCTTCGCGCAACTTGGATGCCGGGCAAGGGTTAATGGGTATCAACATTCCCGAAACACCACTGGCTACGCAAGCCCCGTCATCCTGGGCCGCGCAGTCTTGGGAGCACCTGTCCACGGTCGTGCCCAATTTTCAGGCGAGCTTCTGGACGATTGTCGGCTCGATCGGATTGGCGGGTTTGGTGTTTGGGCTGCTGCTGCCCAAAATCTCCCGCGCACTGGTCGCCGCGACGCTGGGCACCCTGCTGAGTTGCTTGGCTCTTTTGCTCATACTGAAGAGCAAGTGGCCGGCCGCCTTGAACGAGCTCCAACGCCTCGGTGAATGGGGCTGGACCATCGTGGCGCTGCTGTGGGCGGTGTCCCTGCTCTACAACTTCGCCAGCCTGCGCCGTAAACCGCGCCCCGCCGCCGGCAGCGAGGAACCCGAGATGCCGGAACCAGCTACAGCCTAGCCGCCCATAAAAGTTGCCGGCCCTCACCCCGCAACCGCCAACCGTGCCTCGGACTGACTGCCACCGGACTGATAATTGATAACTGAAAAGTGGCAGCTCATATTTGCCGAACAGCGCGCGCGTTTCCAACGATTAACGCTGATGGAGATACGCGCTTGTCCGGCATTCAGATCGAGACATTTCGATGGGCGGCCGCACAGCCGGCTTTGACCGGCTTGGTGATTATGGGGGCCGGGTTCATCTACGGTTTTTATGGGGCGCGGCTGTTCCGGTTACTTATCGCGGCGAGCTGCGCCGGCTTCGGCTGGCTGGGTGGTCACCTGGCCGCCGGTTTCGTTAGCGACATTCCGGCGCCGGCGCTGGGCGCCATCGGCGCCGTGGGGCTCGGTCTGGCCGCCACGCGCATGCTGCGGGCCGGTGTAGCGTTCACCTCGCTCGCCACCTGGGCCGTCATAGGCGCCTATCTGGCCGGGCAGTTCGGGCTCGGGCGCGACGGGGGCCTGATCGCGGCGGGACTGGCAGGGTTGTTCGGGTTGACGCATGCGCTGCTGGATTGCCGCGGCACGACCGTGGTGCTGACGACGCTGCAAGGGGTGGTCATGATCGTCGTCGGCTGGGTGAGCGTCACGAGCCAGATCGCGCCGTCGCTCGGCGCCACGTTTCGCGAGTGGGCTAACAGCCAGGAGCTGCTGGTGCCTGGATTCCTGGCGATGCTTTTTGCCACCGCCTATTCGTGCCAGGTGCTGCGCCAGCGAAACATCAAGGGCATCTGAAGGCTAGGTCGCCCCTGAAGGCTAAGTTGCCGTTTTCACTTGTGATTATCAGCAGCGGCCAGCGCCTGAAAGCTGCCCACCGATCTCAGGCGCCGCCCGGATGATCCAAGACGGGCGGGACTTTGAAGAACCCGTCAGCGCGTTGGGGGGCGTTGGCCAGCGCCCTCTCGTTGTCGAATGGGACGTGCGGCTCGTCGTCGCGTGCGACGTTTGTGACCGGTAACGGATGGGCCATCGGTTCCACCCCCGTGGTATCGACCTCCCGTAACTGTTCGACGTAATCGACGATCCGCCCCAGTTGCCCGGCGAACAGCGCAACCTCGTCCTCGGTCAGCTTCAGCCGCGAGAGGCGGGCGATGCGGCGAACGTGCTCTTCGTTAATCTGGGCCGGCATGATCCTGCCTGACTCGCCCCGCTTGGGAGCCTCGGCTCAGCAAGGCCCGCGCCGGGCTATTCAGCGGCAGCCGGCTCGGGCTTTTGCCAGTCGCGCTTGAGCGGCTTGGTAATCAGCCCCATGCGGATGGCCTTGGCGCTGACGCGAATCCGCGTGACTTTGCCGTCGATGACCGCGCGCACCCTCTGGATGTTCGGCTTGAACTTCCGCCGGCTGATTCCAGTGCTTTTCCGGCCGACGCCGCCCAGGTACTTGGCCTTGCCGCGGCGCGCGACGGAGTTGCCGAAAGTGGTCTTCTTACCGGTAAACTTACAAACCCGGGACATCGCGTGCCCTCGTCTTCAAATTCAAACCGCAGCGTAGCTCCACAGCGCCGCTGCCGGCAGCCGTAACGCGCGAGTTCAGCACTTTATCACGCCGGGCGGGGGCGGTCAACGGGAGGGGGAGTAAGGGATCTAGGGATCCAGGGATCAAGGGATCTAGATCGGCGAGCAGAGCCGGGGCGGGCCGGCTCCGAGAGGGAGCAAGGGATCTAGTGATCGAGGGAGCAAGGGGGCAAGAGGGCAAGGAGTCCGAGCAAACGGCGCTTTTGCTGGCGGCGGGGAGGCGGTCTGATAATAGGCCTCGTATTTGGGTTGGATGGGCAGTTTGCCAAACGGTTGCCGGTTTGGCCGATAAAAGCGGCGTTCGGGTTGCGCCCAGGGCAGGTTGCCAGTTTGCCAAGGTACGCGCGCTCGGTTTTGGCAAAGTGCCGCGCTGCGCGAGAGCAGGAGTGAGGTGAAAGGTGAACAGGAGAGGGGGAGGGAGGGGGCGCGCGGTGCTACCCCAGGTGATCAAGCGGTCTGATAAAAACGCGTGTGGCTGGAGGCATACGGGGCAGGCGATCAGATACTCATGGTTTTTGTGCACTCGATTTTGATAACCTGAGGCGCCGCTGCGCGGAGAGAGTTGATAGGAGAGAGGTGAACAGGCGAGAAAGCGCGGAGACGGATGATAGTTGACAGGTGAGCAGGAAGGACGTTTCGAATGCCGCATATTGGTCGCCTTTCTGCGCGGGGGCGCGCGGTTCTAGTAGAGATTCTATAAAGCCGTCAGCTTTCAGCTATCAGCTATGAGCCGGAGGGCGCGGATTGTTGGCGTTTGCTGGCCAATGGCGGGGTGGGCGCTGCTTGGGGT
>ENA-UOUL01000818-UOUL01000818.1-bioreactor-metagenome-genome-assembly--contig:-NODE-818-length-50024-cov-6.473742_pt1 | contig 50024 bp, 61 predicted proteins | sample MGYA00249838_ERZ747220 | MGnify/ENA primary metagenome ERZ747220 (study PRJEB28778, sample SAMN05720191) | bioreactor metagenome | isolation source: Anaerobic biogas reactor | place: USA:Washington... | reverse complement strand
TTATCAGCTTGATTGATAACCGACTTATTATTATACTGGTCAATATAATAATAAGCTACATAATTTCCGCCTTCTGGTCTCCAAGCTGAATTTAAAACTGCATCTCTGACTGCCCCTATAAAAGTATCATTAAAATACAAACCGGGAGCAAATTCCATATTAGGGTTCTTATCTGTTGTAACCGCTATACATTCCCTTTTATTAAATGTTACTTTTTTAATACTTTCAATCTTAACACCGTTTACAGCACTAATGAAAGGAATAGTAGTTTCATAACCATCCACCTTAATACCTGGAATTGAGCCTGGAGGTTCTATTTTTCCTAATTCTTTAAGTACACCGTCCTGATGTGGGGGCTGGGGCTTTTGTTTGAGTTCTTGGGCTATTTGTTCCATGATTTTGTCCTGTTCTTCTTTTGTTTGACCCTTACTGAATACATGAGCTACTCTATTACCATTGTCCCATGTTACTGTTGCTCCGAGATACTCGCTGATAAACCTTACTGGCACCATAGTACGGCTGTTAGTAATTACAGCTGTGGTATCCATATATTTTGTTTGACCATTAACTATTACATCCTTACGGTCAATAGTAGCCATAATATCCGTATCCTTGAGAGCATCATGAGCCTTATTGGTAATGTGTACCTGTCTAGTATTTGGCAACCACTCTACATTAGCTCCCAAAGTTTCTGCTGGGAATCTAACAGGAACCATTGTTCTATTATTTTTGTCTATATAAGGCTTCTGGTCAGGAAAATTAACCAAAGTACCATTAATCGCTAGATTAACCGTATTAACATCAGCAAAAACAGAATTAGAACCAATAAATCCAAAAAACAATAAAGAAATAATTAAAACCATTAAATGCTTTTTCAAATCCTATTCCCCCTATAAATCAATAATTATATATATTTTACCATATTAGTATATATAAAGCGCGGCCTCCCAGCTCTGCTGGGAGGCCGCGCCGCCGGCAGCTTCCACATAATGGTATCTGCTAAAATAGTGCCTTGATTGGTGCCGCCCATCATCTATCTTCAAGTCTTTTGTAAACTGCGAAGTAAGTCGGCTATATTAGCTTTCCCTATATTTCCTGCAACTAATTCCTTTACGGGCACCTTGTACGGCAAAGTGAAATAGGCTAAAGACCCGGGCATGGACTTTACTGACTATCCAGCCACCTGGCTGTTTAAGTCAGCTACAATAAATAATTTATCAGGATCACCCCTACATAAGCAGGGCCATAATGGCTTTGTGCGCATGCAAACGGTTTTCCGCTTCTTCGAACACCCGTGACTGGGGACCATCCATTACCTCATCGGTAATCTCCTTGCCTCGCTTGGCCGGCAGGCAATGCAGTACAATCGCATCCGGGCGGGCCAGGCTTAAAAGCTTCCGGTTTACCTGGTACTGGAGGAAATGCTGTTCCTTGTCATCAGCCTCTTCTTCCTGCCCCATGCTGGCCCATACATCGGTGTAAACCACATCAGCGTCAGTGATGGCCTCCACCGGGTCGCTCAAGACTTGCAAGCGAGCTCCGCTTTCCTGAGCATCCTCCCGGGCCATTTCCAGAATGGACACATCGGCTTCGAAACCGCCCGGTGAAGCAATGGCCACATCCATACCGACTTTGGCGCCGCCGAAAAGCAGGGAATGGGCTACATTATTGCCATCGCCGATAAAGGCGCATTTCAAGCCCTGCAAGGTTCCCTTATGTTCTTTTATGGTCATCAAATCCCCTATCACCTGAGTGGGATGAAGTAAATCGGTCAAGCCATTGATTACGGGAACAGAGGACCATTGGGCCAGTTCCAAAACTTCTTCATGCCCAAAAGTGCGGATCATAATGCCATCCACCATCCGGGTCAGAACCTGGGCGGTATCTTTTATGGTTTCCCCCCGTCCCAGCTGAATATCGCGAGGACTCAAAAAGAGGGCATGCCCGCCCAGCTGATACATTCCTACCTCAAAAGCTACCCGGGTACGGGTGGAGGCTTTCTGAAATATCATGGCCAGGGTTTTCCCCGCCAGGTAGTGATGAGCTATACCGGATTTTTGCATCTTTTTTAACTCGGCACCTACTTCCAGAATGTAGGCAATCTCTTCCCGGCTGAAGTCGTGAATACTGATAAAATCCCGCCCCCGGAGGTTATCATTTAGTTTTAACATCTTCCCACTCCCATCAATTTAGAATTTCCCCATTTCAGGGGACAAGCGGATAGTCACTTTCTGTTCAATGCATGCCTGCTCTGCTTCAAGCGCTCCATTCCATCAAGGCCCCTTTAAGAATCCCTATGGCCTGATTTATCTCCATTTCGCTTACCACCAGCGGGGGTACGAAGCGGAGCACTTTAGGCCCGGCCCCCAGCAGGAGCAGGCCTTTTTCCATGCAAATCTCCACCAATTCCCTGACCTCGGTATTGAATTCTATTCCCAGCATTAAACCCCGTCCGCGGACGGCGGTAATGCGAGGGTCACTTATGGAAAGCAAAGCTTGGTAAAAATACTCCGCTATCTTTTCCACTTGAGCCAGAAATTCCTGGCTGGCCACGGTATCTACTACCTTACAGGCCAGGGCTGTAGCCAGGGGGTTGCCCCCGAAGGTGGAAGCATGGTCGCCCGGGGCAAAACCGTTGGCTGCCTTTTCGCTGGCCAGCATGGCCCCAATGGGAAATCCCCCGCCTAGCCCCTTGGCCAGGGTTACGATATCCGGCTGCACCCCGTAAGCCTGGTAGGCCAGGAGTTTTCCACTCCGGCCCATCCCGCATTGGACTTCATCAAAAATCAGCAATATACCCTCCTGGTCGCAGATTTCCCGCAAACCCCGGAGGAAAGATAAATCAGCCGGTTGTATTCCTCCCTCTCCCTGAATGGGCTCCAGCATTATGGCACAAATGCTGTCATCCAACAAGGCTTCCACCGTATCCAGTTGGTTGAACTCGGCATAAACAAAACCCGGAGGAAGGGGGGCAAAGCCTTCCTGGTACTTGGGCTGTCCGGTGGCAGTCAGGGTAGCCAGGGTACGGCCATGAAATGAATTCTTAAAAACGATAATCGTATTTCTTTTTCCCTCTTTTTGACGATAAAAATACTTGCGGGCCAGCTTTATGGCGGCCTCATTGGCTTCGGCTCCGCTATTGCAAAAGAAGGCTTTGCCCATCCCTGAAGCCTGCACCAGTTTTTCGGCCAATTCCACCTGCGGCTTTATCCAATAAAGGTTGGAGACATGCCATAACTGCTCGCTCTGCTCCCGCAGGGTCTGGTTCAAAATATCGGGGCAGTGGCCCAGAAGGCAAACCGCTATACCGCCAACAAAGTCCAGGTATTGTTTGCCATTGGCATCCCATAGATAACAGCCCTTTCCCTTTACCGGCGCAATAGGAAAACGCCCATAGGTATTCATTACATATTCCTGACCTTTATCCATAATATCTTGACTGCTCAATGTATATCCTCCTGTTCTACTCGTTGACTACCATGGTTCCAATACCTTCATCGGTAAATATCTCCAGCAATATGGAATGGGGTACTCGTCCATCGATAATATGGGTGCGTCCAACCCCGCCGGTTACTGCCTCCACGCAGCACTGCACCTTGGGAACCATTCCCCCGGCTATTATGCCTTCTTGCACATAGTTTTCCACTTCACTGACCTTTAAGACGGAGATAAGGCTATTGCTGTCGGCTGGATTCATCATAAGCCCGGGCACATCGGTCAGGAGCACCAGCTTGTCGGCCTTCATGCTGACAGCAATGGCGGCCGCCACCAGGTCGGCATTAATGTTATAGCTTTGCTGATCCTCTCCTATGCCAATAGGAGCAATTACTGGAATATAGCCGTTTTCTATTACTTTTTCTATGAGCTCGGGGTTTACATACTGGACTTCACCTACAAAACCCATCTTGCCGCTGCCATCAGCAGGATGGGCCTGGATGAGCATGCCATCCTTACCGGAGATACCTACCGCCTTTCCCCCGCTGGCATGGATACCAGCCACAATCTCCTTGTTCACCTTACCCCCCAGTACCATTTCCACTATCTCCATGGTAGCCGCATCGGTAACCCGAAAACCATTTACGAACTCGCTTTGTATCCCCAGGCGGGAGAGCATCTGGTTGATTTCCGGCCCGCCGCCATGTACTACAATGGGATGCATACCGACGAATTTCATCAGGACAATATCCTGCATCACTTTCTGTTTCAACTCGCAATCAGTCATGGCGGCGCCGCCGTATTTTATTACCACCCGGCGCCCGTAAAAATCTTTTATGTAGGGTAGGGCCTCCACCAGAATTTCGGCCTTCTCCATCGCGGAAACAATCATATCTTAACCTCCCAAAACTTAAATAAGAAAAGTGAGGGGTAAGGGGTGAGGGGTCAGGGTTTTTCCCTTCTACATCTCACTGTTCAAGCACTACTAATAAATGATGTTACTGCAAAACACTTTTGTGCATATGGGTTGTGCAAGACCTCAAGTCCGGTAAGCCGCATTTATACGAACATAATCGTAAGAAAGGTCACAGCCCCAGGCGGTAGCCTGCTCTTTCCCCGACTTTAAATCTACTTTAATCAGCACCGGGTCCTGTTTAAGCTCCTGGCGTGCCCGCTCCTCATTAAAGATCAAGCCCATACCGTTCTCCGCCATTTTCTCCTGACCCAGGTATATATCCACCCGCCCGGGGTCGAAATCTGCTCCGGAATAGCCTGCCGCCGCCAGTATCCTTCCCCAGTTGGCGTCCTCGCCGAAAACGGCCGCTTTGGTCAAGTTGGAAGCAGTGATGGAGCGTGCAATCTGCCGGGCCTCTTCATAATCCGCGGCATTAACCACCTGCACTTCAATTAAACGGGTAGCACCTTCCCCATCCCGGGCAATCATTTTGGCCAGGCTGATACATAAAAAATCCAGTGCTTCCTGCAGGAGCAGGTAATCTTCCGAGCCCTCTACATCAATAAGAGGATTCCCCGCCAAAGCGTTGGCCAAAACTACCAGCATATCATTGGTAGAAGTATCCCGGTCCACGCTGATCATGTTGAAAGAGCGGTCGGCTGCGGCCTTTACCATTTTCTGTAAACATTTGCTGTCTATGGCAGCATCTGTTGTGATAAAGGCCAGCATTGTTGCCATATTGGGGTGTATCATGCCTGAACCTTTAGCAATCCCGCCTATTCTAACCGGCTTTCCCTTTATTTCTATTTCTATGGCCAGCTCCTTGCTGGTCAAATCGGTAGTCATTATGGCCTGAGCCGCATTATGCTCACCATCGCGGGAAAGGGCTGCAGCGGCTTTCCTGATCCCTTTTTCCACCTTTTCCATGGGCATAAAAACCCCAATGACCCCGGTGGAGCCGACCAATACATCACTGCCCTCAATCCCCAGCAGTTCCCCGGTCAAATCGGCCATCCGCTGGCTATCCTTAATGCCTTGCTCCCCGGTGCAGGCATTGGCATTGCCGCTGTTAGCCACTATAGCCCGGGCGGTGCTATCAGCCAAACAAGCCTTATTGTAGTCAATACAGGCAGCTCTGACTTTATTGCTGGTAAAAACTCCGGCAGCAGTACAGGGCTCAGTGGAATATATAATGGCGACTTCTTTTTTATCTATCTTCTTTATTCCCGCTTCTACCCCCTGGGCTAAAAAACCCCTGGGGGCACAGACAGAACCGTTTATAATCTTCATTAATTTCTCCTCCAAAAAATTATAATTATTATTGATGTACCACTGCAAAAAATTTATAAATATGCATTTGCATAAATATACCGCTCAGCTACAGATTAAAAGCGACCGAAGGGTGTGTAGGGAACGACCCCCGTGTCGTTCCGAATCAGGCGCAACAACCTTAATAGCGACCGCAAGGCGTTGTAGGGGCGGTCTTCGACCGCCAGCTTTCACCTTCGCCAACGCTTGCTTTTCATATTTATGCAACCCTATGTAACAAAAAGAGGTTTTATAGCAGAGCCAACATTTGTTATTTTTCTAAACAAATGTTGGCTGTCATTGTAAAGTATACGAGCAGTAAGAAAAAGCTTATCAGCCGAAGTCAGGACAGGTACTGCTATGCTAATTACGCCTCAGACCTTGCCCCACACCCTAATTTAGGGATGAATCCCCGCCAGTTTCAAACCGTTGTTCTCCTCCAGGCCCAATAAAAGATTCATATTCTGAATGGCCTGCCCTGAGGCTCCTTTGACCAGGTTGTCCAGAGCTGATACCAGTATGACATGACGGCTTTTCTCATCTACATATATCCCGATATCCAACAGATTGCTGCCGTAAACCCATTTGGTATGGGGCATTACTCCGGCAGGCAGGACTCGGACGAAATTCTCATTCCGGTACTTCTCTTCCAAAACCAACCTGACCAGGCCGGGGTCGGCCGTAGTTCGCAAACGAGCGTATATCGTAGTTAGTATCCCCCGGTTCATGGGAATCAGATGCGGGGTGAAGACCATTTCCACTGTTTTACCAGCGGCCCGGCTCAATTCCTGGGCTATTTCCGGCCCGTGCCGGTGAGTGCCTACCCCATAGGCCTTTACTCCTTCATTAACCTCGCAGAAATGACTGCTGGCTTTCGGGCTCCTTCCCGCTCCGGATACTCCACTTTTAGAATCTATCACCAGATTACTGGACTCTAACACCCCGGCCTCCAGCAGTGGAACCAGGGGCAAAATAGCTCCGGTGGGAAAACAGCCCGGGTTGGCTATCAAACTGGCCTGCTTTATTTCTTCCCGGTAAATTTCCGGCAATCCATACACGGCTTCCTCTAGCAGTTCCGGTGCTGGGTGGGTTAATTCGTAGTATTCCTCATAAAGCCCGGCATCCTTCAAGCGAAAATCCGCCCCCAGGTCCACACACTTTACGCCAGCCGGCAAGAGTTCCATAGCAATAGAGACGGAGAGCCCGTGCGGCAAAGCCAGAAATACCAGATCACATTCTTCTTTTAAAAGGTCCCAATTGCTCTCTTCGCAAATCAATTCGGAAAATCCTATCAAATGTGGATAAACTTCATCTATGCGCCGGCCAATATTTTCTGTGGAGAAAATTCTTACCGCTTCTGCCTGCTCATGATGAGCTAAAAGCCTTAATAAATCAGCCGCCGTATAGCCGTCACCCACTATTCCAACTCTAAACAATTTTTACAACCTCCCTGGTATGCCGGTCATTTTTTGAGCACTGCTCATAATTATACATTCCGATGTATAAATTTGCAATGAATATTATTCTTTTTTTACTTTTATATAAAACTCTTATTTTGTATAAGAGCTGCATAAGCAGGTGTGCAAAGCGTTATCCGGCAGAAGTAAATATATTTGATCCAATGCAAAAACCTTTTTAATACATAAATTGTTGCATAAATATACAGCCCGGCACTCAATCATTACCTCTCAAGTTTATTAACCATTATCATTTCTGAGTGCCGGGCCCACCAACCCTATTTAAATTTCTGTAGTAATATACTTTTTTGTGACTCTATTGCTAAAACCCCGTTTGTTGCATAAGGCTTGCTTAAATATACAAAGCGATTGGCGAAGCATGGGTGCAACACCCTGCTGGTACTCCTTATGTTGCATCCTTCGGATGTCACTATTAAGGTTGCACCGGCGAAGGTGAGCTGCAGTAGAATCTTTTCGTAAAAAGAGCAAATTTCTGCTGCCAGGGTTTATTTCCGGTATTCTATATGAAAAAGCTCCTGGTCTTCTTTCGATTCTAATCCCTCAAATTCCGCACCCGGCTTGAGCCTGAGCAACAAGGTGGAGTTGCCTCGTTTCCACTCGCTTTCTATCTCCTCGTCTGCCTGTTGGAAGCTGAAACGAGAAGGATTGGCCAAACGTGCTCTGCTAATCCCCTGTACACAATCCGCCAGGCATAAAGGGCCTCTGACCCTTACAAAAAGATCAGGAGAATTCAGCTTACCCAGATAGTCTTCCGCTATAATAGCCATTCTAACCGCCAAATGTAGGTAGCTGCATTCTTCCTGGTGGTGGACCAAAGCTCGTTTGCTCAAGATGCCTTGTCGCATTTCCCGGTTCTTCCCTTTTATATAGGAAGTAAGGGGCGAAAATATAGTATCATTCTCAAAATAGGGCTTGATATCAATTACCGGGGTTCCACCAATGGCATCCAGGCCTTTTAGATACAAGCGACAGCCTTCTACTCTTTCCAGGCGGGCCAAGGATAAGCCAATAGTATTAGGCCTAGTATAAGCCCGTAGAGCAAAAACGCCGTATTCAGGCAGTTCGGGGTTTATCCTGCCTGGCTTTACCCGCAGTACATCTCGCGGGGCTTTGTGAAACCATGACAAAACCCAGATATGGGAATTCTCTTCAATACCCTTTAATGCTTCCTGATATTCAGGAAATATTTCGATAACTGCCTCTAGCCCTCCCAGGGGCATATCTTCCGGTTCCTCCGTACTCGAAAGTACTTTTCCCACTGGTCTTAATACTATCTCTTCCATGAATCCTTCCTCCCTCTTTTTCGTATAAAGCTAAACAAATTCTGGCATAATTAATATAACGAGGTGAAATATGCTCCCCGCTAAGCGGTCGCCTATGAACAAAACAGGCGGCGGGTTCTAATCCCCCGCCTCGTTGCAGCGGTGTGTTGAAACTGCTTTACAGTTTCTTCCGATGCTTAAAGACTCCGCTAAAGAGCCTTTTTATTAAATAAAGCCATTTCATGTAACACCTGATACAGTTAATTCATATCCTGTCAGTAGGTGGCTTTGTTTCTTATGCTTGATAGCTGCTGGGTTTACCCGGTGGCTTTCATATATAGGTGGGAAGGGCGTTGCCCTTCCCACTTTTTATTTTACCAACCCCATACCCCCAACCTTAATAGTGACACCCGCAGGGTGGAACACTAGGAGTACCCGAAGGGTGCAACCTTAATAGTTACACCCGCAGGGTGAGGTCCACAACCACCGATGAAAATGAAGTGGGGTTAATTAATAGATAATTATAAAAATCAGGTCCTTCAGCATCAGAAAGTCTATTTTCTCAACCCTCATACCAGTAACCAAACAGTAAGGAAAATGGGGGCATCGAAGAACAAGTTTATTTCACAACAGTCTCAATAAGTTAACAACTTAAGTGCCTGGCACCATAATTATATACGCTATGTTGCTGCCGCAGGCTTTACACTTTCCGTCTCTTAGCCCCCGGTTCTCTACCTGGTAGATATTTCTCTCGATTAAGAGTTCACCGCAAGTTTGGCAAAAGGTATTATTCTCCTCTTGCAAGACGTTTCCTATATACACAAAATCCAAATCCTCCCGGGCTATCTCCCGGGCCCTTTCCAGGGTGGCCGCCGGGGTGGCTTCCCGGCTGAATTTGAAGGCCGGGTGGTAACGAGAAAGGTGCAGGGGTATCTGCGGGTTCAACCCGGCCAGCCAGCTGGCCAATGCTTTGATCTCTTCAGGCTCATCGTTTTCTCCGGGAATAAGGAGAGTAGTTATTTCCACATGGGTCATCTCCACCGCTCTTTCCACCGTGGCTTTTACCGCCTCTAAACGGCCTTTGCAGTGTTTCCGGTAAAAATCATCATTAAAAGCTTTTACATCTATATTCATGGCATCCACCAGCGGCAGGAGTTCCTCCAGGGGAGCTCTTTCTATATAGCCGTTGGTAACCAGTACGCTTTTCAGCCCTGCTGCTTTTAAGCTGTAGGCAGCATCTCTGACATATTCATACCAAATAGTGGGTTCGTTATAGGTAAAAGCAAATCCTATCGAACCATCAGCTGTGCTTTGCCGGGCAATTTCCGTAAGAAGTAGAGGACTGATTTCCCGGGTAAGTGGTTTTTCATGAGCCAGGGAGTAGTTCTGGCAATAAGGACAAAAAAGGTTGCAGCCGTAGGTTCCGGCAGAGAGAATCATACTGCCGGGGAAGAAATGATAGAGGGGCTTTTTTTCTATCGGATCCAGGGCCAGGGAGGCCAGCTCAGCATAATTCAGGCTAAAAAGCGTTCCTTCCTTATTGACCCGCACCCGGCATAGACCACTCTGCCCCTCCTTCAGCATACAATGATGAGGACAGAGCCAGCACTTCACCCTTTGTTCCTCCATTTTTTCATAAAACGATGCCTCAACTTCCGGCATTACTATCACCCTCTTCCATCGACCCGCGGGGGTGTCAAGGGGACGGTCCTTTTGACACCGCAACCCCTATACCTTACACCCCTTACTCCTCACTTTTCTTACTACCCCCCATGGCGGGGGCCACAACCACCGATGAAAAGTGAGTTAGTCTTCCGTCTTCTTTAAGTGTATCTCTTGACTTCAAAACGCTCTATTTCGTATCTTTCCCCGGGTGAAATTCCTGCTTTTTGCAGGGCGATGGACAACTGCTCTTCCACGCTGTCCACCCCTTCCAGATCCGGGAGCAGTAATCCCCGCTTGCGGCCACTGCTGACAATAACTCCGTATTTGTACGGGTTAAGGTCTTCTCTCCGGCAAGCTTCAGCCTCACCCAGTATATCCACAGAATAAACCAGATCCTCCAATTCATTTTTATCCACCGGCAAAAAACGTGGGTCAGCGGTTCCTGCACTGATGGCATTACCGGCAATTTCATCGGCCAGGTCTCCATAGGATGGAGCAATGGTGCCGATACATCCCCGCAACTGCCCGTTTTTCTTCAGAGATACAAAAGCTCCGGCTCTTTGCTGGCGTAATTCCTCCATTTCCGGAGGCAGTTTGGCTCTTTTCCCCTCTCTGATGTAACTTTCCAGGATCATCCGCGCCCATTTAACCGGTGGGCTTTCCTCTTTACGTCGGTTATTAATGATTTCTTTCCTCTCTTTGATCAGTTTTTCCAAAAGGCTTGGGGCTGAGCCTTCAGGGCGTAAACCAGCACAAAGGTAGCCTACTCCAAAGGGGCCTTCATAACTAAATATCTTGTTTTCATACCTTGAGCCATCCAGGCTACCCAGTGCTATTAACAGGGAAGCATAGCCGCACTCCCCGGCATTGTTCCGCAGTTTTTCCGGCATCTTTATTAAGGCTTCAGTATCCCCGGAGCGCAGGATTTGCTGTACCTGCTGGTCAAAAACAGCTCCATCCGGGTGGTAGTCATAGGGACCTTCATTTTTCAAACGATGGGACATATCCCCGGAAGCTACTACGGCCAGCTTTTTGCCCTGGGCTAAAGCCGCATCCCGGATAACTACCCCAAAAGTATATAATTCCAACGGGGATAGGAAGCCTACACTTATGGCCAGTATCGGAATCTGGGGCAAGCCAGCCTCCTCCAAATAATGGAGTGGCACCAGTATTCCATGATCCAGGAGTGGGTTCAAGTGATGGAGCCGTAGTATTTCAGCTGACAAAGTAATAAAACTGATACCGGCTTTCCTGGCCCCGGTTTCGATTTCATCCAGTAATCCCTTATCATTTCTACGGCTTGTCCCCAGTTTGCTCCCAAAATTACTGAAATCTCCTTGTAATTCTTCCTCACTCAAGGCACTCAGGCAATCCGCAAAAACATTGCCGTGTGGCGTTAAAAATACCAGGGAATCCGGCTTGCTGTCCACCAATTCCCGGGCCATCTCCTTCATTCCGCTTACAGTTGCCTTAACATCCTCCAGGCTGTTTCCACCAATAGCTGGTATTATCAAAGGGGGATGAGGGGAGAGGGCTACATAGCCAATCATAAGAATACCTCCTCGATTCAACCTTGCTCTTTATTTAAGTATAGCAGAACCCTTATCCTTTCCAACTATTTTGCTATATCTGAACCAGTGACTATCTTTTTATCAGATTTATCCACCGGCTCCATTTGACTGGCCTGATAATTCACTATACCGGAAAACACAGCATAGGCCACCTTGTTTTGATAAGCCGGGTCATTTAGAAGCTTAGCCTCAGCCGGATGGGACAAAAAACCCACCTCCACAATTACCGCCGGCATTTCGGTCTTATCAATAATATAATAGCTGCCAGGCTTGGCTTTACGCTTAGTATTACCCAAAATCCGGGTCAATTCGTCCTGAACGCACTCTGCCATTATTTTGCTCTCTTCACTATGCGCATTATAAAAAGTCTGGGCCCCGTACCAGCGGGGTGAGGGATCAGCATTAGTGTGAATGCTGATATATAGGTCGGCCTTGAGCCGGTTAGCTTCATCGACCCGAGCCTTAAGATCCTGGCGCTTGCGCTCTTTCAGGCTGCCTTTGAATTGTTCTCCCGCCAGATCTTTATCCTCTTCTCGTAACATAACAACTATAGCCCCAGCCTGACTTAAATGCTGTTGCAGCTTTTTACTTATGGGCAGAGTAATATTCTTTTCCATTAATTCGCCCCGCCAGGCCCCCGGGTCAAAACCCCCATGCCCAGGATCAATTACAATAAGCTGGTTGGCCAGGCTGTAGGACAATACTGGCTCGGCAGGTTGATATTCATTGGCTACCACCCCATAAGAAAGAATTATGAAGAGAAACATAGGCAGTAATATGCCGGTCTTTTTTTCCGCAAAAAAGTATGGTTTCCTTATGTACATCTTCTCTCCCCCTTTTCCGCTCTCCCTTATTTCTTATATATGTCGGGAAGCTTGATTTTATAAATCCGGATTCAGGCCAGCAGGGCTTATTTGGTGCTTTCGTAAAAAGCAGGAATAGCGTATAATAAATAAAACAAATTTATCCGTCAAATTACCATAATAAGAGGGAGGGGATCATTTATGGAAGGGATGAAACATTACAAAGGAAAGTTGTTCCGGGACATTCTTGAGCAAAGTGGTTTTACCGTAGCTTATGATGGTGATATGAAAGATGGCAAACCGGAAGGATATGGCAGAGCCTTTTACCGTGACGGCAGAATCTATGAAGGTGAATGGAAAGATGCTCAACCTCACGGTCAGGGTAAACTTTACTATGCCAATTTGAATCTCTGGTATGAAGGTGAATGGAAAGAAGGGAAACGAGAAGGCTTGGGAACCTCCTATTACGAAGACGGAAAACCAGCTTTCGCCGGAGAGTGGAAAGGCGGAAAACCTTTATAATAGAATTTAAAAACCTCCCCTAACAGGGGAGGTTTTGTTTTGCAGTATTTTATCGTTTGGAGTACTGAGGGGCCTTTCTGGCCTTGTGCAAACCATACTTCTTCCTTTCTTTCATACGCGGGTCACGAGTAAGAAATCCGGATCTCCTCAGCATAGCCTTTATATCCGGATTAGCTTTAAGCAAAGCCCGGGCAATGCCCAGTTGAATGGCCCCAGCCTGTCCCGATACTCCGCCTCCATTTACCCGGCATATAATATCAAATCGCCCCTGCATGGCGGTTAAAACCAACGGCTGTTGGACGATTAAACGGCTGGTCTGGTTTGGAAAGAAATCTTCAAAACTCCGGTTATTTATTATAATATTACCTTCACCCGGTACCAATCTTACCCGGGCCACGGCTTCTTTTCTTCTGCCTGTTCCCCAGTATTGAACCTTTGCCATCTTGATCCTCCTTACCCTTTAAGCTCTCTTAGTTCTGGTTTCTGCGCCTGATGCGGGTGCTCGCTGCCACTGTAAACCTTGAGCTTTTTAATCATGCTCCGGCCCAGGCGATTATGTGGAAGCATACCTTGTACTGCTGCTTCTATAGCCTTTTCGGGTCTTTTCTGCAGCAAAGTCCTGTAGTCCATCTCTCTCAAGCCACCGGGATAACCGGTATGGTGGCGGAATTTTTTCTGGTTGAGCTTATCTCCGGTGAGCTTTATCTTGGCAGCATTTATTACAATAACAAAGTCTCCCGTATCAACATGCGGGGTAAAGATAGGCTTATGCTTGCCTCTTAATATGGAGGCAACTTCCGAAGATAGCCTGCCCAGCGTCTTATCGCTCGCATCTATCACATACCATTTACGGTCTACTTCCGCTGGTTTTGCTACATAGGTTTTCAAGTCTTTCCCTCCTGTAAATGCAATAACTCCAGGTTGAATGCTCTTTTACTCCGTATCCGTCAACGGGGCAGAAGCCAGATACAGAAATAAAAGACTGCCTTTTAATATTAGCTAAATTTTACTGCCCCTGTCAAGTAAAATGCGCTTTTTCTTCGAAAACATCCTTTTGCGGACTTATTTGCTGTCTTCCGGGTAAAACACCTGCAGCAAGTATAGTCCCTGGGGTGGGGCCGTTGGACCAGCTCGGGTTCTATCCTGGGAGGCAATTATCTCTCTCAAGTGTTGGGGAGGATACTTTCCCTTTCCTACTTCCAAAAGGGTACCAGTAATTATTCTTACCATATTGTATAAAAAACCATCTGCTGCGATATGTAAAAGCAGGCAAGGGCCCTTCTCACTTAAACGGCAGTGAAATATCTCCCTTTCGAAGGTTCGGGCCGAGGAACCGCTGGCACAAAAGGACCTGAAGTTTTGTCTTCCCTTGAGTATCTCAGCCGCTTCCTGCATAGCTTCCAGCTTAAGCGGTTCTGTGTTGCAGAGAGCATAATGACGATAAAAAGTAGCCTTTTTCTTCTGGCGATAGATGAGATAACCATAGCACTTTTTTAGCGCATCAAAACGAGGATTGAACTCGGCTCTTGTCTCCTGACTTTCCAAGACCTGAATATCCTCCGGCAGCTGGCTGTTTAAAGCATAAGCCCACCTATCACCGGGAATAGTGGAGCAACTATCAAAAGCTACTACCTGACCCCAAGCATGAACTCCCGCATCGGTTCGCCCTGCGCAAACTATAGTGGCCCGTTCCCCGCTCAGTCGGTAAATGGCCTTTTCCAATTCCGCCTGTACCGTATTGGCGTTTTTTTGCAGCTGGAATCCGTGATAATTGCTGCCATCATACTCCAACAACAGTTTAATCCTGCTCATTGCTTTTCTCCCTATTATTTAGCCTGAGTTGACAGGGGGACGGGGTTGTTGACACACTCGCTGACAAGTGTGTCATCAACCCCGTCCTCCTGTCATAATGTCATAGTCACCAGCAGACAGATCCCCAGGCTTAAAACTATATAAACATAATCAAATGCTTTCATCCTCAATTCATTAAGCCGGGTTCTTCCCTCAGCCCCACGGTAGCCTCTCGATTCCATAGCAATTGCTATCATCTCCGCCCGGTAAATGGAGAGTCTAAAAACTGGAATAATAACTGCCCCCAGTCTTCTTATTCTCCCCAGCATCTTTCCCTGGCGGAAATCAGCACCCCTCCCCAACTGGGCCTTCCGGATGCGCTCCGCCTCCTCCAGGAGCAAGGGGATAAAACGCAAGCTGATATTCATTACCATTACCAGTTCATGCACCGGAAACCCCAATTTTGCTAATGGTCTAAACATTCTTTCCAAAGCAGCGGTGAAAGCCATGGGAGTAGTAGTCAGGCTAAGCAAATTGGCCAGAATAAGTAGAGTAAGCAAACGCAAGCCCAATGATTCCGCAGCCCGTAATCCTTCCACCGTGATTTTGATGAAATAGAATTCAATGAGATTCCGACCGGGAGTCATAATCATCTGAATTAAAAGGGCCAGGGCAAGGATCAAAAAAAACGGCTTCAAGGCCAGGTAATGGATGTGCATGCTTATCTTGCTGGTCAAAATAATAATCATTACCAGGAATAGTAGGAGCAGCTGCTCTTCCGGAAAAGCGCTTAAAAAAATAGCCAGGCTAAGCAGCGCGGTTCCGATGATTTTGCTGCGTGGATCCAGCTCATGAATTATGGACTTTTCCGGTATATACTGGCCCAGAATCAGGCTTGTATTCATCTTTCCTCCCTATCCATCCTGGCGGGAGCGGCGAATGAAGTCTACCACTGCCCGGGCCGTTTCTTCGGGGCTGCGAGGAGAAGAAGTAAACTCCCATCCTTTTTGCGTCAAGAGATATACCAACTCCTGGGAGGCAGTCAGTTCCCACCCCTGCTGCATCAGGAAATCCAAGTATTCCAACCAGGAAGAAGATATGCCATCCAGAATGAGCCGTCCTTTATCCAAAAGTAGTATTCTAGAGCAAGAGGCCAGCAACTGCTGATAATGATGTGATACCATAACTATGCTGATACCCTTTTCCCGGTTTAGATAGTCCAAGCGCTGCAACAAAACCTGCCGTCCTTCATAGTCCAGTCCGGCAGCAGGCTCATCCAGAAGAAGGATTTGCGGTTGCATGGCCAAAATCGCCGCAATGGCCAGGCGGCGCTTCTCACCGCCGCTCAAGCTATGACAATGGCGTAAGCTGTATTTTTCAAAGCCCAGTCCCATGTGATTCATGGCTTCCTGTACCCGCTCATCCACTTTACTCCGGGAGAGACCCAGGTTGCGCGGGCCAAAAGCTACTTCATCATATACCTGGAGCTCGAAGATTTGCTCCTCCGGAAACTGGAATACCAGTCCCACTCTCCGACGCAGCCGATTAAGCGACTTCTTCTGACCCGGATTGATGACTTCAGTATTCAAGCAGAGTTTACCTGCAAAAGGGAATAGTAAACCGCTTAAAACCTGCAAGAGGGTGGATTTTCCGGAACCGCTTTCGCCGGTAATACCTACGAAATCACCGTCATTTATGATCAGGCTTACCCCGCTCAAAGCAGTTTTTTCAAAAGGTGTCCCTGGCTGATAAGTAAAGGAGATGTTCTCTAGACGAAGTGACATATTTCCTCAACCAGCTTATCTATATCCAGAATATCAGTACTTAGTAAAATCCCCTGGCGGTTGATTTCCGCAATAATATGGCTTATTTCCAGGGGGGCCAGGCCCAGGGCTAACAATGAAGCACGCGAGGGGAATAATTCTTCGGGAGTAGAGATTGTTTTTACTTCTCCCTCTTCCAACACCACCACCCGGTCTGCTTCTCTCGCTTCCTCCAGGTCATGGGTAATCATAATCACTACTACTCCCTCAGTTTTATGCAGGCTGCGTATACTCTCCATTATTTCCCGCTTTCCCCGGGGGTCAATCATGGACAATGCCTCATCCAAGACCAGGTAGCGCGGCTTCATAGCCATCACCCCGGCAATGGCTATTTTTTGTTTCTGGCCTCCGGACAAGAAAGCGGGAGCTGAGTTTTTATAGGATTCCATAGAGACCAGTCGCAGTGAATCATTTACTCTACGCCGAATCTCAGCAGTATTAAGACCTAAATTTTCCGGACCGAAAGCTACATCCTCCTCCACCTGGTTGGAAATCAACTGGTTATCCGGGTTGGAGAAGAGCAAACCCACTCTTTGCCGGATAAGCTGAATCTGGTTAGCATCAGCGGTATTCCAGCCATCTACTTCCACTTTTCCCTGACTGGGAAGCAAAAGCCCGTTTAACAAACGGGCCAGAGTTGATTTGCCGGAGCCATTCCTTCCCAGTATTACCAGGAATTCATTCTCTCGAATATCCAGGCTTATGTTTTTTAAAGCCGGAAGATCTTCTTCCGGATAGAAATAGGTCAAATCCCTAATACTTATCATGCTTACTCCTCATGGCCGAGGGCCACAACCAATGATGAAAATAAGGTATAGTGATTCCAGTATTCTTTTGACGCAGATTTACGCAGATTCAATATGATTTACACAGATATTTTTCCTATATCTATCAGCGTCAATCTGCGCCCGAAGGGTCAGCGTCCTTCATCGTCAAAGAGTTTATTTTCGTACTAGCCCCTCATGGCCGGGGGCCACAACCACTGATGAAAAGTGGTCTTCCGTCTCCTGACGACTTTATTCTACCAGTTCAATCATAACCATAGGTGCACCATCACCCTTGCGATAACCGGTTTTTACCAGCCGGGTATAGCCACCATTCCGCTCCTCATAACGAGCGGCAATATCGCTGAAAAGTTTCTGTACGACCTCATCGCTCATAATATAGGCAGCAGCCTGCCTGCGGGCATGTAAATCTCCTCTTTTGCCCAGGGTAATCATTTTTTCCGTCAGCCTCTTTATTTCCTTGGCCCTGGTTTCAGTAGTGCTGATTTTTTCTTCTTTCAGCAGAGAGGTCACCGAGTTCCTTAGTACCGACCTTCTATGATCACTCCTGAGCCCTAACCTGCGATAACTCACGGGGGCCCCTCCTTTCTAATCTTCTGACTTCCTAAACGACAGGTTTAATTCCTTAAGCTTTCTTTCAATTTCCTCCAGTGATTTTTGGCCCAGATTTCTTATCTTGCTCATTTCCTCACGGTTTTTGGCAATCAAATCTCCCACCGTATTAATACTGGCTCTTTTTAGGCCGTTGGATGCTCTTACTGAAAGCTCCAGTTCCTCTATGGACATCTCCAGAATCTTGTCTTTCTTTTCCTCTTCCTTTTCCACCAGGATTTCTACCTCGGCATAGGTATCATCTATTTCCGTGAAGAGTTTTAAGTATTCAATTAAAATTTGTGCAGAAAGGCTGATAGCTTCCTCCGGGCTTATACTGCCATTGGTCCATACTTCCAGGTTCAGACGATCATAGTCCGTCCTTTTTCCCACCCGGGCGTTCTCTACCGTATAATTGACCCGGCTCACTGGTGTAAATATGGAATCTATGGGAATCAAGCCCACAATATCATCATTTTTCTGTGGCTGCTGATCAGAACTTACATAACCCCGACCCCGCTCCACCGTCATTTCGATTTCTACTTTTCCGTCTTCATCCAGACTGGCCAGATGCAAATCCGGATTCAGTATCTCAACTTCAGCATCAGGTGTAATATCGGAAGCCTTTACTTCCTTTGGTCCCTGCTGTTCCAAACGAATAATTTTACGCTCGCTGCCGGTATAACTTAAGACCAGTTTTTTGATGTTAAGAATAATCTCGGTAGTATCTTCCAATACACCGGGTATGGTGGAAAACTCATGAAGTACTCCATCAATTTTTATGGATGTAACTGCAGCTCCCGGCAAAGAAGAAAGCAGGACTCGGCGTAGTGAATTCCCTAGAGTAGTACCATATCCTCTTTCCAGGGGTTCGATAACAAATCTTCCATAATTGCTGCTAGAATTCTTTTCCACACAATCTATACGTGGTTTTTCCATCTCCAGCATTTATATATCCCCTCCTTTTTTTGGGCGGCACCAGGCCAGTTTAAGCTGATACCTGGCCATCCAACCAGCCTCGACCTTTTAATTAAACCTGAGTACTGGCTTAGAGGTGTTTTATCTGGAATAAAGTTCGACAATAAGCTGCTCATTTACCAGTGTATCAATCTGCTCTCTCCTTGGATAGGCCAGAACTGTACCGGTCATTTTCTCCGCATCTACACTCAGCCACTCGGGTGGGGTCTTATAGGCAGCTTGTTCCTTCATTTCTTGGAATTTGTTTGATTCTCTGCTGGATTGGCGAACTTCTATAATGTCCCCTACCCTAACCAGCATTGAAGGGATGTTGGCTTTGTGTCCGTTAATAAAAAAGTGACCATGATTAACCAGTTGCCGGGCCTCTTTCCGAGAGGAGGCAAAACCCAATCGGTAGACTACATTATCCAGACGTCTTTCTAAAAGCACCAGCAAATTATCTCCGGTTATCCCCTGTTTGCGATCAGCCTTCCGAAAATAGTTGCGGAACTGCTTTTCCTGAATCCCGTATATCCTGCGGGTTTTTTGCTTTTCGCGTAATTGAATCCCATATTCACTGGGCTTTTGCCGGCGTCCCTGCCCGTGAGCGCCTGGCGGATAAGCTCTTCTGCTAACCGAGCATTTTTCCGAATAGCAGCGGTCGCCTTTGAGAAACAGCTTTTCCCCTTCCCGGCGGCACTGGCGGCAGACTGAATCAGTATATCTTCCCACTTAAACTATTACCTCCTTAAACTCTTCTTCTCTTGGGCGGTCTACACCCGTTATGAGGAATAGGAGTAACATCTTTAATAACACTTACCTCTAGGCCGGCGGCCTGCAGTGAACGAATAGCCGCTTCACGCCCTGCTCCAGGTCCCTTGACATAGCACTCTACCTCTTTCAGGCCATGTTCCATAGCTGCCTTGGCCGCATTCTCCGCTGCCTGCTGGGCCGCAAAAGGCGTACTTTTCCTTGACCCCTTGAAGCCAATGGTTCCAGCACTGGACCAGGATATGGCATTACCATGTCGGTCAGTAATTGAAATAATGGTATTGTTAAAAGTCGATTTTATATGTGCTATACCATGTTCGATATTCTTCTTTTCCCGTCTCTTGACTCTCGTAGTAGTCCTGCGTGCCACTGATTCTTCCCCCTTTGTGCTTTATTTTTTCTTCCCGCCGGCGGTACGCTTGGGTCCCTTGCGGGTACGGGCATTGGTCTTGGTATTCTGTCCTCTTACCGGTAAACCGCGACGATGACGGATTCCCCGGTAGCAGCCCAAATCCATCAGCCTTTTGATATCCATATTTACCTGCCGGCGCAGGTCACCTTCAACATGGTATTCCTTTTCGATAATTTCTCTTAATTTGGATACTTCTTCCTCGGTTAAATCTTTTACTCTGGTATCAGGATTTATACCTGCGTCCGTCAGTATTTTCCGGGAAGAAGACCTTCCTATCCCGAATATATAGGTAAGGGATACTTCTATTCTCTTATCCCGGGGTAGATCTACACCTGCTATTCTTGCCAAATTCGCTCACCTCCTGTTTATTAACCCTGAACTTGTTTATGCTTGGGGTTTTCACAGATAACCATGACTTTTCCCTTGCGTTTGATAATCTTACATTTTTCACAGATAGGCTTTACTGACGGTTTTACCTTCAAAACAATTACCTCCTCTTAGCCCTTGCCAAGTTTCTTATTTGAAACGATATATGATTCTTCCCCGGTTTAAATCATAAGGCGACAATTCTACCATCACCCGATCTCCGGGTAATATCCTAATGAAATTCATGCGCATCTTTCCAGATATGTGGGCGAGGACTTTGTGGCCATTATCCAGTTCGACTTTAAACATGGTATTGGGTAACGGTTCCACCACCGTCCCCTCAACTTCAATGACATCTTCTTTAGCCATCAACCAGACCTCCTTCCCCTCTTTCCCGTATTCGCTTCAAGTTTTTTCTAATGATATGGTTCCCAGGAATTTCGCCTCTCGCCAGGTAGCTTTCAACTTCTTCCGCCTTGATCCTGGTCCATTGCAGGTGTTTAATATTTTTAAGCTTAGGGTTTTCAATTTTGCGTTGTTCTCCATCAGCTACTAATACAAATCGCTCGTTTACCAGCTTTACAACTACGAACATCCTGCCTTTATCACGACCTGATTTGGAATAAACTACTTTCCCTAAATCATCATCATAAATGACCGATCACCCCCGTTACCTTAAGGTAAGGATCTCCGGTTCCCCGGTAGTAATGGCAATGCTATGCTCAAAGTGCGCCGACCAGCTCCCGTCACGGGTTACCACCGTCCACTCATCAGACCTGGTATATACCTGGTAACTACCCATATTAAGCATTGGTTCAATGGCAATTGTCATTCCTTCCTTTAAGACCGGTCCTCGATCACGTTTTCCATAATTGGGTACAGGAGGTTGTTCATGCATATCCCGACCTATACCATGCCCGACAAAATCCCTCACCACTGAAAAGCAGTTTTTCTCCGCATGTTCCTGGATTGCCCGGGATACCACACCTAATCTTCTACCTGCCCAGGCCTGCTCTATGCCCTTCATGAGAGATTCTTCGGTAGTTAAAATCAATTTCCTTACCCTTGGATCAACCTGGCCCACTGGAACCGTAATGGCCGCATCACCAGCAAATCCGTTCAGTATAACACCAAAATCAATGCTTATGATATCCCCTTCTTTAAGAAGCCGGGAGCCGGGGATACCATGAACAACCTCCTCGTTAAGTGAAGTACAGATAACACCAGGAAACGCTCTCCCTCCTCTGGGGTGAGGATAATTCTTGAATACTGGTATGGCGCTATTTTTCCTGCATTCTTCCTCTGCCAGGGCGTTTAGCTCCCTGGTAGTAATACCTGGTTGAACTTTATTCTCCAGCATTTTTAATACTCGAGCAACCAGATTCCCTGCTCTCCTCATCTTTACTATCTCATCCCGAGTTTTTAAACAAATCATTTACAGGCTCTCCAGCTTTTCTTGAATATCGGCGAAAACCTGGCCGCTACCACGGCTTCCTTCAATATTGAAGAGCACTCCCTGGGCTTCATAATATTGCAGCAGGGGGCGAGTCTGCTGGTTATAGACTTCCAGACGTTTGACCACGGTTTCTCCCCGGTCGTCATTACGCTGAACCAGCTCACCCCCGCAACTATCACACTTTCCTTGCTCTCGCGGGGGATTAAAGTTAAGATTATATACCCGTTTGCATTCCCGGCAACTGATTCTCCCTGATAGCCGCTCAATCAGGAGTTGCGTAGGCACATCAATATTAATAGCCAGGTCTACTTTTTTGCCCAATTCTGCCAGGGACTGATCCAGAGCCTGGGCCTGATCCGTGGTGCGGGGAAATCCATCCAGTAGAAAACCCGAATCACAGTCAGCCTGAGTTATTCTTTCTTTAACTATAGCGGTAGTAATCTCATCCGGCACCAGTTGCCCGCTGCTCATGTATTTCTGAGCCTCCTGGCCCAGTTCGCTCCCCTGGTTTACCGCATCCCGGAAAATATCCCCGGTGGAAATATGGGGGATGGGAAAGCGAGCTTTTAGTAATTCTGCCTGGGTGCCTTTACCGGCACCAGGAGGACCCATCAGTATGATATTCATCTCTTCATCTCCTATTTTACAAAACCCTCGTAACTACGGAGCAGCAAGTGGGACTCAATCTGCTTCATGGTATCCAGAGCAACACCAACCACAATCAGCAAGGCCGTACCGCCAAACCAGAGACTGGTAATTCCGGTCAAGCCAATTATAAAGTTAGGCATAATAGCAATCAATGCAAGAAATACTCCACCCGCCAGGGTCAAGCGGGATAAAACCCGATCAATATACTCGGCAGTAGGGCGTCCCGGCCTTATACCAGGGATGAATCCGCCATACTTTTTAATATTATCGGCCACATCCATGGGATTAAAGATGATGGCAACATAAAAATAGGTAAAAAAGACAATCAAAGCGGCATAGACTATATTGTACGCAACACTGCTAAAACTAAAGTATTCTTGAAGAAAACGATTCAACCCCGAAGCCGGATCCATCCAGGAACCTATGGTAGCTGGAAACATCATCAAAGACATAGCAAAAATAATAGGGATAACTCCGCCGGCATTTACCCGGAGAGGTAAAAAGGTACTCTGTCCTCCATAGACTTTACGCCCTACCACCCGTTTGGCATATTGAACCGGTAATCTTCTCTGTCCTTCATTTACCGCAATAATAGAAGCAATTATCGCCAGTGCCAGTACAATAAAGAGAATAATATTTAAATAACCGATTATTCCGCCGGCCAATTCCTGTCCCACTCCGGCTATTTGTCCTGGTAGGCGGGATACAATTCCGGCAAAAATAATTAAAGAAATTCCGTTCCCTATTCCCTTTTCAGTAATCGTCTCCCCTATCCACATTAAAAGAGCGGTACCGGCGGTCAGGGAAATGGCAATAATAAGGTAGGAAAGAAAACCTGTGTTAACCAAGGCTCCGCTTCTACCCAGGGCTATGGACATCCCCATAGCCTGGATAAATCCCAGGACAACGGTTCCATAGCGGGTATACTGGACTATCACTTTTCTGCCTTCTTCGCCTTCCTTTTGCAGTTCCTCCAGTCTGGGCACAACTACTGTTAGAAGCTGCATGATTATGGTGGCATTGATATAAGGGGTGATGCTCATCGCAAAAATACTAAAGCGTTTAAAAGCACCGCCGGATATTATGTCAAAAAACCCAAACAGCTGGCCGCTTAATAGCTTCTCCATGGCCCCGGGGTTGATGCCGGGGACAGCTATGTGGGCCCCTAAGCGGAAAACCAACAACATAAACAAAGTAAACAAAAGTTTCTTTCTTAAGTCTCCCACTTTAAAGGCCTGTTGAAACGAATCGAGCATTATATCACCTCTACTTTTCCACCTTTGGCCGTGATCTTTTCTTCCGCTTGCTTACTAATTTTGTGAGCTTTAACTTGCAATCTCTTTTCCAATACTCCATTCCCGAGTATTTTTACTCCATCTTTGATAGCCTTAACCAATCCGGTTTCCTGTAGAGTATCCGGGTTAACTTCACTGCCGTCCGGGAAAATATTCAAATCCTCTACATTGACAATAGCATATACCTTCTTGAAAATATTGTTGAAACCGCGTTTGGGTAGGCGTCTCTGTAGAGGCATTTGTCCGCCTTCAAAACCAGGGCGCACTCCACCGCCGGAACGGGATTTTTGTCCTTTATGGCCCCGGGTGGAAGTTTTGCCGTGGCCGGATCCGGTTCCCCGACCTACCCTTTTAGTGCGCTTATTCGCACCCGCTGGAGCTTTAAGTTCTTCCAGTCTCACAATTGAACCTCCTTGTACTCAACTAATCACAGTTCTTCCACCATAAGCAGGTGTTGTACTTTACTTATCTGACCCCGAATCTGCGGGCAATCCTCTTTAATAAGACTCTGTTGCAACTTTTTGAATCCTAGACTCTTAATCGTTGCTCTCTGGGTTTCAGGGCAGCCGATGAAACTCTTAGTCCAGGTCAACTTCAACTGCTTGGCCAAGTCGTATCCCTCCTAGTTCATGATCTCATCTATGGTCTTGCCCCTCTGCCTGGCAACATCCTCAACCCTTTTAAGGCTTCTTAAACCTTCCATAGTAGCATGTACTATATTGGTAGCGTTATCTGAACCCAGTGATTTGGTAAGTATGTCCTTAATCCCGGCAGCTTCCAAAACAGCTCTTACCGGTCCGCCGGCGATAACCCCGGTACCCTCTGAGGCTGGTTTCAACAGAACCTGCCCCGCGCCGAAAATTCCTAAGATTTCGTGCGGAATGGTTCTGCCATCAATCAAGGGAACAGAGAGCATATTCTTCTTGGCATTTTCTATGGCTTTACGAATAGCTTCCGGAACTTCCGTGGCTTTACCTTTACCGGTTCCCACCTTGCCTTCACCATCGCCCACTACTACCAGGGCGCTGAAACTAAACCTGCGTCCACCTTTAACCACCTTGGCTACCCTTCTAATAGTTACAACTTTTTCTATCATTTCCGGGGCAGCTTGTTCTTTATCAATCATCATTTCCCTCCTTACTTACGGAAATAATCGCTAAAATACAAGTCCCTTTTCCCTGGCAGCATTGGCCAGGGCCGCTACACTACCATGATATTTATAGCCGTTGCGGTCAAAAACCACCTCGATAATGCCTTTTTCCCTGGCTCTTTCCGCAATGTTGGCCCCCACTTCCTGGGCTGCAGCAATATTGGTTTTGGATTCGAGTCCTTTAAGGCCTTCTTCCAGGGTGGAAGCTGCCACCAAAGTTACTCCTTTTTCATCGTCAATTATCTGCGCATATATATGGTGCAGGCTCTTGAATATACATAAACGCGGTCTCTCACCGGTACCCGCTACTTTCCTGCGCACTCTTTTATGCTTACCCTGCCGAAGTGTCTTTTTGTCAGGCTTCTTAATCAACGAAAACACTCCTTTCCTGCTTTATTTGCCTCCTGCTTTACCCGCCTTACGTCTGATTACTTCGTTTTCATATTTAATTCCCTTTCCTTTGTAAGGCTCAGGCTTCCTTATGGCTCGGATGTGAGCTGCAGTATTTCCAACCAGTTGTTTGTCTATTCCCTTTACGGTAATACGGGTGACGGCTGGAACTTCAAATTCGATGCCTTCCGGAGGCTCTACCTCTACCGGATGGGAGAAACCGATACTTATAACCAGCTTTTTCCCCTGCATTTGCGCCCGGTAGCCGACACCTACCAGTTCTAGCTTCTTTTCAAAACCTGCGCTAACCCCTTGTACCATATTAGCAATCAAAGCACGAGAAAGGCCGTGCATAGCACGATGTTGCTTAATGTCACTGGGCCTTTTTACCACCAGTTCATTGCCTTCCTGAACCACCGTTATACCCTCGGGCAACGCCCATTCCAGAACTCCTTTAGGACCTTTTACAGAAATGGCATTGTCCTTTATTGAGACTTCTACGCCTGCAGGTAGGCTGATAGGTTTTTTTCCTATTCTTGACACTTTCGTACCCTCCTTCAGCTACCAGATGTAACAGATTACTTCCCCGCCAAGACCTTGTTTGCGGGCATTTTTATCAGTCATAAGTCCTTTTGAGGTGGAGATCACAGCAGTCCCCAATCCTCCCAAGACCCTGGGAATTTCATCTTTTTTAACATATACCCTCAATCCAGGTTTGCTAATCCTCTTTATCCCGGTAATTACCTTCTTTTTATCCGGTCCATATTTGAGGTATATTCTGATAATCCCCTGTTTTCCGTCTTCGACGAATTCATAATCCTTGATGTACCCTTCTTCTTGCATTATCCGGGCTATGGACAGTTTGATTCTGGAACCGGGTACTTCAACGGTTTCGTGCATGACCATGTTGCCGTTTCTAATCCGGGTTAGGAAATCGGCTACGGGATCAGTCATGACCATGGTGTATACCTCCTTTACATAAAAGCGTCTACCAGCTAGATTTTGTAACGCCGGGGATTTCTCCCTTATGGGCCATCGTTCTGAAGCAAATCCGGCACATACCGAATTTCCGCATATAAGCCCGGGGTCTTCCGCAAATTTTACAGCGGTTATAGCTACGAACAGAAAATTTCGGCATTCTTTTTTGCTTGGCTATCATAGCTTTTTTGGCCATTGCTCCTAATTCCCCCTATCTAAATGGCATTCCCATACTTTTTAACAATTCCCTGGCTTCTTCATCAGTCTTGGCGGTGGTAACCACTACTACCTCCAAACCCCTGATTTTATCAATTTTGTCGTAATCTATTTCCGGAAAGATGGTTTGTTCCTTTATCCCCAGGGAATAATTACCTCTTCCATCAAAAGCCTGCGGGGATACTCCCCTGAAGTCACGAACCCGGGGAAGGGCCAGATTGATCAGGCGATCCAAAAAGTCATACATTCTCTCCCCCCGCAGGGTGACTTTACAGCCGATGGCCATACCTTCCCTTAATTTAAATCCGGCAATGGATTTACGCGCTCTGGTTATAACCGGCTTTTGACCGGATATAATGCTTAGATCGTTTACAGCTCCATCAAGAGCCTTGGGATTCTGAATGGCCTCTCCCACTCCTATATTTACTACCACCCGTTCTACTTTGGGAACCTGCATAATATTATCATACTGGAATTTCTCCATCATCTTTGGCACTATGTCTTTTTTATATGTTTCATATAACCTGGCCATTAAAGTGCTGGCCTCCCTTCTGGAGTTTTAATCTAAGGCTTCTCCGCATTGCTTGCAAATTCTTACTTTTTCGCCATTTTCCATTATTTTATGGGCTATCCGGGTGGGCTTGTTGCACCGGCTGCATACCAGCATTACATTACTGGCATTTAGGGGTGTTTCAATTTTCAAGATACCACCCTGGGGAAGAGAACGACTGGGTTTTTGGTGTTTCTTTACCCGATTCACTCCTTCAATTACCACCCGGTTCTTGTCGGGTATTACCCGCAGTACTTTGCCCTTCTTGCCAGCGTCTTTGCCGGTTGTGACCAGAACGCTGTCACCTTTTTTAATTCGCATCTACTACACCTCCCAAGCCTAAAGTACTTCTGGCGCCAGGGATATGATTTTCATAAAGTTCTTTTCCCGTAGTTCCCGGGCCACCGGTCCAAAAATACGGGTGCCTTTGGGATTATTGTTGTCATCTATGATAACAGCAGCATTCTCCGAAAAGGCAATATAGGATCCATCCGCCCTTCTAATTTCTTTCTTGGTACGTACTACTACTGCTTTAACCAAATCACCTTTCTTAACCACTCCGCCTGGTGATGCTTCTTTAACTGAAGCCACAATAATATCGCCTACACTGGCATATCTGCGGGTAGATCCACCTAAAACCTTTACACAAAGCACTTTTTTCGCCCCGGTATTATCGCCAACTTGAAGCATCGTTTCCTGTTGAATCACAGCTTAAACCTCCCTGCCGAAAACCAGACTTACTGCAAAGTCTTGGCTTTCTGAACTATTTCCACTAGTCTCCATCTTTTGTCTTTACTTAAGGGGCGGGTTTCCATAATTTTAACAATATCCCCGGTTTTGGCCTCATTGTTCTCGTCATGTGCTTTGTACTTCTTGCTGGTTTTAATTGTCTTTTTATAAAGAGGATGCTGTTTTACGGTTTCCACGCTTACTGTTATAGTCTTATCCATCTTGTCACTGCTTACGGTGCCTATTCTGATTTTCCGGTTAGCGCGGTTCTCAGTCACCCTTTAAAACCTCCTTTCTTCCGATTACCTGCCTGCAGCAATTTCTCTTTGCCTTAAAATAGTTTTGCAGCGGGCAATATCCTTTTTTACTGCCTTGATTCTCTTATGGTTATCCAGTTGTCCGGTAGCCAGTTGAAACCTGAGGTTGAATAATTCTTCCTTATAACCGGATAATTTCTGGTTTAACTCATCATCGGTTAGCTCCCTAATCTTTTCAGCTTTCACTAACCTCACCACCCATTTCTTCTCTTTTTAGGAATTTACATTTGACTGGAAGCTTGTGTGCAGCAAGCCTCATGGCTTCGCGTGCTACTTCTTCACTAACCCCGGATAGCTCAAACATAACCCGTCCGGGCTTAACCACTGCCACCCAATGCTCGGGAGAACCCTTGCCTTTTCCCATCCTGGTCTCAGCAGGTTTTACGGTTAAAGGCCGATCAGGAAATATTTTAATCCACAGCTTGCCGCCTCTCTTGACATAACGGTTAATGGCTATTCTGGCCGCTTCAATCTGCCGGTTGGTTATCCACGCCGGTTCCAGAGCCTGCAGGCCATAATCCCCGTAAGTAATGGTATTGCCCTTGTTGGCCTTTCCAGCAAGACTGGGACGATGTTGTTTTCTATGTTTTACTCTTTTTGGGGTAAGCATTATCTACCTGCCTCCTCCATTTCTTTCTGTTTGGGCTCTTTTGGTCTTTGCTTGGCCTCGGGTAAAATCTCACCCCGGTTGATCCAAACCTTGATACCTATTTTTCCGTAGGTGGTATTGGCCTCGGCAAAACCATAATCAATATCTGCTCGCAGGGTATGCAGGGGTACTTTGCCTTCAGCATACCATTCCGTCCGGGCTATTTCTGCTCCACCCAGTCTTCCGGAAATTGCTATCTTGATGCCAATTCCGCCCGAGCGCATGGTACGCCCCACGGTCTGCTTCATAGCTCGCCGAAATGATATCCTTTTTTCCAGCTGCTGGGCTACATTTTCAGCTACAATCTGTGCATCCATTTCCGGCCTTCTGATTTCCTGAATATTGATATTGACATTCTTTTTGGTCATCTCAGCCAGATTGACCTTGAGTCTCTCTACCTCGATACCACCACGGCCGATAATAATCCCAGGCTTGGCGGTATGGATGGTTACTCTTATCCGGTTACCTGTACGCTGTATTTCCACTTTGGAAATACCAGCGGCATAAAAACGATCCTTTATGAATTTTCTGAGCTTAACGTCTTCATGTAATAGTTCGCTATAATCCCGATCAGCATACCAGTTGGAATCCCAATCCCTGATAATACCAATTCTGAACCCTTTCGGATGAACCTTTTGACCCACTATTTTACCTCCCTTTCCCTTAGCACCACGGTAATGTGGCTGGTTCTATGGCGCCTGACATCTGCACGGCCATATGCCCGGGGCCGCATTCGTTTTACGATGGGGCCTTCATCAATGAATATCTGGGAAACAACCAGGGCATTGGAATCCATATCAAAATTGTGTTCAGCATTGGCGATAGCAGACTGCAGTACTTTCCTTATCAGGGGAGCCGATTTCTTATTGGTATACCTCAAAATCGCCATGGCTTCTTCAGTATCCTTGCCTCTAACCAGATCCGCTACCTGCCGGGCTTTAAAAGGAGATACGCGAATATAACGAGCAATAGCTCTGGCTTCCATTTTCCATCCTCCTTCCTACCGCGCTCTGCTGGATTTTTCAGATTTGCCGGCATGGCCCCGGTAAGTACGGGTGGGGGCAAACTCACCCAGTTTCATGCCTACCATGTCTTCGGTTACATAGACTGGTATATGCTTGCGCCCATCATGTACCGCCAGGGTGTGCCCGATCATTTCCGGCATTATAGTAGAACGCCGGGACCAGGTTTTGATTACTTTTTTCTGGCCTGATTGATTCATTAATTCTATTTTTTTTAGCAATTTGTCTTCACAATAAGGTCCTTTTTTCAGTGACCTGCCCATCTAAAGACCTCCTTTATTTTGCTAGAGATTTCCCTTAAGCGGGCGTTAACCCAATATCTGCTTTTCTAAGCTTTAACCTGATCCCTAGGGCTTGCGCTTTCTGACAATCATATTGTCCGATGGCTTTTTCCTGCGGGTCTTACCACCTATGGCAATCTTACCCCAGGGGGAGACTGGATACTTCCTGCCGATGGGAGCACGGCCTTCTCCGCCACCATGAGGGTGATCAGTCGGATTCATTACCGATCCTCTTACGCCGGGTCTGATACCCAACCAGCGACTGCGACCGGCTTTACCCAGGGTCATATTCTCATGCTCCAGATTCCCTACTTGACCAATGGTAGCCCGGCAATTTACATGAATAAGCCTTACTTCTCCGGAAGGCAAGCGCACATGTGCATAGGCTCCTTCTTTGGCCATCAGTTGCGCCACTGCTCCGGCCGAGCGTACCAGTTGAGCACCTTTACCGGGCCTTAGCTCGATATTGTGAATCAGAGAACCTACCGGTATGTCTTTCAATGGTAGGGTATTACCTGTCTTTATATCAGCATTGGGACCTGATTCTATTACATCTCCCACCCTCAAGTTATGGGGCGCTATGATATAAGCCTTGTGCCCGTCAAAATAATGCAGCAAAGCTATATGGGCAGAGCGGTTGGGATCGTATTCTATCGCTGCTACCCGAGCCGGAACATTATCTTTAACCCTCCTGAAATCAACTATACGGTACTGGCGTTTATGACCGCCACCCCGGTGTCTTACCGTAATACGGCCCTTTACATTTCGGCCAGCTTTCCTTTTGAGGGGAGCAATAAGACTTTTTTCCGGTTCCTGCTTGGTAATCTCCTCAAAACTCATGGTAGTCATATGCCTTCTACTGGGTGTCGTAGGCTTGAATTTTTTTATGCCCATCTATCGTTTCACTCCTTACTACGACAGTAAATTAACCTGCTTATAAACAAACTAACCCCCTATACCCCAGCGTTAATAGTGGTACCCGAAGGGTAAAGGGTGGAGGATCTTACTCCTCACTTTTCTTACTAATCCTTATTTTATATATCAGAAGAACCGTCCCTGTGATATATTAAGAATTAATTTACATGCCTTCAAACAAACGTATCTTATGGCCGGGTTTAAGACTGATTACCGCCTTTTTGCGGTCGGGTTTTTTGCCCTCAAAGCGGCCCATCCGTTTGGGTTTGCCTTTTATATTCATAGTGTTTACACTCGCAACCCGGACTTCAAAGATATTCTCGATAGCGTTTTTTATCTCGGTTTTATTGGCCCGCTTGTCAACGATAAAGGTATATTTGTTATCGGCCAGCAAATTCATAGATTTTTCGGTAACCACCGGCTTAATTATAATGTCTCGGTAATCTCTCATTTAGGCAAATACCTCCTCTATCCGGGCCACTGCCTCGCGGGTTATGAGCAAAGTATCATAATTTAGTAAATCATAAACATTGATAAAATCTGCTCTCAAAGGTTTTACCCCGGGAATATTTCGTGCTGATTTTATTACATTGGGATCACCATAAGCGGTAACTACCAGGGTCTTCTTCCCCACCGGCAACGACTTAAGGGTCTGTACCATAAGCCTGGTTTTGGGTTCATCAAAAGTGAGGGAATCCAGTACAATAATATTGTTATCAAGCACCTTGCTGGATAGTGCTGACTTCATAGCCAATCTTCTGACTTTTCGCGGTAATCTATAGGAAAAGTCTCTGGGCCTGGGCCCAAAAGCGACTCCGCCTTTAGTCCACACTGGGTTTCTGCTGCTACCCACACGAGCCCGACCGGTACCTTTTTGCCGCCAAGGTTTCTTGCCTCCACCTCTAACCTCAGCTCTGGTCTTGCTCGAAGCAGTACCCACTCGTTTATTGGCCAGCTGCATTTTCACGAAGTCAAACATAACCGCCTGGTTGGGCTTAATACCAAAAACGCTGTCATTAAGTTCTATTTCTCCGACCTGGGCCCCACTCATATCATACAACGCAACCTTGGGCATTTTTTTGTTTACCTCCTCTTAAAAATAGTGGAAAGCTCTAATTAGCTGCTCTCTGCTATTTTTCCTTAACTGAATTCTTTATAATTACAAAACCTCTCTTGGGCCCTGGAATTGAACCTTTGATAAGAATGAGATTCCTATCCGGATAGACTTTTACTACCTTCAAGCCCTGAACCGTAACTCTTTCTCCCCCAAGTCGACCCGGGAGCTTTCTTCCCTTAAAAACGCGGGCCGGTCCCTTTGCTCCCAGGGAACCGGGGCGCCGGTGATATTTAGAACCATGACCCATGGACCCACGAGCAAAGTTGTGTCTTTTAACACCGCCGGCAAAGCCTTTACCCTTTGAAGTACCAATTACATCAACCAGATCGCCTGTCGTAAAAATATCCGCTGTTATTTCCTGCCCCACATCGTAGTCATCTACATTATCAATACGGAATTCCTTGATGTAGCGCAGCGGTTTCACATTGGCTTTTTTAAAGTGCCCTCTGGCTGGCTTGTTGGCCAATTTTTCTTTCAGGTTGTAAAAGCCTACCTGAATAGACTCGTAACCATCGCTCTCCACTTTTTTCTTCTGTAAAACTGTACAGGGGCCAGCTTCAATAATGCTCACTGGTACAGCTTTATCGTTCTCATCAAATATTTGCGTCATTCCAATTTTGATTCCCATTATGGCTTTCTTCTTAGTAGTCACCTTAATTACCTCCGTCTTCTGGTGATAGGTTGGAAGTGGGATTTCCAACGTCACTTCTCTTTTTTAGTAATTCTTCCCTTGCCTGCGAGGGCTGTTTTCCCACTGCTCTCTTAAGCATTGATTCGGCTATAGCTTGATCTCTATATCTACTCCTGAAGGTAAATCCAGGTGCATCAGAGCATCTATGGTCCTGGGGTTAGGATCCAGTATGTCTATCAGTCGTTTATGGGTTCTCATTTCAAACTGTTCCCGCGAATCCTTGTTTACATGGGGAGAACGCAGAATAGTATAGATGCTTTTTTCCGTCGGTAGGGGAATCGGGCCGGATACACCGGAACCATTCTTCCTGGCTGTCTCCACAATCTTTTGGGAAGACTGATCCAGAAGCTTATGGTCAAATGCCTTTAGTCTAATCCTTACTTTTTGCTGGCCATTCACTCTTTGTTAAACCTCCTTAGACTGGCTTCAATAATACACGCATCCGGGTGTTCGGGGGCAAGGGCCATTTTATCCCCTGCCCTTTATCACCTTGTTTACTCGTTCAAACTGGTAACTACACCAGCACCTACAGTTCTGCCACCTTCACGAATGGCGAATCTCAAACCTTCTTCTATGGCTATCGGGGTTATCAGCTCTATTGCCATCTGTACATTGTCCCCGGGCATTACCATCTCTACTCCTTCGGGTAACTGGATTATTCCGGTTACGTCAGTGGTCCGGAAATAGAATTGCGGTCTGTAACCACCAAAGAACGGGGTGTGTCTTCCGCCTTCTTCTTTGGTCAGGACGTATACTTCAGCATTGAATGCGGTCAGGGGCTTGATGCTGCCGGGCTTGGCCAGTACCATGCCTCTTTCTACTTCTTTGCGGTCTACTCCTCTTAACAGGGTACCGATATTGTCTCCGGCTTCGGCATAGTCAAGAAGCTTGCGGAACATTTCTACTCCGGTACATACGGTCTTTCTGGTGGCTTCTCTCATCCCTACTATTTCTACTTCGTCTCCTACTTTTACCTGACCTCTCTCTACTCTTCCTGTGGTTACGGTGCCTCTCCCGGTTATGGTAAATACGTCTTCTATGGGCATCAGGAAGGGCTTGTCAACTGCTCTTTCCGGCAGGGGTATATAACTGTCTACGGCATCCATCAGTTCCCATATATGCTTGCACCATTCACATTCCCGAGTGCCACAGCCGCATTCCAGGGCTTTCAGGGCTGAGCCCATTAGTACAGGGATGTCGTCTCCGGGAAACTCATAGAAGCTTAAGAGTTCTCGGACTTCCATCTCTACCAATTCCAATAGCTCGGGGTCGTCTACCATGTCGGTCTTGTTCATAAATACTACTATATATGGTACCCCTACCTGCCGGGATAGCAGTATGTGCTCCCGGGTCTGCGGCATGGGGCCGTCAGCGGCTGATACTACCAGTATGGACCCGTCCATCTGCGCTGCTCCGGTGATCATGTTCTTTATGTAGTCAGCATGACCGGGGCAGTCTACATGGGCGTAATGGCGGGTTTCAGTTTGATATTCAACATGCGAGGTGTTGATGGTTATGCCTCTTTCCCGCTCTTCCGGGGCTTTGTCAATCTCTTCATAGGACGTGGCCTTGGCTCCTCCCACTTGGGACAGGGTCTTGGTTATCGCTGCTGTCAATGTGGTCTTGCCATGGTCTATGTGACCTATGGTACCAATGTTAAGATGAGGTTTCGTCCTCTCGTATTTTGCCTTTGCCATCCTTTCTCTCACCTTTCCTTTTGTATTTGTTTTTATTTTTAGTGCCAGGCACCTAGTTACCTTTGGATGCAAAAAATTATAATTGTGCATTAGCTTGTATAAATATACCGCTCCAGTGTCCTTAATATCGACCGAAGGGAGCATCAGTTGTGCCTGACAGGGCGCTTCGCATGGGCAACACCTTCGGCTTGTCTCGCTTTGTATATTTATGCAACCATTCCGTTTTCCGTCTTCCGTTTTCCGACATTCGTCTTCTTACATCGGCAGCCCATATCTTCGGGCTATTATCTCCCGGCTCTTGGACTCGGGTACCTCGGCAAAGTTCTTTATCTTCATGGAAAAACTGGCTCGGCCCTGAGTAAGGGATCTTAAACTGGTAGCATAACCAAAGGTTTCCGCCAGTGGTACCAACCCTTTTACCGCTTTAGTATCGCGGTTTTCTTCCAAAGCTATTATCCTTCCCCGGCGAGCATTAAGATCGGAAATTACATCCCCCAGGTATTCCTCGGGACAGATAATTTCCAGATCCATCACTGGTTCCAGGAAAACTGATTGGGCGTTTTCCAAAGCTTCCTTCAATGCCATACTGGCGGCAATCTTAAAGGCTGGTTCGTTGGAATCCACCTCATGATAGGAACCACCCTTTAGAACTACTTCCACATCATCCACCGGGTATCCACCCAGTATACCCGCCTGTAAAGCTTCCCGTACCCCCATTTCCACCGCGGGTATAAATTCTCGGGGGATTGCTTCAGGGCTGGATTTATCTGCAAATTTTTTACCCTGACCCTCAGCCAGGGGTAAAACTTCCAACGCTACATGAGCATATTGCCCTCGACCACCAGCTTGCCGGTCAAATTTGACTTCCGCAGCGGTCCTTTTCTTAACGGTTTCCTTATAGGCCACCTGGGGCTTGCCGATATTGGCATTAACCTTAAATTCTTTGAGCAGGCGATCAATAATAATCTCCAGGTGCAATTCCCCCATACCGGATATTATCATCTGGCCGCTTTCTTTATCCTGTCTGGTTTGGAATGTAGGGTCTTCCTCTGCCAGTCGCCGCAGGCTTTCTTCAATCCTCTCCTGGTCAGCTCTGGTTTTGGCCTCGATAGCTACATCGATAACCGGTTGCGGAAAGTCAATCGTTTCCAACAAGACAAGATGGTTTTCGCTGCAGAGGGTGTCGCCGGTTGCCGTATTTTTCAAGCCTACCCCGGCTACAATATCACCGGCACAAGCTTCCTCTATTTCCTCGCGGTGATTGGCATGCATTTTCAACAATCTGGCAAAACGTTCTTTTCTATCCTGACGACTGTTGAATAGAGTGCTTCCTGCCTTTATCCGACCGGAGTAAATACGAAAGTAGGTTAGTTTTCCCACATAGGGGTCACTGGCCAGTTTGAAGGCCAGGGCACAAAGAGGAGCATCAACTTCGGGCTTTATTCTCACGTTTTCTCCACTGGCTATATCCATCGCCTCAATTGCAGGTATATCAAGAGGGGAAGGAAGGTAGTCCACCACCGCATCCAGCAGCATCTGCACTCCCTTGTTCTTAAATGAAGACCCGCAAAGTACTGGTACTATTTGGTTGGCGATACAACTTTTTCTCAAAGAACTTCTGATTTCCGCTGGGGAAATCTCCCGGGCCTCCAGGTATTTTTCCAGTATATTGTCATCGTATTCTGCTAATCTTTCCAGAAGAAGATTCCTGAATTCCTGAACTTTTGCTCTTTCATCAGGGTTTAATTCCCTCTTCCGGTATTGCTCGCCGCTCTCATCTTCATAGATGTAGGCTTTAAAATCAATCAAATCAATAACACCAGAGAATGCTTCCTCTACCCCAATGGGTAATTGTATGGCCACCGCATCACTGCCCAGATTATTTCTTATCATTTCGATTACTCGAAAAAAGTCAGCGCCTACCCGGTCCATTTTATTGATGTAAGCGATGCGAGGAACCTGGTAACGATCAGCCTGTCTCCATACGGTTTCTGATTGTGGTTGCACGCCGGCTACCGCACAAAAAATACCTATAGACCCATCAAGCACTCTTAATGAGCGCTCTACCTCAACTGTAAAGTCCACATGGCCGGGCGTGTCGATAATATTGACAAAATAACCCTTCCATTTGCAAGCTGTAGCTGCCGAGGTTATGGTTATTCCTCTTTCCTGTTCCTGGCTCATCCAATCCATAGTAGCGGTACCTTTATCCACTTCACCCATCTTATGGACCCGTCCGGAATAAAACAATATTCTTTCCGTGGTGGTGGTTTTTCCGGCATCGATATGAGCCATAATGCCAATATTTCTAATAGCAGTTAAATCATAGCTGTCAGCCATCGAATTCCTCTCTTCGACTTACCAGCGGTAATGAGCAAACGCCTTGTTGGCTTCTGCCATTTTATGGGTATCTTCTCTCTTCTTTACAGCCGCGCCAGTATGATTGGCTGCATCCATTATCTCGCCAGCCAGGCGCTCGGCCATGGTTTTTTCTCCTCTTTTGCGGGCATAACCGACCAGCCATCTTATGGCCAGAGTCTGTCTTCTATCTGAGCGGACTTCCACCGGAACCTGGTAATTGGCTCCGCCTACCCGTCTGGCTCTGACTTCGACAATAGGGGTTATGTTTTTCATGGCTTCTTCAAATACTTCCAGGGGTTCCCGGCGGGTTTTGCTCTGTACAATTTCAAAGGCGCCATAACATATTTTTTCAGCTAAACTTTTCTTTCCATCCCACATAAGCTGGTTAACCAGCTTGGTAAATATCTTACTGTTGTAGATGGGATCCGGTAAGACATCTCGCTTGGGAACTGGTCCTTTTCTCGGCATTTTGCGCCTCCCTCCTATTTCTTTTTCGGCCTCTTGGTGCCATACTTGGATCTTCCTTGATTACGCATCTGAACCCCGGAAGCATCCAGAGTTCCTCTTATGATGTGATATCTTACACCCGGCAAATCCTTGACTCTTCCCCCTCGGATAAGCACCACGGAGTGTTCCTGCAGGTTATGGCCAATGCCCGGAATATAAGCAGTAACTTCTATGCCATTAGTTAATCGTACCCTGGCTATTTTACGTAAAGCCGAATTAGGCTTTTTGGGGGTGGTAGTATATACCCGGGTACAAACCCCCCTTTTTTGGGGACAGCTTTTTAAGGCGGGCGCGGTTGACTTTTGCTCACCCTTTTCGCGTCCTTTTCTTACCAGTTGGTTTATGGTCGGCATTTCTGCACCTCCCTTCTATTGCTGGGCTAACCCCCAATGGGGCCTTTCAAGAGAGCTACCGTTGCTGAGCCCACATCAATCCCACAGTATTTGCCCAATTTTTCCATAGTCTCAACCATTTCAACTTCCACTTCTTTAGCCTGGCAAAGCTTTTTTATGGCTTCCACAATGTGAGGTTCGGCATCTGCAGCAATAAATACTTTCCTGGCCTCATCCCGGTTAATTGCTTTCTTAACTTGCTTGCTTCCAATCACCCTGGGATAATCCCTGATCTCTTCCAGTGGCAAAGCTAACCCTCCTCCTAAAAAAAGCCTTTGATCAGACTAAGTCGGCTAAATTTGCCACGCACTTAGATATTTTAGCACCTGCTAAGAGCCCCGTCAAATAGTTTCTTGGAGCGCTTTAGTCTGATACCATATTTTCACTTTCCGGAACTTCGCTGATACTGGTTTCCCGGTAAGCTGAATAACCGGTTCCAGCCGGAATGAGTTTGCCAATTATGACATTCTCTTTTAAACCGATTAGATGGTCTATTTTCCCTTTTATGGCCGCTTCGGTTAAAACCTTGGTTGTTTCCTGGAAAGAGGCCGCCGAAAGAAACGAATCTGTATTCAACGAGGCCTTGGTTATCCCCAGGAGCATGGGAGAACAGGTAGCTGGTAAACCCCCTGCCCTGATCTCGCGATTGTTTTCATCTTCAAAACTGGATATATCCACAAATGCTCCCGGTAAAAGTGAGGTATCTCCCGGGTCTTCAATCTTAACCTTTTTAAGCATCTGACGAATCATTATTTCTATGTGTTTGTCACTGATATCAACCCCCTGGGAGCGGTAAACTTTTTGCACCTCCTGCAAGAGGTATCTCTGTACTTCCTGCAGGCCCTTGGTCTTCAAAATATCATGCGGGTTCAAGGGTCCTTCAGTCAAAGCATCGCCTATTTCCACCTCGGTTCCTTCTTCAACCTTCAAACGTGAGCCATAATGAACCGGGTAGGTTCCCAGTACTTCTCCGTTTTCACCAAGTACTTCTACCTCGCGACGCCCTTTGTTTTCTCCAAATCTGACCTTCCCATTGACTTCTACAACTACCGCCTGCCCTTTGGGCTTGCGCACCTCGAAAAGCTCTTCCACCCTGGGTAGACCGCGGGTTATATCGTCCCCGGCTACTCCTCCGGTATGGAAAGTGCGCATGGTAAGCTGGGTGCCAGGCTCTCCGATAGACTGTGCTGCCAGTATTCCTACGGCTTCGCCGATTTCTACATTGTAGCCGGTAGCCAAATTGCGTCCATAGCATTTCTTACAAACCCCGTGCCTGGTCTTACAGGTCAAGACGCTTCTTATTTTAACCTTTTCCATACCGACCCTTTCAATTTCGTAACCGATATCATCATCTATCATCTGGTTTTCCTCCACCAGTATCTCTCCAGTATCAGGATGGATAATGGTATCGACCGATACCCGCCCAATGATACGCTGGTGCAAGGGTTCAATTAGTTGGGAGCCTTCCATAATCCTCCCTACCCAAATACCTTCTACCGATTCACAATCATCCTCGCGAACTATTACATCCTGAGATACATCAACCAAACGGCGGGTCAGGTAACCTGAATCAGCCGTACGCAAAGCAGTATCAGCCAGACCTTTCCTGGCACCATGAGTAGAAATAAAGTACTCCAGAACAGTTAAGCCTTCACGGAAATTAGCTTTAATAGGGAGGTCAATAATTTTGCCGGAAGGATCCGCCATAAGTCCCCGCATTCCGGCTAATTGGCGAATCTGCTGGAAATTGCCCCGCGCACCGGAGGTGGCCATCATGTATACGGGGTTGTCTTCCGATAAAGAATTTTTCAAAACTTCGGTTACATCATCAGTAGCCTGGTTCCAAATCTCCACTACCTGGGCATGCCTTTCTTCATCGGTAATTAAACCTACCTCGTAATCACGCTCAATAGCCTCAACTTCCTGATCTGCTTCCTGTAAAATGTCATATTTGGCCAGGGGAGTTTCAAAATCAGTCACACCCACGGTAATACCGGCCCGGGTACTGAACTCATACCCCAAACTTTTAAGACTATCCAGCATGTCAGCGGTACGAGCATTGCCTTCCAGGCGATAACATTCGTAGACTATATTGCCCAGCTTTTTCTTATCTATTATTTCATTGTAGAATCCCAGACTGGTCGGGATAGCATCATTGAAAATAATCCTCCCTACCGAAGTATCTACTATTTCCTGCAGGAAGGTCTGCGGCTCATGGCTTTTTAGTATTTCCCGCCCGGTCTTTTGGGGCACACTCATCTTTACCTTTATTTTTTCATGTAAATCTATCTGATCCAGTTCAAAGGCCATCCTGGCCTCATCCGTACTGCTAAATGCGCGGGGGTTCTCTTTACTAAAAGCTTCCGCACTAATAAATGTAAGGTAGTAGAGACCGATAACCATATCCTGAGTCGGAGTTACCACCGGTTTGCCGTCTTTTGGGTTCAAGATATTATTACTGGCCAGCATCAACAGGCGGGCTTCGGTCTGGGCCTCAGCGGACAGGGGTACATGTACCGCCATCTGATCTCCATCAAAGTCAGCATTATAAGCGGTGCAAACCAGGGGATGCAGCTGCAAGGCGCGTCCTTCCACCAGTACTGGTTCAAAAGCTTGTATGCCCAGGCGATGCAAAGTAGGAGCACGATTCAAAAGTACCGGATGCTCTTTAATGACATCATCCAGAATATCCCACACCTCTTCCCGGCCTCTTTCCACCATCTTCTTGGCGCTTTTGATATTGGAGGCAATAGCCTTGTCCACCAATTTTTTCATTACAAAGGGTTTAAAAAGCTCCAGAGCCATTTCCTTGGGCAGCCCACACTGGTGCATCTTCAGGTTGGGTCCTACTACAATTACTGATCTTCCTGAATAATCCACTCGTTTACCCAGTAGATTCTGGCGGAAACGCCCCTGTTTACCCTTGAGCATGTCACTTAACGATTTGAGCGGGCGATTGCCTGGTCCCGTAACCGGCCTTCCTCTTCGCCCATTATCAACCAGGGCGTCAACCGCTTCCTGCAACATTCTTTTCTCGTTACGAACAATAATATCCGGTGCCCCTAAATCAAGCAGCCTTTTCAAGCGGTTGTTCCGGTTTATCACTCGCCGGTAGAGGTCATTCAAGTCCGAGGTAGCAAAACGGCCGCCATCCAATTGTACCATCGGTCGAAGATCCGGAGGAATAACCGGTAAAACATCCAAAATCATCCACATCGGGTCATTACCCGACAAGCGGAAAGATTCTACTACCTCCAATCGTTTTATGGCCCGGCTCTTTCTTTGCCCGGTAGTAGTGGCTATTTCTTCTTTTAAATCCGAGGACATTTTATCAAGTTCAACTTCATAAAGTAGAGATTTTACCGCTTCCGCTCCTATCCCCGCCTTAAAAGCTTCTCCGTATCTATCCCGATTCTCCCGATATTCCCGCTCATTTAGCAATTGTTTTTTCAACAGGGGGGTATCACCGGGATCCAGAACAATATAACTTACAAAATATATTACTTTTTCTAAAACCTTGGGAGACATATCCAGTAGCAAACCCATGCGACTAGGAATTCCTTTAAGGTACCAAATATGACAAACCGGAGCAGCCAGTTCGATATGACCCATCCGCTCTCTTCTAACCTTGGAGGTGGTTACCTCAACACCACAACGATCACATACTATTCCTTTGTGGCGTACGCGCTTGTATTTCCCACAATGGCACTCCCAATCTTTTACCGGCCCAAAAATCTTCTCACAGAATAATCCTTCCTTCTCCGGTCTCAGGGTCCGGTAGTTAATGGTTTCCGGTTTCTTAACCTCTCCGCTGCTCCAGGATCTAATCTGCTCTGGGGAAGCCAGGGATATTCTGATCCGATCAAAATTTTCTGACAAATCGTTCTCTCCCTTCCAGAAGATAATCATACCCGTCTCCAGCAAGACCAACAGTAATCACATTTACCGTTAATATCAACTCTGCCTCGGGAGACACATCCATTCAGTTGTACTTCCGGACAGTCCCTCATTATCTTCCTTATTTAGGACTGGATTTAAGTTCCACATCCTGCTCTGCATTCTCTATGGGTTGAGTAATCTCCAGCATTCTACCTACGGGATTATCGGGTAAATCCAGGCCCAGTTCCCGGGCTTTTTCCTTTTCATTACCTTCATTATCATTATCCTTAATCAGTATTTCATGGTCATCTCCAGCCAGAATCCTAACATCAAGAGCCAGGCTCTGGAGCTCCTTTATCAATACTTTAAAGCCTTCAGGTACTCCGGGCTCAGGTATGTTTTCCCCTTTGACAATGGATTCATAGGTTTTTAACCGGCCGGCCACATCATCCGATTTAACGGTTAAAATTTCCTGAAGAGTATAAGAGGAGCCATAGGCTTCCAAAGCCCAAACCTCCATTTCCCCAAATCTCTGCCCTCCAAATTGGGCTTTTCCTCCTAAAGGCTGCTGGGTAACCAAGGAATAGGGTCCGATAGAACGGGCATGAATTTTGTCATCCACCAGGTGCGCCAGTTTCAACATATATACATAGCCTACGGTTATTTCGTGTTTAAATTTCTCTCCGGTTCTCCCATCAAAAAGTATGGTTTTCCCACTTTCCAGCAGGCTTGCTTCCCGCAGCTTGGTGAAGATATCTTCTTCGTTGGCACCGTCAAAAACCGGGGTAGCAATATTAAGGCCCAGTGCCCTGGCGGCCCAGCCCATATGACACTCCAGGATTTGTCCGATATTCATGCGGGAGGGCACTCCCAGCGGATTAAGTACTATTTCCACCGGGGTTCCATCTTCCAAGAAAGGCATATCTTCCTCCGGGAGGATACGCGATATTACTCCTTTATTGCCGTGGCGGCCAGCCATCTTATCCCCCTCGGAAATTTTTCTCTTCTGGGCGATATAGACTCGAACCAGCTGGTTAACGCCAGGTGGAAGTTCATCCCCTTTTTCCCGGGAAAAACGTTTTACCGCTACTACTTTGCCTGCTTCCCCATGAGGAACACGCAGGGATGAATCACGAACTTCACGTGCCTTTTCGCCAAAAATGGCTCTTAATAATCTTTCTTCTGGTGTCAGTTCGGTTTCACCCTTGGGGGTGACCTTTCCTACCAGAATATCGTCCGGCCTTACTTCGGCCCCTACTCTGATTACACCCTGGTCATCCAGGTTTTTCAGCATATCTTCAGATACATTGGGTATATCACGGGTAATCTCTTCCGAGCCTAATTTGGTATCCCGGGCTTCACATTCATATTCTTCAATATGAATAGAAGTGAACACATCATCTTTGACCAGCTTTTCGGAGATTAGAATAGCATCCTCATAGTTGTAGCCCTCCCAGGGCATAAAAGCAACCATAACATTGCGCCCCAGAGCTAATTCACCCTGCTCGGTACTGGGGCCGTCAGCTATAACCTCATTTGCTTCCACCCTCTCGCCCACTTTTACTATCGGTCTCTGGTTATAGCAAGTACCCTGATTGGAGCGCATGAATTTCAAAAGCTCATAATTATCTATAGTTCCATCATCTTTTTCTATACTTATCCGGCTGGCGCTGGCTTTTTTCACCGTTCCGGCCTTTTTGGCTATTACTACTGCTCCGGAATCTCGAGCGGCTTTGTGTTCCAAACCGGTACCCACAATCGGAGCCTCGGTCTTAACCAGGGGCACTGCCTGCCTTTGCATATTGGCTCCCATTAATGCCCGGTTGGCATCATCGTTTTCCAGGAAGGGTATTAAGGCTGTAGCTACACTGAAAACCTGTTTGGGGGAAACATCCATGTAGTCGACTCTATTCTTGGGAATCTCCAGGATTTCTTCAAAGTAGCGGGCTTCAACCTTTTCTTCAATAAAGTAACCATTTTCATCCAGGGGAGCATTGGCCTGGGCTACATAATATTCATCTTCTTCATCGGCAGAGAGATATACAATCTCATTCAAAACCCGACCCAACTTCTTGTCCACTTTTCGGTACGGGGTTTCAATAAAACCAAAATCGTTAACCTGTCCAAAGGTGGCCAGGGACCCGATTAAACCGATATTGGGTCCTTCCGGGGTCTCTATGGGACAAATCCGGCCATAGTGGGAATGATGAACGTCACGGACCTGAAAACCGGCTCTTTCCCGAGTTAGCCCGCCAGGCCCCAGAGCGCTGAGACGACGCTTGTGGGTTAACTCCGCCAGAGGATTAGTCTGGTCCATAAATTGGGATAACTGGGAACTGCCGAAGAATTCTTTTACTGCCGCTGTAATCGGACGAATATTTATTAAAACCTGAGGGGTAAGGGTTTCCACATCATGGATACTCATCCTCTCCCTTACCACCCGTTCCATCCTTACCAACCCGGTTCTAAACTGGTTTTGCAGCAGCTCTCCGATAGAGCGGAGTCTCCTGTTGCCCAAGTGATCTATAACATCAGTCTTGCCTTCGCCTTTAATAAGTTTCAAAAGATAACCAATGGTAGCCGTAATATCCTCCAGGGTCAGGTGTCTATTTTCAGGAGGAATATTAAGACCCAATTTTTTGTTAACCTTATAACGACCTACCGCAGCCATATCATAACGGCGAGGGTCAAAAAACAAGTTTTTCAGCAATTGCTCAGCTGCATCTTCGGTAGCCAGTTCACCCGGCCTTAGCCTCCGATAAAACTCAATTAAAGCTTCTTTCTTATTGGTGCTGGTGTCTTTTTCCAGAGTGCGGGCAATGGTCTCGTCTCCATCATACATGTCAAGGATAACTTCATTGCTCTCGTAACCCAGAGCCCTGAGTAAAACAGTTACCGGTATTTTACGGGTTTTATCTATTCTAGTGTAGACCAGGCCTGCGCTATCCATCTCCAATTCAAACCAGGCCCCTCTATTGGGAATAATAGTAGCTCCAAAAAGGGGATGCCCGGCTACATCCATACGTTCGTTGAAATATACCCCGGGCGACTTCACCAATTGGCTAACCACGACTCTTTCCGCTCCGTTAATAATAAAGGTACCTTTTTCCGTCATCAGGGGCAGATCCCCCATATAGACCTCTGATTCTTTTATTTCGCCATTCTCTTTGTCCGTCAGCCTTACTTTCAGTTTCAAGGGAGCCTGATAACTGACATCTCTCTCTTTGCATTCGTTAATGGAATATTTGGGTTCACCCATACTGTAATCCAAAAAGCCCAACTCCAGGTTTCCGGTAAAATCAGAAATAGGAAAGACCTCCTGCAAGGCCTCTCTCAGGCCGTGTTCCAAAAACCAATCATAGGAGTTTTTTTGGATCTGAATCAGGTTGGGTAATTCGACAGGTTCCTTAATGCGGGAATAACTAAGCCTACTGACACGTCCAAATTGTTCAAGATGAGCCATTCAATAATTCACCCCTTTAAAAATTTCCCCAAAGAAGTGAAAAGCAAGGCCTAACCTTAAACCTCGCTTTAATTCCAAACTTACTAATACCATCTATTTAATAAAAATTTCACTTATACTACAATGGCAATTATTAATATTATCATATAGATTATTTGTAGTCAAGATGTTTTGCTATTACCAATCATCATTTTCGTCTAAATCTTCTTCCTGGCCGATATTCTCCAGGGAGTATCTTTCTTGAATGAGATTATTTACCCGCTTCATTCTTCTCATAAACCATATTATTATTATCAGAAAGCCCGTTCCAAATAGTATCACTCCTAGCATAAGCCCATCCAAGACACTTGCTGCTAAAAGCTTCTGCCCATCTTCCATGGCAGCCAGGCTTTTTAATTCCCAGGTAGCGGTCATGTCTTTAACTTCATCGGCTGAGCTTTCGCCAATGGCACCCGGAATCCTAATCCTAAGCTGTCCCTGTCCTGAATCAGTTACAGCTTGTAAAAAACCCGCCGATTTATCTTTTTCCCAGAATAAAGATGTTTTCTTGAATACTATGTAATTCTTAATCTCTGCCTTTATGGGTAAGCTTTGCGATAGAGCCTGATAAGCCTGCCAGTTGTCCAGCTTGCGCTCTAACTTGAACTTTTCTCCTCCCTCTAGCTGCTTCCATTCCCGGGTATCAAAGCCTGGCGATTGATCCATAGTAAGACTTTCATATATGGAACCATCATCACGCAAATCTATTTGCCAGAGTACCTCTGCCGCCTGAACCGGCCCGGGCCATAACATTATCATGAAGAGGAGAGTTAAGATTAGTGGGAAAAACTTCTTCATTATCTATCATACCCCTTCTTTACGTAAAATAAACTTGAACTAAGATTATATCATAAATTTGATTTGAGCAATAAAAAAAGTGCTGCTTGATCAGCACTTTTTTTATTCTTTTATTGGACTTCCTGTAAATAAAGCATGAACTTCCTCAGATTGTCAAATAAGCAACTATTTTACTTCTACACTGCCACCGGCCTCTTCAATCTTGGCTTTAATTTCGTTGGCCTCTTCCTTGGTGATTTTTTCTTTTACCGGATTGGGGCATTCATCTACGAGGGTCTTGGCTTCTTTAAGTCCTAGCCCGGTTATCTCTCTAACTACCTTAATGACATTAATCTTCTTTTCACCGGATGAGGTAAGAATAACATCAAACTCATATTGCTCCTCAACGGCTTCCGCAACAGCACCAGCGGCAGGGGCAGCAGCAACGGCTACAGGAGCAGCAGCACTAACTCCAAATTCTTCCTCCAGGGCCTTTACCAGTTCGGATAACTCCAAAACGGTCATTTGCTTGACGATATCGATAACTTCCTGTACTTTACTCATTAATATTACCTCCCAAATTTAATATAGTTATTTATTGTTCATTTATTCTCCTTACTAACCCCCTACGGCCAGGGGCCACAACCATTGATGAAAAGTGGGTTAGTAGGTGCTTGGTATACCCCTTCTAATCACTGGCATCCGCCTTCCGCCATCTGACTTAACCTGCTTTTTGTTGCCGGATCTGCTCCAATACATTTACCAATCCGCCGATATTGGCATTAAGTACAAATACCAGGCTGGTAATTGGCGCCTGCATAGTACCCAGAACCTGGGCCAGCAATACTTCCCGTGGCGGCAATTCAGACAGGGCTTTTACTCTATCAGGTAAAAGCATCTGTCCTTCAAGTATAGCAACTTTAACCTCCAGCTTTTTGTACTGCTTGATAAAGTCATAAATAACTTTGGTAGGGCTTACCGGATCTTCCTTACTAAAAAGCACCACATTAGGACCGACAATATGCGGTATTACCTCGGGATTCCCCGTGTTTTGCAGAGCAAACTCGGTCATGGTGTTTTTGAGCACCTTGAATTCTACCCCGGGCATCCGGAGTTTGTTCCTTAAATCGGTAATTTCTTCAACCTTAATCCCCCGGTAGTCGGCAAAAACAACCAGCATGGAGTCCTGTAGCTTTCCCTCAATCTCTTTTACTATTTTTTGCTTTTCTTCAATTTTGGGCATTCATTTTTCACCCCCTCTTTCAACTAAATCCATTAAAAAACCTCTGCCGATGACCTGCAGAGGTTAATATACTGCATTGAAAAAACAGTTTTTATATCAATCCCTCGGCAGGTGAACTACTGTTCTTTAAGGCTTTTGCCACCGGCTATCTACGGTAATTTTATTTGCAATTTTAGTTTTATTTGTTGGCCGCCATTAAGACTAGCGGGTTAATTTTTACTCCCGGGCTCATGGTAGAGCATACGGTGACTGAGCGCATATATTGCCCTTTAGCCGCTGCTGGCCGGGCTTTGAGCAAGGCCTCAGCAAAGGCATTCAGATTTTCCTGCAATTTATCCACCTCAAAGGAAATCCTCCCAATGGGTGCATGTACAATAGCGCTTTTGTCCACCCGGTACTCTATCCGACCGGCCTTTAATTCCTTAATAGTACGCTCGATATCAAAGGTTACTGTTCCTGCTTTCGGATTCGGCATTAAACCGCGAGGCCCCAGGATTTTACCCATTTTTCCAACAACAGCCATCATATCAGGGGTAGCTACCGCCACATCAAAATCAAACCAGCCACCCTGTATTTTTTCGGCCAGGTCTTCTCCTCCGACATAATCAGCCCCTGCCAGTTCAGCCTCTTTAATCTTCTCTCCCTTGGCAAATACCAATACCTTACGAGTTTTCCCGGTTCCATTGGGTAGGCTAACCGTACCTCTCACTTGCTGGTCAGCATGTCGCGGATCCACGCCCAGTTTAATGTGCACCTCTACGGTTTCGTCAAATTTGGCTTTGGCTATCTCTTTAACCAGTTCTAACGCTTCTCTTGGCTCATAAAGTGTAAAGTGATCGAATTTTTCGCCGGCTTGTTGGTAGTTTTTCCCTCTTTTCAAATCTTTCATCCTCCTTGTGGTAATTCGGCTTAGGCCTCCCACCATGGTTCATAATCATAAAATTAGTTATACTTAATCAATTATTTCCAGTCCCATACTGCGGGCGGTTCCTTCTATCATTTTTACCGCTGCCTCAATGTCGCTGGCATTCAGATCCTCTTTTTTAGTTTCCGCTATTTCCAGCAGCTTGGCCCGGGGAACTTTACCAATCTTCTTCTTGTTCGGCTCACCCGATCCTTTGTCTATATTGGCAGCCTTTTTCAACAAATCAGAAGCCGGGGGTGATTTAATCACAAATGTGAAAGAGCGGTCTTCAAATACCGTTATTTCTACTGGTACAATATAGCCGGCTTGATTGGCTGTTCTAGCATTGTACTCTTTACAAAATCCCATTATATTAACCCCATATTGGCCCAGGGCTGGTCCTACCGGTGGTGCTGGCGTAGCTTTTCCTGCAGCAATCTGTAGTGATATTTTACCCAAGACTTTTCGTGCCATTTCCCTCCACCTCCTTCTTTCCATAATAGCTTTAGGTATTGGAAGAAACTGCGGAGCAGTTTCAACACAGCGTTATATCTTTTCTATTTGTTCATAATCCAGTTCTACGGGCGTCTCCCTGCCAAACATGGAAATATTGACCCTTATCTTTCCCTTTTCCGGCAGCAATTCCCGCACTACTCCTTCGAAATTAGCAAAAGGCCCGGTTTTGACCCGGATACTCTCTCCTATTTCAATATCAATAATCATGGTCTTCTTTTCCATCAGTCCCATCTGACGGCGAATCTTGTCTATTTCTTCCTGATGTAGAGGAATAGGCTTGCTGCCACTTCCTACAAAACCGGTTACTCCAGGAGTATGGCGCACTACATACCAGGAGTCATCATCCATAATCATGTTTACAATAACATAACCGGGAAAAATCCTCTTGTTGGTAACCTTGCGTTTGCCGTTTTTGTATTCTACTTCCTGTTCCTCGGGTATAATAACCTCAAAGATTTTGTCCTGCATATTCATGGATTCTACTCTCTTGGACAGGTCAACCTTGATTTTATTTTCATATCCCGAATAGGTATGTACCACATACCAATCACCCTGATGTCTTGTTTCTTCAGCGGGCTCTACACTTTGCTCCCTTTCAAGAACTTCCGTGACACCTGCTTGCCGGTCGTTAATTAGGTCCACCTCCTTATCTAGGCAAAGGCTTCAAATAGCTTCGCCAATAAAAACGAGAGTCCTGAATCAAATAACCAGATTATAATGGCTACCAGGGTTACCGCAATTAGTACCACTCCAGTATAAGCTATCATTTGCTGTCTATTAGGCCAATGTACCTTTTTTAATTCACTGTAAACATTTAAGAAGAATTGTTTCCCATTCTCCCAGCGTAGTTTTAAAGCTGATTCCTTAACGGCCGGAACATTATTTTTTACCATTTAATTCACACCCTCTAGATTACTTGATTTCTTTGTGGAGTGTATGCGTATTGCAAAAGCGACAATATTTCTTCTTCTCTAATTTTTCACCTTGCTTTTTCTTGTCTCTGGTGGTCGTATAATTACGTTGTTTACATTCGCTGCATGCCAATGTTACTCCAACTCTCACTGCAATGACACCTCCATCCTCTGCGCAAAAATCCTATAATAATCTATCATAAGGCTATTCCTCATGTCAAATAGCTCTTTTTTCTTCATCAGTTAATACAGCAGGGGAACAAGACCCCTGCTGTATAATCCCTTAACAGAAATATAGGATCATTTTCCCTGTTTACTCATTCAAACTGGTAACTACACCGGCACCTACAGTTCTGCCGCCTTCACGAATGGCGAATCTCAAACCTTCTTCTATGGCTATCGGGGTTATCAGCTCTATTGCCATCTGTACATTGTC